>Ga0114931_10007762_pt1 | contig 13075 bp, 11 predicted proteins | sample 2SBtaG_FD_89579 | JGI IMG/M metagenome (GOLD analysis project Ga0114931, IMG submission 89579) | Deep subsurface microbial communities from Kolumbo volcano to uncover new lineages of life (NeLLi) - 2SBTROV14_V59a metaG | ecosystem: Environmental > Aquatic > Marine > Volcanic | place: Kolumbo... | reverse complement strand
CTTCAACAATTTTCACATAACCCGTACATCTACAAAGATTTCCAGATAAAGCCTCTTTGATTTCTTCAGTACTCGGATTTGGGGTTTCCTCTAAATAATCCAAAGAAGTCATGATCATACCTGGAGTGCAATAACCGCATTGAATGGCTCCTTTCTCCACAAATTTTTCTTGTAGTTTGTGGAGTTTATTATGATCAGCAACTCCTTCTATAGTGGTAATAACACTCCCATTAACACGCATTGCTGGAGTTACACAACTTTGCACTGCTTTACCATCTACAAACACAGTACAAGCACCACAGCTTGCTTGTTCGCAACCCATTTTTGTTCCCGTTAAGTGAATTTTTTCACGTAATACTTTTGCTAAAGTATCGTGAGGTTGAACGATAACTTGGTAGTCTTTTCCGTTTACGTTTATTTTAATTATTTCCATTATTTATTAGTTTATAAAGTTGGAAAGTTTTTAAAGTGAAATGATTGTACCTCTTTTCAACTTGTTGCTTTCAACTTTTTACTTTATATCCCTGCTCCAATGCTTTTGCCTCCATCTACATAAATGGTTTGTCCTGTTATAAATTGTGTTTTTTCATTACTTAAAAAAGCTACTGCATTTGCAATATCTTCAGGTTGTCCCATCGTTTTTGTAGGTTGTGCTTCTATTAATTTTTCTTGTACATCTTGTGGTAATTTTTGAGTTAAAGGAGTATCTATTAAACCTGGAGCAATAGCATTGACCAATACACCATATTTACCTAACTCTAAAGCTAACACCCTTGTCAACCCAACTACCCCTGCTTTTGATGCGGAATAATTCGATTGCCCTCTGTTGCCTAACCATGCTCTTGATACAATATTGATTATTCTTCCTTTTTTTTGCGACCTCATTAATGTTCCTGCCACTTTACACATTAGCCACGTGCCTTTTAAATTAATATCAACTACTTTGTCAAAATCTTCTTCAGGCATTTTCCAAATTACATTATCTCTAATTATTCCAGCATTGTTAACCACAACATCAACTCCTCCAAACTCATTTGTAACATTATCAAATAAAGCGTTCACATCCTTTTTTTTGCTAATATCACAGCTAATGAAATTAGCATTCTCACCAAGATGATTTGCTAGCGCTTCTCCATTTTCAATATCTACATCTACTAAAATGGTCGTGTAGTTTTCGCTCACCATTCTTTCTGCAATGGCTTTTCCAATGCCTTTTGCTGCGCCAGTTATTATTGCAATTTTTTTATCCATTTTTTACGCTTATTAATTTTGCCATGATACTAACTGCTATTTCTTCAGGACCATCAGCATTAATGTTCATTCCCATTGGCATATCAACAGCATCTAATTCTGTTTTACTTGCCAGTTTTCCCTCTTTAAACATTTTTTTAGTGATTTCAACCTTACGTTTACTACCTATCATTCCTAAATAGGCATGAGGTTGTTTGATGCAGTAGGCTAAAATGTCTCTATCATAAGCATGTTCGTAAGTCATAATGACAATAAATGTATCGTTGTCAAAAGGAAGTGAGGGCAACACTTTTTTGTAGTCTAAATTCATTTTATTGACTCCTTCCACTTTCATTTCATCGAGATATTCTTTTCTGTCGTCAATTACATAGGTATCAAAGCTCAATCCCTTTGCTAAATTAGCTAAGGCATTACCTGTATGTCCTGCACCAAATATGTAGAGTTTTTTCATTTTTTGGATGGGTTCAATATACACTTCAACACTTCCTCCACAACACATGCTGTGTTGATGTAATAAATCATGTTTATATAGTTTTGGCTCATTTTCGTTTAATTGTTTTAATGCATTTTCAATTACCTTCTTTTCTAAATTTCCACCTCCAATAGTTCCAGTAATACTTCCATCTTCTTTTACAATCATTTTGGCTCCAACCTTTCTAGGGGTGGATCCTTTGGTTTGAACTATAATACACAATGCAGCCTTATCTGAATTACTACTTTGCTTTAGTATTTCATCATAAATATTCACTCATACTCATTTTTAAATCTGATGGCGTATTAATATTATATAAAATACTATCTGTATTCACAATGACTTTCTTTTGAGGAAAACCGTTTAATATATCTCTAAGTGTAATATTATAATTGTTATTTTTTAAAACTGCTTCAATTATTTTATCTGATATTAATACTGGATGACCTTTCCTCCCTCTATAACTTGGAATACATACTCCCACCGAAGAAGCATTTAGACTTAATAATTCTATCACGCTCTCACTTATAAAAGGATTGTCTACATTATGGATATAAACATATTTTGTCTTTTTCATATTGTTTAAACCAAGCTTTATTGAATACAACCTACCTTTTTCTACTTTATTATTTTTAACAATGATTGCATTTCTTTTAATACTTTCAACCTTTTTTTCCCAAATACCTCCTGCAAATGCTTCATTTAAAACTACTGTGATATTCTTTAAACCACATTCACTATACACGTCAATAATATGCTCCAAAAAGGTGTTTTTTTCAAATGGCAACCAAGGTTTAGGAGCTTGCATCCTACTTGAATTTCCCCCTGCTAAAATTAAGACTGAATAATTTTCAGACATGCTATACATAGTAAAATAAACAAATTCAAAATGTAATCAATTTTATAAAGTAAATGGTTTTCAGGTATAAAAAGCATGACTTCAATCATACTTCTAATTGATTAATACCTACTAAAAGCATTAATTAATATCAAAATAAAACAATATCTTAAAAAGAAATTATAAGAATAAAAACAAATTTATATAAAACTTAAAAACTAATACAAAAATATATGTAATACCCTTATCAATGGTTCTGAGGTCTTTTCGCAGGAAAATGAGATCTAGAATTTCGAATTTCTTTATTATTCCAATTCCACATTACTAATTGATACCTACGCCATAAATAATCAACAGGTGCAACTAAAAAGTGCATAAATCGAGTAAATGGGATAATCGCAATGATAAAGAAAGCTGAAAATATATGAATTTGCATAAACCAAGGCATAGCACTAACCGCTGCTATATCAGGATTAAAAGCAAATAAAGACCTTAAATAAGGTGTTAATACAGCCGCAAACCAAGAAGATCCCCATCTGCTAAAATATGCAACTCCCAGTCCTGATAGTATTTGAATTAGTAGGGTAACATAAACCAACATATCCATTTTGTTACTTACCACAAGCACCATGCTACTGTTCAAACGTCTTATAATTAATAAAACAAGTCCTATTAAGGCAGATAGAGCAAATGCAAATGCTGATAATTCCAAAATTATCAACCTTACCGGATCACCATTCCATGCCAATATAGTATTTGGAAATAAAAATGCAGTTAGATGACCAAAGAATACTACTAACAACCCCCAATGAAAAGGCTGACTACCCCAAAACAATTTCTTCCTTTCCAAAAATTCGGAGGATAAGGAAGATACCTGAAAGCCTCTAGTTCTATATCTATAGATTGATCCGATAATAAATATCGCAAATGCTACATAAGGGAACACTGTAAACGCCATATAACCGAGCATTCCTACATTAGTCTCCAAGCCAATTTTTAATAGATACATACATCCAACAGCTATTATCAATAGTAATAAAAAGACTTGTGTAAAATTTGGCCTTTTAATATTTGCACCCGTACCAACTGCTTCACGCACTCGTATCATAGCAAATATTGCTACCAAAACAATAAGCACGATTGATATTATAATACCATGTAGCATAGATTCTCCCATAAATGATTCTAAAAGTAAAGTCATGTCCTAACAGTTTTAATTGGATTATTTTTAACAATTGAACAACTACCACAAGTAGTTGCATTAGTATTATTACCGAAAAATGCATCATTTTCTATCACCTCCGGATTATCATACTGTATTCCCTCAAAATCTTTTTGCAACACTAATAACAAAGTCTGAATAGCATTGTGATAGATATTTCCATCAGCAACATCTTCCATTATTATTGCCTTTTGCTTCTTTTTTAGCACTTTTTGTTTCCATTTCATTCGGCTTTCTTGAAATTCTGCCGACATTTTTTCTACAGCAGGGATTACTGCTCTTACTGCAAGCTCCTGTATAAACTCATCGTCATTTGAAATACTCATGAGTTGTAATACATGCGGCAAATTATCGTCTAATTCTGGACTACAGTCATGCCCAATCTTGGCTTGTTCATTTTTCATTTGTCTTAAGAACTCACCCCTAGCATAATCCTCTCCAAAAAGAACATAACCAACATCTAAATAACAAATAGACTGTATGTGAAAAGTTATGCCAAAAACTTCTTCTATTTCATACAACTTTTTACTAGCTATAAAATCAGCAAAACGTTCGAAAGAAGTAGCAGCAACAGGATAATTTTTTTCTAAAAACAACCTACAATCTTCTACATCTTCTTTGTATCCCTCACTGGGATATAAAAATAATTTAGAAAGTATTAAATACTGTTGTTTTTTCATATTTACAATCCTCTAACTGGTTTTTCTTTAAATCCGAAACCTGCTTCTCCTTTGTGATCAGCTGTAGCTTCAAGCATTTCAATTGCTTCTTCTCTATGTGCGGGAGGAATAACAAATCTCTCCTCGAAAGTAGCAAGCGATGTTAATCGAAATATTGCATTAGCAGTATCTCCATCAACTTTTGCGGTAGTCATCAATTCTTCTATCTCTTTTTCAGATAAATCTCCAACAGTTTCGTTTCTTCTATGAAGTTTTACAGACAACAATTTATCATACACTTTTCTAACCATGTTAGTATCCCCGGCTGAAAATAAAGAAGCAATATACTTCATTGGCAATCTATTTTGATCTATAGTAGGAAATAAAGATTCAGAAGTTGATTCATACATTCCTTCACTATCTACTTGTGCCATACCCGGTAACATAGGAGGAACATAGAATAAATTAGGCACAGTTCTAAATTCAGGATGTAATGGTAAAGCAATACCCCACTCTTTTACAAATTTATAAACCGGTGAGTGCTGTGCAGCTGTAATAGTCGAATCTGCAATCCCATTTTTTTGTGCTTCTGCTATCACATTAGGATTATTAGGGTCAAGATAAATCCCCAAATGTTTATTTACTAATTCTTTTTCATCACATGATGCTACTTCTTTTATTCTATCTGCATCATACAACATTACTCCTAGATATCGAATTCTTCCAACGCATGAATGCATACATGCAGGTGCTTGACCTGACTCTAATCTCGGATAACATAAGATACATTTTTCAGATTTTCCTGTATTCCAATTATAATAACTCTTTTTATAAGGACAAGCTGTTACACACATTCTCCATGCTCTACACCTTTCTTGGTTAATAAGCACAACACCATCTTCCCCTCTTTTATATAAAGCACCTGAAGGGCAAGAACCCACACATGCTGGATTTAAACAATGATTGCAAATACGTGGTAAATACATCATTGTCATTTTCTCCAATTGAAACATTGCCTCTTGCTCTGCAGCGGATAAATCTTTGAAATTAGTATCGTTTCTAGCATAATCTGGAGTTCCACTTAAATCATCATCCCAGTTTGGACCCGCTTTAATATCCATCGGCTCACCAGTTATTAATGAAACAGCACGCCCTATTGGTTGATCATCACCTTCCGGTGCAGTAAATAAATCCTCATACTTATATCTCCATGGATGGTAGTAATCATCTAACACAGGCATATTAGGATTATGGAAAATGTTTTTTAAGCCTTTCAATTTACCTGCACCTTTCAGCGAAACAGAATCTCCATTTTTTTCCCATCCTCCTTGATAAATTTCTTGGTCTTCCCATTTTGTTGGATAACCTGTACCAGGTTTAGTTTCTACATTGTTCCACCACATATATTCAGCTCCCTTTCTATCTGTCCAAATGTTTTTACAAGCAACTGAACAAGTATGACAACCAATACATTTGTCAAGATGAAAAACCATTGAAATTTGTGCTCTTATATCCATAAGTTTTAATTTATTATTGTCTATTGATTAATATTTTTATGCATTCTACAACCATCATTATTCAATTAACAATTATTAGTACTCTACTTTTTCCATTTTTCTTACTAAAACGTGCGTATCTCTATTTACCCCTACTGGTCCCCAATAGTTGAAATGATAAGCAAATTGACCATACCCCCCACACATTAAGTTTGGTTTCAAGTGAACTCTAGTAAATGAGTTATTCATACCTCCTCTCATAGGTTGCCCTTTTGGTCCCCTTCTTTCTTGAGATTTAGGAATGTTATAGGTTCTTTCAACAGCGTGATATACAATACATACCCCTTTAGGAATTCTTGAGCTCACGCATGCTTTTGCCACATAAGTTCCATGGTCATTATACACTTCGACAGGATCATTATCTTTAATTCCTAGTTCTGCGGCATCTGTTTCACTAATCCAACATGGTTCCGCACCTCTCGATAAAGTGAGCATTCTTAGCGTATCACCATAAGTAGAGTGAATATGCCACTTACCATGAGGTGTCAAGCAATTTAACATCTTAGCTTTACCGTCATTAACAGTTACTCTCAAATCTCCATAAGTCTCAGGGGTTGGTGATGGCTTATAAGTAGTTAAATGTTCCCCAAAAGCGAGATATGCATCATGATCTAGATAAAAATGCTGTCTACCGGTAAGTGTTCTCCAAGGGACAAACATATCTATATTATAGGTATAGGCAGCATAAGTTCTTCCCTCATGCATTAAGCCTGACCAAAGTGGAGAAGAATTATAACGTCTAGGCTGAGCTTGCAAATCAAGGTATTCCATTTTAATATCTTCATAAGGGTCACCCAACTTGGCTATCTCAGGAACACCTATCTTTTCAGCCATATTTTGATAACACCTTTTAGTTAACTTACCATTAGTAAGCGTAGACAAACTCAAGATGGCATTTATCGCTTCCACATCATCATTTAAAGAAGGATACTCTGTCCCATCTTTCCATTTAGATATATGTTGCCTTTTTCCTAACATTTCTTCATAGACATCCTCACACATATAATGATTACCATGTGCTCCTAAACCATTTTCGGAAACACCTTTTCCTAAGGATATAAACTTATCATAAATTTTAGTATAATCTCTATCTTTAAAAACAATCTTGTGCATTGTTTTGCCAGGAACCGGTTCACAGTCCCCTTTACTCCAATCTTGTAAATGCGTTTGACTAATCTCATCTTTTGAGTCATGTGAAAGTGGCACATTTACAACATCTTTCATTACCTCCGGTAAGTATTTTTCAGACATCACACTTACTTTCTTTGCTAGTTCTCTAAATATCTGCCAATCCGTTTTTGACTCCCATACCGGAGGAATTGCAGCGGAAAGTGGATGAATAAAAGAGTGCATATCTGTTGAATTGATGTCTGCCTTCTCATACCATGAAGCTGTTGGTAATACAATGTCTGAATATAATGCTGAAGTGTCCATACGGAAGTTGATATCAATCACCAAGTCCATTTTCCCTCGAGCACCTTCTTTCTTAAACTCAATATCTTTTACAATATCACCTGCAACTTCATCTGCAATTTTATTACTATGTGTTCCAAGATAATGATCCAAGAAGTACTCATGTCCTTTTGCTGAAGTGCCAATTGCATTTCCCTTCCAAATAAACCAAACTCTTGGGAAATTCACTTCTTCATCCGGTTCTACCACCGCATGCTTCAAATCTCCACTTTTCAGCTGTTTCACAATATGCTTACTCATTTCAGCATCTGTTTTGCAACCTGCTTTTTGTGCATCTTTTACAATGTCAAAATTACTTTTATTGTACTGTGGGTAGTAAGGCATCCAACCATTTCGAACTGCTTTTACAGCCCAATCAGCGGTGTGCATATTTGCTAATTCATTATCTGGCGAAGAATTATAAAATTTTTGGTTCCCATCATATCTCCATTGGCTTGAATTGATATAATGCCATATTGGTCCTTGTTGTAAACGTGGTGCAGTTCCCCAATCTTTTGAACTCATTATTGTTGACCATGAATCCATTGGTGCTAATTTTTCTTGACCAACATAGTGATTCATTCCTCCACCATTCTTCCCATTACAACCTGTTAGCATTTGTGCCATAATGGAAGCTCTGTACATCAAGTTACCATGAAACCAATGGTTAATCCCAGCACCCACAATAACCATACAAGCACCTTCTGTAGTTTCTGCTGTACTAGCCCACTCTCGTGCAAATTGTAATACAGTTTTTGAACCAATACCAGTAAAGATTTATTGCCAAGCTGGTGTATATGCAGCATCTTTATCAGTGTAATCTTTAGGGTAATCACCAGCTAATCCTCTATTAATCCCATATTGCCCCATTGTAATATCATAAACAGTTGCTACGGCAACTTTCTTGCCACCTTTAGTTTTGATATAACGAACAGGGACTCCTCTCAAAGCTTTTTTCTCTAAGCCATATTCAGTAAATTCCACCTGCAAAACATCATCATTTTTTTTCAAAAAAGTCAATTCCGGGTCGTACGTTTTACCTGTCTCACCATCATTAAAATTCAAATTCCACTTCCCTTTTTCATCTTGCCATCTATAACCAGATGTACCCATTGGTGAAACAAGCTTGCCTGTTTTGGTATCAAAATTCAAGAATTTCCATTCCGGATTCTCGGCTCCATCAAACTGAGCTACTTCACTGATTCTCATCATACGACCAGGAAGCATAACGCCATCCTTTTCCTCTATTTTTACTAAGAAAGGACAATCCGTAAATCGCTTAGTGTAATCCATAAAATATGGTACCTGACGCTTAACATGATATTCTTGTAATATAACATGTGTCACTGCCATCCAAAATGCACCGTCAGAACCGGCATGAGCAGGAATCCATTGATCTGCGTGTTTAGCTACCATACTAAAATCAGGAGACATTACTACCGTCTTGGTTCCATTATGTCTCGCTTCTGAAAAGAAGTGAATATCCGGAGTTCTTGTCATACCTAGATTAGATCCCATAGATACTATAAATTTAGCTTTAAACCAATCCGCACTTTCACAGACATCTGTTTGCTCTCCCCAAACTTCAGGGAATGCATTTGGTAAATCACAATACCAATCATAGAAAGAAAGATTCACACCACCCATCAATTGAAGGTAACGAGCACCTGAAGCATAACTTAACATACTTTTTGCTGGAATTGGAGCAAATCCAATAATTCTATCAGAACCATATTTTTGAATGGTATAAATGTTTGATGCAGCAATCAATTCCAAAACCTCATCCCATTTGGCTCTTCTAAACCCTCCTTTACCACGAGCTCTTTGATAACGTGCACGTTTTACCGGATCGGCTTGCAAATTAGCCCAAGCTTTTACAGGATCTCCTCCCGCTGCTTCTTTTTCTGCTGTAAACAAATCTAGTAATGCACCTCGCATTAATGGATATTTTACTCTAATAGGACTATATAAATACCAAGAATAGGATATCCCCCTTTGACAACCTCTAGGTTCATAAGGAGGTATCTCTTTATTAAACTGAGGATAATCCAATTGTTGCATTTCCCATACCACAATACCGTCTTTTACATGGATTGCCCATGAACAACCACCCGTACAGTTTACACCATGTGTACTTCTAACAACTTTATCATATTGCCACCTATTACGGTAAAAATCTTCCCACTTACGGGTTTTTGGTGATATTATATCTTCAATCCAGCTCATAATAATTACTTCTTTGGGTTATTATTAATTATATAATGGAATCACTTCCTTTTATTTGTCTTTTATAAATATCATATTTTACAGAATTTTTCAATCTTTTATTCCACAATAATCCAATGATTAAGAATAGGACAATCAATCCTCCTCCGCCTCCAAATAAAAACATCTGTCCTCCGCTCACAACTTTCTGCTCATCACTCACTTTATCTACCTCCTGCAAAAATGCCGTTAATTGCGTAATCTCTTCTTTACTTAATATATTATTCTTGTATACTGCTGCCATCGCAGGAAAGGGTGGAGCTCCCAGTATCCCTGCTATACCAGCATCTCCCATTCTAGCATATACATTAGTTAAATCTTTAGCTAATAGCCCACCACTTATCAAACTATTATGGGTCGCATTATGACAAGAAATACATGCTGCACCTCCATTGGAAAATTTCCGAATGCCGGAAAACAATTTCAAGCCAAAATCCACATCTTCCTCACTATATTCAACAGCCTCAACCACGGATTCTTCCTTTGTTGCGACTTCTTCCGGAGAAGGCGTTTCAGCCTTAATATATGCAAGAACAGCTTTAATATCGTCATCACTTAAGTGAGCTTGATCTGTCATAACTATTTGATTGTATTCTTCGAATAGTGCAACTGCCTCTTTATCTCCCGACTTAATAAAAGCCTGAGAAGATTTTATAAAACTCAACAACCAATCCTCATTTCGCCTCTCATTAACACCCAATAAATCCGGTCCAACTAAACGCATACCCAACTTGTGACAAGCAGAACAGTTTGCTTTAAAAACAGCTTCGCCATCCTGTGCATTAGTACTAAATGAACAAAAAACAATTGCCCCCACCAAAAAAGTTATATATTTCTTACCGATAATTTTCATTTGACTTCAGTTGATAGTTTTACTATAAATTCAACTCAAATTTCGTAGAACAAACAAGCTTAAAAAATGATATGAATCATCTTTTAATATGATAATACAACAATGGTCCTATAAATAAGAGCATATAATATTTATATGTCTGTTATAAAATCATATCATTCAAATTTTAATAATAATTGAATAATATATTTAAGAATTTATTTTGGTCAATTTAACATTAAACTTTAGACTAAATAGCTAAATGACTAATCCACAAGATTTGCAAGATTTATAATTCGACCTAGGTCAATTAGTTGAATTTGTTTACCAATAAGATTTATAATTCTTTTTTTGTTCAGCTCAGAAAGTGTCCTAATTGTAGTTTCAGGAGTAACACCAGCAAGATCTCCCATTTCCTTACGAGATAAAGTAACATTTAATGTCTTACCATCACTTAAAAAACCAAACTTATCTTTTAAAATAAGTAAAGCTTCAGAAATTCTTTCGATAACCGGTTTTTGAGTTATATTGATAATTTTTTTTTCTGATTCCTTTAAGTCATTCGTAAGTAATTGTATTGTTTTAAAAGATAAATCAGAATTACGCTTTAACACTTTTTGAAATTTATTTTTAGACACGTAACAAATCATACTATCTTCTAATGCCGTTGCTGTAGCAAAATAAGGTTCATCACTTAATAAAGAACGATAGCCCAAAACATCTGCATTGTTTGCTAATCTTACTATTTGCTCTTTCCCTTCGTCACCTAATTTAAGCACCTTTACTTTACCTTTATATATACAGTATAGCCCATGACCTCTATCTCCTTCATGAAAGATAACTTCTCCCTTCTTGTAAAAATTAGTTAATTTATCCTCCGAAAAATTTTCTAATTCATCATCAGCTAATGCACAAAATAGTTTATTTTGTTTACGTCCCAAACACTCTCTACATGAAGAAACACCTATTGAAATATCTTTTTTCATAATAAGAAGTTAAATTTAGCTCTTGCCGAAATAAACATAACAAGTATTCTATCATTTTGACTTATGATATATATCATTTTTAAAGATATCCTAGCTATAGACTTTTAGTATCTAAAAAGCATTTTTATATTATGGATAAAAACATCAATGAATTACTAGTAAGCAATAATACTTTTTCCTATTGTACATGTATAGATAATATTCCACATTGTGCATCTTGTTTTTATGTGTATATAACAGACGGTCATTACCTTATCTTTAAATCAGATAAAACAACATTGCATATTAAAAATGCCATTCTCAATAATTTTGTAGCAGGAACTATTTTACCTGATATTAGTAAAGTTGCCACTATAAAAGGAATTCAATTTGATGGGCTTTTTATTGATCCTAAAGAAACTTTATTAAAGAGCATGCAGAAAGCATACTATAAAAAATACCCATTTTCTATCGGTATGCAGGGTAATATATATGCTATTGAAATTAATAATATTAAACTAACTGATAATACATTAGGTTTTTGAAAAAAATTGATTTGGACTAAAAAATGATATGATTCTTACCCTCCTATGGCAACCATACTCCTGTTTTTATCAATCAAAGATGAATTGAGTAAATCCTCCAATTTTTCCATACCAGCTCTTGTTTCTTTCTTTCTGCTTATAATATTTTTTATTAATGGAATAATTTGATGTCCATTTCTATAAGCTGTTAATAAATCTGATTCTTCAGCAGAGAATAGACAATTTTTTATTTTACCATCTGCTGTCAATCGAATTCTATTACAAGTTTTGCAAAATGGGTGTGTAACAGAACCGATAATGCCAAAAGTACCAACATGATTTTTTACTGAATAACATCTAGCTGTTTCATTTGGTTTTTCAGATTCTTTATAAATATTAGTTTTCCCATAATGTTCATTCAAAATATTCATTATTTCATCAAAACCAATACCTTTTTCCCAGTTCCATTTATTACCATTAAATGGCATAAATTCAATAAAACGAATATGCAAAGGTCTGTCTTTTGTCATTTCAACAAAATCGACTAATTCGTCATTATTAACTTCATTCATTACCACTACATTAAGCTTTACGTAAAACCCCTCATCTAATAATAGCTTTATATTATTTATTATTCTATCATAATAATCTCTCCTGGTTATTTTGGCTTGTCGCTCTCTATTAAGTGAATCCAAACTGACATTTACAGATTTAATACCAGCTTCCTTAAATGTATCAATAAATTTATCTACTAAAATTCCATTCGTAGTAATAGCCAAGTCAATACCAAGAGAGCCTAAGTTTTTTATTATCGTATCAGCATCTTTTCTAATCAAAGGCTCTCCCCCCGTCAACCTAATTTTTTTAACTCCTAATTGAGTAAATGTTTTTGCAATGTCAAATATCTCTTCCGTTCTCATAAAATGAGCCTTATCCCTTAAGGGAATCCCTTCATCGGGCATACAATAAAAACATCTTAAATTACAACGTTCTGTTAAAGAAATCCTAAGGTAATCATGTACCCTGCCAAATGAATCAG
>Ga0114931_10007761_pt1 | contig 13076 bp, 12 predicted proteins | sample 2SBtaG_FD_89579 | JGI IMG/M metagenome (GOLD analysis project Ga0114931, IMG submission 89579) | Deep subsurface microbial communities from Kolumbo volcano to uncover new lineages of life (NeLLi) - 2SBTROV14_V59a metaG | ecosystem: Environmental > Aquatic > Marine > Volcanic | place: Kolumbo... | reverse complement strand
GTGTTTCTCATTTCCTTCCTCATCGGAGTCATCCTGGCGTTTCAATCGGCATATCAGATGTCCAGGCTCGGGGCTTTGGAGTACGTCGGCGCGCTGGTCGGCGTGGCCATCATACGGGAGCTGGGTCCGTTGATGACGGCGCTGGTCATGGCGGGCCGGGTCGGGGCGTCGTTCACCGCGGAAATGGGGACCATGAAAGTTTCGGACGAGATTCTGGCCCTGGAAACCATGGCCTTGAACCCGGTGAAGTTTCTCATCACCCCCCGGTTTCTGGCGCTTCTCATCATGCTTCCCTGCCTGACCGTCATGGCGGATCTGATGGGCGTGCTGGGGGGATATATTGTCGGAACCACAACCCTGGGAATAGACTCCGCCCCTTACATCAATCATTCCCTGGAGGCGATGAAGGTCAAGGACGTCGTCACGGGATTGATTAAAAGCGGTGTCTTTGCGGTCATCATTGTCATGGTTGGCAGTTACATGGCATTCATCATCGAGGGCGGCGCGGAAAAAGTCGGGCAAAACACCCGGTCCGCGGTGGTCGTTTCCATGATACTCATCATCGTTGCGGACTTATTATTCACCTCATTATTTTATTTTATCACCTGATGATCGAAGTTAAAAACCTGCACAAGTCTTTTGGGGAAGGCGATAAAAAACTGGTGGTGTTGGAAGATTTCAACGCCAGTTTTGAACGGGGAAAAATCACTTCTATCATAGGCGGTAGCGGCAGTGGCAAAAGCACCATCCTCAAACACCTCATCGGCGCTTACAAACCCGATTCGGGCCGGATTCTCCTCGACAGGGAGGACATCACCCGGTTGAACAATGAAGAATTGAACCGGGTGCGTAAAAAATTCGGCATCATGTTCCAGAGCGGCGCTCTGTTCAACTCCTTGACCGTTGAGGAAAATGTCGCCCTGCCGCTCAGGGAACACACCGACTTGAATGACAACACCATTCGCATCATGGTCAAAATGAAGCTGGAGATGGTAGGCCTGCGCGGCGCAGAACATTTAAAACCGGCGCAGTTGTCCGGCGGCATGATCAAACGCATCGCCCTGGCAAGGGCCATTGCCCTGGACCCAAAGATCGTCTTTTACGACGAGCCGTCAGCCGGCCTCGACCCCATTTCCATCGGCGTGATCGATAAACTGATCATGGACTTAAGCCGAAAAATGGGGATCACCTCCATCGTGGTCACGCATGAAATCCCCAGCGCCATGCGAATCTCTGATAAAATCATCATGCTGTTCAAAGGAAAGATCATCGCCCAGGGTTCCCCGGGGGAACTCAAAGCCAGTGCCGACCCCAGGGTCGTGCAATTCATCAAGGGAGATCCCGACGGCCCCATCCCCTTTAGCAAAAGTACGGTCGATTACGGGGAAGAACTGAAGGAAATGACTTTTTAATACTATGGAATACCGTTCCTCTGAATATAAAGTCCGCCTGTTTATTTTCCTGAGCCTGGTCACGCTCGTGGTGTTTATATTTTTTCTGGGCAATGTGAAGGAACGATTCCAGCCGAAAAAAAATATTCACGTTGTTTTTAATTTCACCGGCAACCTGGAAGTGGGGGCGCCGGTTCGTTACGCCGGGCTTCTGGTCGGCAGGGTCGGAAAGATCGACCTGCTCAATTCCCAGGAAGAAAACGGCATGGACCGCGTGACCGTAACGGCTGAAATCAACCCTTCCATCAAGGTCCGCAAAGACTCCATCGCCAGCATCAAAACCTCCGGTCTGATGGGCGGACCCTATATCGACATCCGTCCGGGAAGCGCCTCCTCGCCCATACTGGTTGCAGGGGAACAACTCCTGGGGCAGGACGCTTTTCAATTCACCGAAATGGGAGACATGGTCGAGGAGGTGGTCCTGCAAATCCGCAAATTCACCCAGTTGTCAGAAGCCCTCGCCACCGATTCCAGGGCAACCCTCGCCACCTTCAAGACTTCCCTGGAAAGTGTGAACAACATCCTGGTGGACAATCGTGGAGAAATTCGGGACAACCTGAAAAACCTGGTCCTGATCTACAGGGAAATTTCCTCCATCCTGGAAGGCAACGGCGACAGAATCAGCAAAACGTTTCGGCACATTCACTCCCTCTCCCAAACAGCCGACCGCCTGATAACCGACAAGGAAAAAAGTTTCGTCGAAATCATCGACCAGACGGAAAGTTTGACCGGCGAGCTGGAAGCCCTGCTCAAGGAAAACAGACAAGGCGTCACTCAACTGGTCAGCGCCATGAAAAGAGACACGGGAAGCATTGCCACCAGCATCGACTCCACAGCCAACAGCCTCGACCAGACCCTGCATCAAACCAGTGGCATCCTGATTGAAAACCGGCGCAACCTCATGGAGCTGATTCAAAACCTCAATGAATCGTCGCGCAACCTCAAGGCCATCACCGGAGACCTGAAACGCAATCCCTGGAAACTGATCCGGAAATTGCCCGAAAAAGGTCCCGAAAGCACAGTCGACTTGAACCCCGTTTTGAAGCCCAGCGAAATTCGCATGCAACGGCTGAATAAAGTGTCAAAAAATTAATCCAGGAAAAATGCGGCGGCAAACGACAATTTACCATTTACGGTTATTTTTTATTCTTCTTTCGGCGTGGACATGGACCGGCTGTTTTAATAAGCCGGCTCCCGTGGAAAGCTACTACAACCGGGGCGTGGAGCTTTATGATCAGGGGAAATACGCCGAGGCCATCGACGCCTATAAACTGGCTCTCCGCAAAAACCCTAAAGACCTGTTCGCCAAATACAACCTGGCCGTTGTTTACCAGGATCAGGGGAAAAACGATCAGGCCCTGGATTTGTATCAGGAAATCCTGCAAAACACCGAAGACACCAACAGCAGAATCAACATCGCCGCGATCTTTTACGACCGCGGAGACCACGATCTCGCCATCAAAGAACTGGAAACCGCCGCTGAAAATAACCGGGACAGCGCCGAACCGCTAAGCGCTCTGGGGGAATATCTGGAACGCCAGGAACTTTTGGAACCCGCTGAAAAAAAATATCAGGAAGCTCTGGCCATCGACGACCGGCACGCCCTCACCTACTACCGCATGGGCAGGCTCCATTGCCGCCAGGAGAAAACCGGCCTTTGTCTGGAAAATTTGCAAAAAGCCGTCGAACTGGCTCCCGAAACACCGGGTTACCTGGAAGCTTTGGCCATCCAGCATGAAAAACAGAACCATTCCCTGGAGGCCATCAGCCTGCTGGAACGGGTTTCCGTCCTGCAACCGGAGCGGGCGGATATTTTCATCCGGCTGGGGAACCTGTATAAATCCGAACAACTTTATAAAAATGCCATTCAACGCTATTGGTCTGCTATCGCCATCAAGGACAACGATCCCAACGTCCACAGGAATCTGGCGAAAATCTATGGTTTGCTGAGCGAAATGGAATTGAATGAACTGGAAAAACAGGAAGATCAAAATTCCCTGGCAAAAAGCCCGTAGCCGCAGATTCACCTGATCCTGGCAACCCTTGTTGAGCCGGGTAAATGTCACCCTGTTTCCAAAAACCCAATTCCTCACGGATTTTTTCACGTCCCAACCCCATGCGCTCTCACCGCCTGTTACTCACTCTCGGAATACCCAGCCTGCTGTTGTATGTCTGCCTGACGAGGCTTTCCAAGCAATTCAACTGGGGAGAGGGCTATGCCGACCGGCCCATTCTCACTTACCTGACCATTTTTTGCGCTCTGTTTGTCCTTTATGCGTTTGCCTCTAAAGCGGTGATGCAAAAATCAGAATCCTCGTTTGCTCTTTGGCTCATCGTCTTCCTGGGGCTTTTGTTTCGGGCCGGGGTCCTGCCGGCCAACCAGATTCAGGAAGATGACGTGTACCGCTACCTGTGGGACGGCAAAGTGTTCGCCCACGGCGTCAACCCCTATAAATACGCGCCGGAAGAGGCCGACCGATATCTGGAATTTAAAATCCGGGACCCTGAGAATTTCGAGTCGAGGTACAGCCAGGAAAGCCGAAAAGAACTCGACCTTCTCAATAGCCTGAAATGGCAAAATGAAAACGCCCTGAGAACCCTGGAGCAGGTGAACCATGCGGACATTCCGACTATCTACCCTCCCATGGCGCAGTTTATTTTCCGGGCGGTCGCCTCCATCCAACCGGACAGCATTCTGGCCATGCGGCTGACCTTTTTACTTTTCGATCTGATCGCGCTTTTTTTCATCATCAAAATTCTTGCGGCTCTCGGGAAAAACCGCAATCTCTGCCTGATTTACTTCTGGTCTACGCTCATCATCAAGGAAACGTTCAACTCCACTCATCTGGACGTACTTGGCATCGCTTTTTTGTGCGCCGCCGTCTATTGCCTGATCGTTCGCCGTCATCTGCTGGCGCATTCACTGCTGGCGTTCAGCTTTCTGGTCAAACTGTATCCGGCGATCGTTTTGCCTCTCTTTCTGCAACAGGCCGCCATCACCAGTAAACAGGAAAACAAACCCGTCTGGAGAACGCCTCTGTTTCTGCTCCTGGCGTTTGGCGGATGGGTGATTTTATGTTACCTGCCCTTCACCGATTCGGGCCTCAAAACCTTTGAAGGGCTAAAAACGTTTTCCACTTACTGGCAAAGCAACGACAGCCTTTTTTCCCTGCTGGTTTATTTTTTTGCGGACGTCCTGGGGATGAATCGCGTGGAGCAGACTTTTTTTTCCAACGACCTGCCGACGTTTTTAAGCAAAATCACGGTTCTGCTGACCCTCACCGGCGCCGTCATCTATCTGGGGGTCCGAAAAGGGTTTTTGCAAAAATCGAATGAAGATCTACTGCGCGATATTTTTATTCTCATGGGTCTGGTATTTCTGCTCAGCCCGGTACAAAACCCGTGGTATCTTTCCTGGGTCCTGCCTTTCATGTGCGTGTTTCCCTGGCGGTCCTGGATTCTCCTGACCGGACTGGCGGGGCTCTACTACCTTGATTTTTATTTCGATTATCAGGACATTCCCCAATACTCCCAGTGGATTCCCTGGTTTGAATACACCCCGTTTTATGTCTATCTCACGTTTGAACTTTGGAAAAGCCGAGCAGGGAAAAGGGGGGGCATAAAAGCGTGAACCCCTCATCCCAGCCTTCTCCCCAGGAGACCTTTGCAAAACCCGTCGTTAAGAGGAGCGTCCGTGACGAAGCCGTGATATTCTCCCTTAGCCCTCTTCCCCCAAAGGGAGAGGATTGAGGTGAGGAGGCATTGTGATTCTTTTCCATGCTTTAAAAAGTTTTCCAAAGGAAAGACCGAACCTATCGTTTCCTGGAAATAAAAATCCAGCGCTGCAAATTTATAGGAATTGTCAAAGTTTGACTTAAAGGTTATATTGTCGTCCGAACGATGACCTCGGAGGAACCCTGAAACCGCAAAGGACCGCCACTTAGAAAGTGCAATCATGGCAAATATTTCCATCACCAAAATAAAGGCAATGTTAAAGGAGGAGTCCCGCCCGCATTTACTGAATGTGGATTTATCGGGGCTCGATCTTTCCGGTCTGGATTTCAGTGGAGTGACCTGCGTGAAAGCCAACTTCAGTAAAACCGCCCTGGTAAAAACCAAGTTCGAAAAAGCCTATCTTTCGGATTCCAACTTCAGGGAAGCCGATTTGAACAGCGCCAGCCTTTCAGAAGCGCGGCTGGAAAAGTCCGATTTTAGCAAGGCGAACCTACTCAACGCGTCCTTGAGCCGGGCAAACTTGACCCAGGCGAAATTCTTCAAGGCCAACCTAAGGGAGGCGAGTCTGACTTTTGCCAATCTTGCAGGCGCCAACCTGCAAGGAGCCAACCTGGAGGCCGCATCGTTTTTCGGCGCCGACCTGACCAACGCCGACCTGACCCAGGCCAGAATCAGCAAGGCCACCTTCTCAAAAGCCAAGCTGGACGGCGTCATCGGTTACAAACCGTAACGGTGAAGCGTATGAACGACCCCGCCGCTAAACGGATGGGGCCTGATAAGGATTTTTACTGAAACGCCGTAGCAACAAGCTACGGGCTATGAAACCCACGGGTGGGAATCAAACCATCTCCAGAAAAGAACGCACTTTGGGACCGGAAAACTCCACATGCCGCCCGGTCCGGTCGATGAGGATCGCATCCACTCCGGCGAGCCTGGCGCCTTTGATATCCGTGAGTGGCTCATCGCCAATATGACAGGCGTCTTCACTATGAACCCCGCTCCGCCTCAACGCCTCGGCAAATATTTTTTGATCCGGTTTGGCCGCCCCCACCACCGTAGACGCCAGGATAAAGTCGAAATAGCGGGCCAACCCATTAGCATCCAGAGTGTCCTGTAAGCGCGAATCCCAGTTTGAAATCACCCCCAAAACCACTCCCCGGCGTTTTAGTTTTTCCAGAATGCTCGACTCCAGAACATCTTCATAAACCCGCCAGCAGTCCTTTGTTCTGAACACATCGTAGATCCGCTCGAAATAATTCTCAAAATCACTCAATCCGCCAAAATGTTCGAACACACGAAATACCAGATCGCGCCAGAACTGTTTTTCCACGGTCATCCCGCTTTGACGACCCAGCGATTCAATGCCGCCCATCGACTTCCATTGCCGGCGGAACTCGTCATCCACCTCGCCTGCGTCACCGGAAAACCCGTGGCGCCTGGCAAGCCCGGCATACACCTCACCGACAGACGGATGCACTTTCAGCAAAGTCCCCCCCACATCGAAAAACACCGCCTTGTATTTGGTCAGCATGCAAACTCCTTCCAATTGAGGGCATCCAAGTGCTTTTCACACCCGAATCGCAATCGTTTCTAAGATGCCGGACGGGAGAACTGAGTTCTTTAATAATTTACAACTCCCAATAAAAACTTTTATCACTCCTTTCCCACCCATTACCACTCCTTGCCAATTTTAATTTTCTCCTTCTCCCGGAGTTTGATAAGTTAAGTGAAACAACATTCTAGCTGATTCATTTCCAAGTGGCCCCCGGAGAGTCTGACAGGATTCGTCAATTGATGAAAATATCTGTTTTACAAGGGGGGTTAAAAAAACGATGCCGGCAAAAGGGATAAAAATCCAGTGGTGGGGGTGCGTTCTGGTCGTATTGTTTTTCACGGCAGAGGCTTCCGCCGATAAAATCCTGATGAAAAACGGCGACCGTTTCCAGGGGACCGTGCAAACGATGAAAGCGGGCGTCCTGACCCTTTCAACCGATTATTCCGAAACCATTCAACTGCAAACTTCCGAGATAAAAAAGATCCTGACCCTGAAACCCGTCAAAGTTTATCTCAGCAACGGAAAAACCATTAAAGGCCGGTTTCTGCCCTCAACTCCCGGTAACATCAAAGTGGCCGCTCCGTCCGGCAGGGGCTATGCGCTCATTGGCTGGGATCAGATACAATCCATCAACCCGCCGCCGGAAAAATGGGAAGGTTCGGTTTCATTTGGGGGCTCCCGGAATTCCGGCAACACCGATGTGTTCAGCGCTTCACTGGGAGGGGAACTGAAACGTAAATTTAAAAAAAATAGAATCGAATTCACATTTCTATCCAACTATTCCGAACAAAACAAGGAGGTCACGGCCCGCAACCATTACGGAACCGCACAGCTTTCGCATTTTTTCACTCCAAAGTGGTACAGCTACCTGGCCCTGGCATTTCTCAACGACACGTTCAGGGACATCAGCCTGAGAACCACGATCGGCCCCGGTCTGGGCTATCAAGTGTGGGAAGATGACGTCAAGTCCTTGAATCTGGAGGGAGGATTTTCCTACATCATCGAAAACCGCAGGGAAGGGCAGGATGAGGAAAACGCCAACTCCCGGTTCGCGGCAATATTCTCTTACAGAATCATCCCGCAACTGCTGTTCGCCAATCAGTGGATCATCTTTCCCAGCCTTGAGGAGCGTGGAGCATACAAATTTCGCAACCAGGCGTCCTTAAAAACCGACCTGGGCAACGGCTGGGAATTGAAACTGACCAATATTCTCAACCGCGACAGCAATCCGGGAACAGGCGTAAAAAAAGACGACGTCAGGTGGATTCTGTCCCTGGAATATGCTTTCTAAAGAAAGATTCCGAGTTCCACCGCATCAACCGTAAACCTCCCGATGGCGCTCGAAATAATCAAAAGCGTGTTCGTATTCTTCCTGCGTGTCGATCTCAAAGCAACCCGGTTCGGCCGTGCTCCAGGCGTCAAGGTCCACGCTACGGGCAAATTCGGTGAACGGGATTTCCCAGAGAACTTTCTCATACTCGGTTTCGTTCTGCTCGTACAAATCCACGAACCGGCTCACGTTGGCGGCTGAGAGTTTGAAAAACCCGATCGCCTCCCCGCCAAACGCAAACCCGTTTTTCTCTTCTTCAGTGAAATGCCGTTTGGTGATAAACGCATGAATGTTGCCGGAAGACTTCAACAGCACCTTCGCCGATTCTTCGTTGTCAATATCGCCGGGGGTCAAAGCGAAAGAAGTGGGGCCGGACGCCTCAACGTAATCGATTAAAACCCGGCGCGGGTAAAGAACGTCCCCATCCAGAATCAGGACGTCTCCCGAAGATTGCCTGAGCCCCATGACCATCGAAAGCGTGTTTCCGGTGGTTCGATAAACCTTATTGTCGATGAATTCGACGGGCAGATCGAGTTGTAAACCCCGGACATAGCTCTCCACTTTTTCCTTATTGTGCCCCAGAACCAGGTGGACACGGGAAATCCCCAGTTCCCGCAAACAGGAAAGGTGACGGGAAAGCAGGGTTTCACTGCCAAAAGGCAATAATGACTTGTGAGGAATATCCCGCCGGTTCAGGCGCGAACCGTATCCGGCCAATAGAATAACCGCTTCCATAAAGTAACTATTGTTAATCTCCAGAAAGAAATGGGGATTTCTGGATCAGAAGTGAAGAAAATTTAAACCGGCCAAAGGGGGAGTTCTTTCGAAACTATCATTTACTGTAGGCCCAAAAATGCGACATGGGATCCCCGGAACAGAACCTTCTGAACTTGAGAAGGGTGTCCAGCCCGTCCGCGGTGCGTTCGACGTTGCTGGGCTCGTCGGGAAAATCGCCCCAGCCTTTGTCGTTTTTTTGGTCCATGAGCCAGCGGACGCCTTTTTCAATGAAGGGCGCGTATTTTTCCCGCTTGCCAAAGGTATCGGCGACCAGCATCAGATTCCGGCAGGCGTCCATCGTGTGATCCATGTTTTCCTGATCCCAGGAGCCATTGGCCGCCTGCTCCCCCGTCAGCGAGTCGGCGGCGTCCATGCAAAGTTTTTCGGCGTAACCGATCCCATCCATGAAATAAGCGGGCACGAGGGTGTATTGCATCAGGTGGGCGGTCGTTTCTATACCGGCTGGGTGAAAGGTGTCGTCCTTCCACAACCCGGAATCCTTCTGCCAGTTTTTAATAAATTCGAACCCCCGTTTTCTTGCCGCATTGATCCTTTCATCATCCTGCCGGTCGTGCGTCACTTGGTAGATGGTCAAAAAACAGGTGGCCGAACAGGTGGTGTCGAGATGGGACCATTCCGGGTCCGCCCAATGCCCATCTGCCTCCTGAGTGGAAAGCACGTATTCCAGAGCCCGTTGAGTGGCGGCTTCGATTTTCGGGTCCTGCAAAACGAGATTGCCCCGGCAAAGCTTCAAGGCCACAAACGTCGTGATCCACATCGAGGTCAGGTTGGCGTGCGACTTTTTGGACCAGCCGCCATCCGGGTTTTGCACTTTCACGCAGCCGCGGAATTCATCACCCAGGTTCCCTGTGTTCCCCAGATGCAAAATGCACCTTAAAATATGCTCCAGAACCTCCATGTCCTGCTCCCCCTCCAGGAGGCTCCATTCGCTCTTTTTGGAATCCAGATATTGCCATTCACTTTCGATCAACTGATCGAGCTCGTCCTGCACAATCGCGGTCATAATGAGTTCTCTAATAAAATAATCTGATTTTGGGATGGTTCCCGGCGAGGGCAAATTATATGATGAGTCGAGTTTCCATTCAACCCTCTCCCCCCTTTCCAGGACAAACCCGGCCCGGAAAAATTACGAGGCAAACAAGCCTCGATAAAGGGGATGCGCCAATTGAAAAATTATTCCATCAGCCGCGAGAATTTTTTCGAAACCCAACCCAACTGGCCCGCGGAAAGCTCGACCTTATACCAACCGTTCTGTTCCATAACAAAAGGAAACCGCGAACCCCTGGCCACCGTGCCAAGCACCCGGGAGTTGAGAGAAGGCTGTTCCCGGACTCTGAGTGGATCTTTGAGAGTGGCGATTTCTACAGTTTTTTTCGGCGGCGGGCTCTCTTCCGTAAGAGTGTCGAACAAATTGGCAACTTCGGGCGGCTTCTTTGCGGGAAAAAGATCGGTGCCCGTGGAGGGTTTCGGCTCGGGTTACGTGGCGATGGCTATGGGCCGCTCGACACTGCGCACGGCTTCTTTAGGTTGCTCGGGAATAATTTCCTTGTCCAGGCTCTCGATCAAAGGGCGTTCCACGGCTTTTTTCGCGGTATTCAATACCTGACCGGCCCCGTCCTTCACTTCAACCTCTTCAGCGGCACCCAGTATTTGTCCGGCTTCATCTTTCACGTTGGCCTTGCCGGCGGTTTCCAGCATCTGCCCGGCTTCATCCTTCAGGGTGGAGCCATCTGCCACCGTGCGGTCCTTGTCCATACTTTTCTGGATCGAATCCTCGACACGGGAGGTGGCTTGTCGCATGTCGCCATTGTCTTTTGTCACTATAGAAGAGTCCGGCGCGGAATCGCTTTTAGGGGTCTCTTTTTCATCGGGCGCCGGTGAGGGAGCTTCCATTTGCATGCCGTCCAGTGCCGTTGCACTCACTTTGGGATCGACCGGAATCAACCCTGCTATTTTCATCCGCGCTTCATCGGCTTTTTTTCCACTGTTTGGAAAACGTTTGAGAAACCCTTCATAAGCTTCGACGGTGTTGGTTGCCTTGGCCTGCTCGAAAACTTTATCTTCAAATTTCTCAATAATAAAACCGATTTTTTCCTTCTGCTCCGGTGGAGAAATTTCCTGCGCCCGTTTCAGAGTATCGACCGCTCCATTGTAGCCCTTGGCTTCGTTAAGCAGGGTTGCCTTGAACTTCAGCACCCGGACCAGATTCTTTTTGATTTTGGAATCATTCGGTTCCAGCGACAAGGCGGTTTCAAACTCCAAAATGGACGGGTCCACTTGATCGTCCGCGAAATACATAAGGCCCAGGTTGTTGTGAGCCTCGAAAGAACGCGGATGTTTCTGCAGAAATTGTTTCCAAACCTTGATCGCCGCTTGCACCCGGTTGTTTTCCTGCCTGAACAAAGCGCGGTCAAAAATCTCCCGGTCCTCTCTTGTCATTTGCGTCTGAGGGGCCGTAAAGTAGGGCTTTTCAAAAAAACGACCGAGTGGATTGCTGGCGCAAGCCTGCACCAGAATCAAGAACCCAATCACCAAACATCTATCAAACGGTTTAATATTCATAGCCATAATGTCGATTATCACTCTTTTTTAAAATTGCGTCAATAATTCTTGACTTAAAAGGAAAACTATCGAATGCTATACCCTTCACTAGGGGTGTTGCACCAACTGAGATATCCGTAAGGATGACCCTTGGAACCTGATCTGGATTATGCCAGCGAAGGGAAGTGAGCGATCTTCATTTCGATATGTTGCCATTTCTTCAAGCTGTAATCCTGGTAACAGGGCGGCAGCTTTTCTTTTTCCTGCCCCCAAGTGGTTCTCCTTCCGGCGACGACGTTCCAGAAAGTGTCAGCTTCAGCGGTCAGAATCGTTTTCTTTAGAAAGATGCATTGCGGTTCCTTAATCGAAAGAAAGGCGCCATCATTTCCCGGTTTCGCGAACTGGCCTGAATCACCTTTTCACGGAATTCATTCTACCCCTAAACTATTTGTTTTTTAACAGGAAATTTTACTTCGGAGCTTAAGGTGAAATTGACCATCAACGGCGAGGAACGGGACGTTCATTCCAGCGCAACCGTGACCGAACTGATTGCGGAACTGGACATTACCGCCCCCAACATCGCCGTGGCCGTCAACCACCAGGTTGTTCCCAGATCGCAATACCCGGCCACCCGGATTCAAGAGGGCGATACTGTAGAGATCGTTCACGCGGTCGGCGGGGGAGTTTAACCTTAAATAAACGTTTGGAGGGAAATCATTTCCCATGGAAAATACCAACATCGCGGAAAAAAGCAGTTTTAAAATTGGCGATAAAACTTTGCAGTCACGATTGATCGTCGGCACGGGAAAATACGCCTCGTTCGACGAAACCCGCAGGGCGATCGAAATCTCCGGCGCCGAAATCGTCACCGTGGCCGTCCGCCGGATCGAGCTGGACACCACCAAGGAGTCGCTCCTCAACCATCTCGACCCCAGGAAATACATCTTTTTACCGAACACCGCCGGTTGCTATTCCGTGAAAGAAGCGGTCATGACCTGTCAACTGGCCCGCGAAGCGGGGCTCGGAAATTTCGTCAAGGTGGAGGTGATCGGCGATGAAAAAACGCTGTTCCCCGACAATGAAGCCACTATGGAAGCCTCCAGATTACTGGTCAAGGACGGGTTCCAGGTGTTGCCTTATTGCACGGACGACGTCGTGTTGTGCAAAAAACTGGAAGATCTGGGGTGCGTGGCGGTCATGCCCCTGGCCGCGCCGATCGGCTCCGGTCTTGGAATCCGCAACCCCTACAACATCAAGCTGATTCTGGAAGCGGTCAGCGTGCCCGTGATCATCGACGCCGGCGTTGGCACCGCATCCGACGCCAGCCGGGCGATGGAACTGGGTGTCACCGGTCTCTTGATGAACACCGCCATCGCCGGAGCGAATCACCCGTTAAAAATGGCTGAGGCCATGAAAATGGCGGTCGAGAGCGGCAGGCTGGCCTATGAAGCCGGCAGGATTCCAAAGAAACTGTACGCCTCCGCCAGCAGTCCACTGGAAGGCTTGATCGACATTTAACCAGCGTAACGCTGGACACAATATTGACGTGTGCTGGGTTTATGGCTGAACTGAATCCTGCTTTACCCCTGCGGGGCATGAAGGCAAAGGTAAAATACCACATACCCTGCGGGGCATGAAGGCAAAGGTAAAATATCACAGGGGCCGG
>Ga0114931_10007760_pt1 | contig 13076 bp, 11 predicted proteins | sample 2SBtaG_FD_89579 | JGI IMG/M metagenome (GOLD analysis project Ga0114931, IMG submission 89579) | Deep subsurface microbial communities from Kolumbo volcano to uncover new lineages of life (NeLLi) - 2SBTROV14_V59a metaG | ecosystem: Environmental > Aquatic > Marine > Volcanic | place: Kolumbo... | reverse complement strand
CGCAATGGAAACGAAAAGCATGGCAGGATGTCCAGAAGGCCCGTTTTCTCTATGACGAAATCGTTGGCGACAAATCACCATTCAAGAAACCAACATGAACAGCAAGAAGGTAAATGAAAATAAAGTACTGACTGAGCGGATGCCGCCGCAGGCCGTGGAAGAGGAAATGGCCGTGTTAGGCTCAATGCTGATCGACAAGGAAGCGGTGAATAGAAGCCTGGAGCTTCTGGATGACACCGCTTTTTACAAGACGGGTCATCAGCAAATTTTCAAGGCCGTGATTGTCCTTTACGAACAAAACACCGAAATCGACTACCTGACGGTCACCGACCAATTGGAAAAAATGGGCGTCCTCGATGAGGTGGGGGGCGCCTACTATCTTACGGAATTAGCAAACGCCGTCCCCTCAGCCGCAAGCGTTGAATATTACGCGAAGATTGTACTGGAAAAATCCCTTCTCAGGAAGATCATTGGGGTATGCAATGACATCACGGCCAAGGCGTATGACGCCCGGGATGATGTCGTGGAATTGGTCGACCATGCCGAACGCCAGATTTTCATGCTTTCCGAAGGTAATTTGAGAAAGGGTTTCACTCCGATTCATCCCATCTTAAACGAGACCCTGGATGTAATTGATGGCTATCATAATCACGCCGGCAGCGTGACCGGCGTGGCGACCGGATTCACTGAGCTGGACAATATGACCTCAGGGCTTCAGAATGCGGATCTCGTAATTGTGGCGGGCCGGCCATCCATGGGGAAGACGGCTTTATGCCTGAATATTGCTCGAAATGCAGCGGTTGACCATGGCGTGCCCGTCGGTTTCTTTAGTCTCGAAATGTCCAATACGCAGTTGGCCATGCGCCTGTTGTGTGCTGAGTCACGTGTCGATGCCCACAAAGTCCGGACCGGTACGTTGCCCAAGAGTGAGTGGTCCCGTCTGAGCACGAATGTCGGAAAGTTGGCGGAGGCCCCTATCTATATAGATGATTCCGCCGCTTTAAGTGTTTTGGAGATTCGGGCCAAGGCAAGACGTTTAAAATCGGAACATGGCGTCGGGCTTCTGGTCATAGATTATTTGCAATTGGCGAGAGGACCTTCCTCATCGGAAAGTCGGCAGATCGAAATTTCAGCCATCTCTCAGTCTCTGAAGGCGCTTGCTAAAGAACTGGACATACCCGTCGTCGCTTTATCGCAGTTGTCCCGTGCGGTTGAGTCGCGCGGTGGAGACCGGCGGCCAATTTTGTCCGACCTGCGCGAGTCGGGTGCGATTGAACAAGATGCGGACGTCGTGATGTTCATCTACCGACCGGAAGTTTATGGGCCTGTCGAGGAAAGTGGAATAGCGGAAATCATCATCTCTAAACAGCGCAACGGCCCCACGGGTACCGTGGAGCTTAAATTTCATAAAGACTTTGTGCTGTTCGAGAACCTCGTCAAATATCGAGATGAAGATATGGTGCCATTTGAGCAGTCTTTTTGAGAAATGGAAAACGGTTACCGAAAATCCTTTGCCGCCCTGATGCGTAAACACCGCAGGTTCGTCACCGTTACAAACGCGGATTTGCTTAACAAGGCTTTCGATTTTAGTTTTTATTCACACCGGGACCAATTGCGTAAATCCGGCGCGCCTTATTTCGAACATTGTATGGAAGTCGCCAATATTCTCACTGAACTGAAGATGGATTCAGCCACCATTGCCGGAGGATTTCTTCATGATGTTGCCGAGGATACCGGCGTCACAATTGAAGAAGTAGACCAGGAATTCGGTTCAGAGGTAGCGCTTCTTGTAGATGGGGTCACCAAGATCAGCGAACTGAAATTTGAAAGCCTGGAGCAGCGTCAGGCTGAAAATTTTCGCAAGATGATCATATCCATGGTGAAGGACATCAGAGTCATCTTAATAAAATTTGCCGATCGCTTGCACAATATGAGAACGATTGAATATTTGCCGGTCAAAAAACAAAAACGAATTGCGATTGAAACCCGCGATGTTTACGCGCCGCTGGCACACCGACTTGGCATCGCAAAAGTTAAGTGGGAACTGGAAGATCTCTGCTTGAAAACGCTGGACGCCGACTCGTACTGGCAACTGGTAGATAAAGTCTCGAACAAACGGGAAGCAAGGGAGAGGTACATCCGCCGCATGACCACTCCAATCAGGCGGGAGCTACAACAAGCCGGCATCAAAGCAACGATCAGTGGCCGGCCGAAACACTTTTTCAGCATTTACGGCAAAATGATACAGCGTGATCTACCCTTTGAACAAATTTACGATTTGCTGGCCATTCGTATCATCGTTGAGAAGGTCGAGACCTGCTACTTTGTGCTGGGGATCGTGCACCATCGCTACACGCCCGTGCAGGATCGTTTTAAGGATTACATTGCTACTCCTAAATCAAATTTTTATCAATCGCTGCACACGACCGTCATCGGACCCGACGGCAAAATGATTGAGATTCAAATACGAACCACCGAAATGCACCGGACCGCGGAGGAGGGAATCGCCGCGCATTGGCGCTACAAAGAAGGCAAGAAGAAGAAGGAGGATGAACTCGACCAGCAGCTTTCGTGGCTTCGGCACGTGTTGGATTGGCAGCAGGACACCAAAGACCCTTCCGAGTTCATGGAGAATTTGCGCATTGAACTATTTAGGGACGAATGCTTTGTTTTTACGCCAAAAGGCGATTTGCACAAATTACCAGTCGATGCCACGCCTGTTGATTTTGCCTTTGCCGTTCATACTGACGTCGGCCTTCATTGCATCGGGGCGAAGGTAAACGGAAAGATGGTTCCGTTGAGTTACACTCTTCGCAACGGGGATTCAGTCGAAATTTTAACTTCCGCCAACCAGAAACCAAATCCTGACTGGATCGGATTTGTCAAGACATCCAAGGCCCGTAGTCGTATCAAGCACTGGCTGAAGGAATCATTCTATGACCAGAGTTTGGAACTGGGTCAGGAAATCCTGACAAAGCAATTTAAGAAATTCAACATCAAAAAAGGCGACGTTGACCTGGATGAAATCGCCCAAAGCTTCAATTTTGAAAATGCAAATCAACTTCTCGCTTCCGTAGGTTCTGGGGACACTTCGATTCAGACCGTTGTGAACCGCATCGCCCCTGACAAGAAAATTGAGGTCAAACAGGAATCTCTTTTTCGTAAGGTTGTCAGCAAAGCGCGCGGCTCATCAAAAGGTGTTAAGATTCATGGGCTGGATAATCTCATGATCGATTTCGCGAGGTGCTGTCAGCCCCTCCCCGGTGATAAAATCCTTGGTTTCATTTCCAAGGGCCGCGGCATTGTGATACACAGGCGGGATTGCAAGAACTTCATCAATTGGGCCGAACACCCGGAAAGAACGATTGAAGTTGAATGGGACGTGGACAAGGACCGACACTTTACGATTGGGCTGCATTTGTTAGGAGAAGACCGGAAGAGTTTTTTGAAAGACGTCTCCGAATCGATAGCTCTGACGGATACAAATATCGTACGCATTGAAATGAATGTGCGTGATTCAATCGTCAATAGTACCCTCATTCTCGAAGTCCGAAATCTTCAGCATTTAACCCGCATAATCAAGAAAATAAATCAAGTGAAAGGGGTGATCAGCGTAGAAAGACTGAGCGATGCAGGTGAGAGAGGTGAATGAATCATGCGTCGTCGGCCTCTGGAGCGCAAATAAAAATTCATGGTGGCCATAGGTGGCGCACCTGTTCTTTACCAGAGGATAACATCTCAAAAGAGAGGAGTGGAATAGATGAAGAAAACGATTACCAAGAAAGATGTCGCAAAACGAACGGCAAAGCTGGTTGGGGAAAAAATCTATCTAGCCGAAAAGATTGTCGATGGCGTGTTTGCTTCACTGCGCGAATTTATGGCCGAGGCAGAGCCAGAGGTTCGCATCGAGATTCGGGATTTTGGTGTTTTTGAGGTTAAAACAACCAAGCCAAAACCAAAAGCACGAAACCCGAAAACCGGCGAGATCATTTATGTCCCCGCGCGCCGCAAGACACATTTCAAAGCAGGTAAACTCTTGAAGGATGTGCTGAAGACGCCACTTGACGAAATCATTTCTCGCAACGATGTGCAGTCGGATAAGGGGTAAGTTCTCATTTGAAAGATATTTGTCTGTGTTATGAATGTCGTGCAAGGCCGGCACCTCGGCATTGATTTCGGTACGAAAAGAGTTGGTCTCGCGATTAGCGATCCATCGATGACCATCGCGACTAGCCTGAAGACTCTGCTCTACCATTCCTCGCATGAATTGATGGCAAAATTACATGATGTGTGCGAACGACACGGAGTAGCACAATTCGTCGTAGGATTGCCGCTAACCATGAAGGGAGAAAAAGGGATCGCCGCTCAAAAAGTAGAAGCATTTGTTGAATTGCTGGAGGGGGAATTTACAATGCCAATCGTCTATGTGGATGAGCGTCTCACCAGCAAAATAGCGGAACAAACACTCCAGAGTTGCGGAAAATCGCCTAGTAGAAACAAGGGCGAGATCGACAAAATAGCGGCAATGATTATCCTCCAAACACATCTGGACCGGATACATGCCTCGGTCTAACAGATGGTCCTCTAACACGGAGGAAGCTAATTGAGCAACTCGATTTGTCGGACGCCAGGATACTTGCCTCCAGGCACTATTTGATTTGCTACTGAGGAGGGAATGTAATCTACGATGGGGTTCAACCTGCTGCTTGCCTTGTGTAGTAGCCTTCTTTTGACGTGTGCATTTTCTCCGATTCAATTTAATATCCTGGCTTACGTCGCGCTAGTTCCCTTTTTCTATCTGATCGAGAGGACATCCGCGCGCGGGGCAATTTTCTGGGGCTATCTAACGGGGTTTCTCATAAGCAGCGTCATGGTTCAGTGGACTTCCTTGCCTTCAAAAGGAGATACGTTCATTCTGATGTTCGTGGGGCCTTTCTATTTATCAACCTATGCCTTGGCCCATCACGCTCTTCTAAAAAAATCGCAATGGGTGGTCATCGCGCTTATTCCGCTGCTTTGGGGGCTAAAGGAAATACTGGAGCTTCTTACCAATTTGGGTCTTTGGATGACTAGCTTGGGTTCTACGCAGGCGGGTTTCTTGACCACATTTGGCGAACATTTCTACCTGGCGGGGCCGATCATAGCCATGTGGGTTGCGTTACTGAATGGTCTCCTTTTTTACTTGTGCAAATTTTTTATGCGTCGAGGGAGCATCGCGGCGTTGATTTCCGTTCTTGCTCTGGTGTTCGCGGTGTCTGGGGGCCGGCAGTGGTTGCATTGATGAAAAAGGCTTTCTCGCGGGTTACCGTAACTCAGGCCGCTGGAAGTAAGTCGTCATCGATTTCACGATGCACTATGACAACACGGCCTGTCCGTGCCAGCACGCATTTCGATCCTTTAGGCCACCATTTCACACTTTATAACTGACTTGAAGAAGATTCCGACTTGTTCTGAAGTAAAGCAATTATGCGGCGGGAGCCTTTTCACGAAGTGCTTAATTATTTGGAACTTCGAATATCATTCAAAGTAAGTATGGAGTGGTTGAACGCTTCTCAAAATTCTTTGTCATCATACTACTGTTCTTTACAAGTGATCTGTGGGCGCAAGCAACAAATATAGAAATGTTGACTCAATTGGCCGATAGCCTAATCGATTCATTCATGGCTGCGCAGTTGAGCGAATCATCTTCATCGGTATTGCTCAGGAAAGGTGATCCAGGGAACGCTTCTAATTGGTTTTTGCAAGATCGCTTCGTGGAGGCATGTCAGAACAGGAATCAAAAGGTGTTTATCTCGGAGGGAGAGAAGGAAGCCCCGTGGCAGGATGGTTATCTGCTGCAGTTCAACGGTCTCGACGTGGGTACTGCCTATGACAACTTTAAGGAAAACCCTAAACGTTTGAGGCGAAGCGTGACCATTAAGATGGCGGTACTTCTGGCACGGCCTCTGTCAGGGGAAGTGATGTGGCGTGGTAATCTGGCAGGCCAACATGCCGACCTGATCGACGCTGATCAAATCAACGCCGTGGAAAACGACAATATTCCGTTTACGGTAGGGGTTAGAGAGACCAAGTCAAAATCAGTTAAATTGGTGCAGCCCGTCGCGGTTTCCGCTACGGCAGGACTGGTGATCTTTTTATTTTATTCGTTGCGGAGCCGATGAATTACATCAAGATGCACGAAGCTGGAAAATTTATGAGCATTGTTAATAGAGGTAATATACTGTTTGTCCTTCTGATTTGGTTTGCCCAGGGTTGCAGCGGTTATCACGTACGGCCGGACATAAGTGCCAAGGACCGCCTGGCACTGGCAAAAAAGATGTACGAAAACAAAGACTACTTTGAAGCGAAGCAACAATTTAAGATTGTTACACTGAACAATCCGGGCGCATCTTTTGTTGATGAAGCACAATTCTACCTGGCTGAGAGTCATTTTCATTCGAAAGAGTACATTTTAGCAGCCGACGAGTACAACCGTCTGGTCCGTGTTTATCCAAAAAGCAAATGGGTGGATGATGCTCAGTTCAAAGTAGGTGTTTGTGACTTTAAACTCTCTCCAAAACCGTCGCTTGACCAGACCTACACCGAGAGGGCTGTCCAAAACCTGCAGAGTTTCATCGAGGAGTTTCCCGATAGTGACTTGATGCCAGAAGCAGAGCGACTATTGAGCGTTTGTAGAGCAAAACTGTCTGAGAAAGATTTTAAGGCGGGCCGGCTTTACCGCAAAATGGGCGATTACTATGCGGCTTCGGTCTATTTCGAAAGCGTGACAACCAACTATTATGATACGGAATATGCCGAAGATGCCTACTATTGGGATGCGGAATGCCTGTATCGGCTAGATAAAATCGCGGAGGCACGCAGCGGTTTCGAGGAGCTGCTGCGCAAGTTTCCTAAAACCCGCCACTCCCTGAAAGCAAAAGAGCGTCTGGAAACTATTGCGGATGCACTTGCTGACTCCGGTGAGGAGAACAAACGATCAGCTTCAAATGGGCGTGCTGGTAACTAAGAGAGTGTACGCGTGCGTCTAGGTCTCTACGGCGGAACATTCGACCCGATTCATAACGCCCACCTGATCATCGCCCAATTCGCGAAAGAAGAATTGGATCTGGATTCCGTTCTCTTCATTCCAAGCGGGTCACCACCTCATAAACGCGTTTTCGCACCAAATGAGAAGAGATTAGAAATGGTGAAGAAAGCCATTTCTGGGAACATCGCGTTCGACGTTTCGGCCTATGAGTTAGAGCAACCCGGTGTGAATTTCAGCGTCGATACAGTCGCATATTTACAGAAAAAGTTCGGAGTCCCGCCGGATTCATTATATTGGATCATTGGCTCAGACAATTTTATCCATCTGCAAGAATGGCATGAGCCAGAACGATTACTGCGATATTGCCAACTTGCTGTGTTTCCGCGAAATAATGTCGATCACCGGGCCGCGCAAACAGATTACCTCCGTCAGGCCCTCATTCTAACTTCGGCCCCGCAAATTGACATCTCCTCTACTTTAGTTCGTCAGTTGGTCAGACGGAGTCGTTCCATTCGCTACCTCGTACCTCCGGCGGTCGGCGAAATCATTTACGCTAACAAACTCTATATTCAAAACGAATCTTAGCAGGTTATTTTGTCATTTCATCTTCCAAACGGAAACAGCACAAAAGGGCTTGTTTTTCAGGCAAGCAACCCTTAATTTTTTGCCGCGATTCATCGCAGGAGAATGTGGACGTTGAAATATTTCGCAACAGTTGATAACAGAGAGTTCGAAGTGGATATCTCGGACCGGAATGATTTCACCATGGACGGTGTGTTAAGGCAGGTAGAGTTGCTTTCCGTCGGAAGTCAGGGGCTCTATTCTCTTTTGTTTGAAGGCTTGTCGCATGATGTCTTCGTAGAACAAGTCGGTCAGGGCTTCGTTGCCACTATTGCGGGAGTCAAGTACACGGTTCAAATAGAAGACGAAAAAGTCCGTCTCATTCGCTGCCGGATGAAGAGCGAGGAGAGCGAGTCCCGCAACGTGGAAGTAAGGGCGCCGATGCCAGGGTTAGTTGTGAAAATAAACGCCTCTGAAGGGGAAGAAATTGCAAAAGGATTCCCTCTGCTCATTGTGGAAGCGATGAAAATGGAGAATGAAATTCGTGCCGGGACCGCAGGGATCGTACGAAAAATATCGGTTTCTGAAAATGATTCGGTAGAAAAGGGCGCGCTGCTGATGGTATTGGAATAACGTTTTGCCTTGTCTAAATTGTCTGAAATGCGAACGTGTCTCCCGCGTGATTTTAGGCACAAAACTTCAAATTACTTAGAAGAGTGTAATGGGGCCGCAACGTTTGACATCACCAGGAGGTTTGGTAAAATATAAAATTCCGTCACGTGCCAGTGAATCCGCCATATCCTCCTAAGACACCAACTTGCTGCGGCTTCTTGTTAGCATTTCGACCACCCGCAATTGTAACACATCATGCAGCCGCTCTCATACGTAACATTCGTGCCGCATTCCGGGCAGCACGAGAGGTCCTGGCCCATTTGGGGGTCGATGGCTTTCTTGGGAATCTCTGCTGCGCTCTGAGATATCTCGGGTGCCGCACCATTAAATCCATTGTTAGATTTCGGTGCCAGCCCCTTACGAATCAACCGCCGTTCCAAAACTTTGCCAATCGCGTCCGGGGCAGACAAAATAAGTTCACCATTTTCCCAAATTGGAGAGGGTCCTGAAATACCTTTCAGTTGGCGGATGATTTCAACCGGGTCAATTTGAGAGCGCAGTGCCAGAGAAATGAGGCGGCTAATGGCTTCAGTTTGTGCGGGCGCATTGCCACCGGCTTTGCCGATGGTCGAAAAAACTTCGCAGATGCCATCTTCGTCCTCATTGATTGTCACATATAAATTGCCCTCGCCCGTACGAATTCTCTCGGTGATCCCCCGCGTTACTTTGGGCCGGGTCCGCGGATGAAACCCTTTGCCTTCCGTCTGATTCGGATCGAATTTGTTTGTTCTCAGAATGCCTTCGCGACTCCCTTCCCTGTAAACGGTAATGCCCTTCAAGCCCGCTTTATAGGCTCGGATATAGATATCGGCCACGGTCTCTTTACTGACGTCCTCCGCTAGATTCACCGTCGATGATAAACTCGTATCAACATACCTTTGGATGACCCCCTGCATCTTGACTCTGAAAAAGGGATCGATGTTATGTGCCGTGACCACGTGGTCGGGCAGGTTTTCGTCATCCTCAAATTCGCGTTTGATCAGGGGATGGTAGACTTTGTATTCCCGGAAGGACTCTCCGTCATCGTTTTTGACACGCCTCGTATAACTCGTGCAGAAAATGGGCTCGATACCTGAACTTGTTTCAGCTACAATGGAACCGGTCCCAACTGGGGGAACGGTCAGAACGGTCGAATTTCGAATTCCGTGGTCCTTGATTTCCTGCTGCAGTTTTTTGGGTAAGGCCCGAACAAATTTGCTTTTTCGGTACCCTTTCCAATCAAAGAGTGGGAAGACTCCTTTTTCCCGGGCCAATTGCACTGAGGTTTCATAACATGCGTCGCGGATGGTGCGCATGATCTGTTCTACGACCGTCAAAGCCTCATCGGAATCGTATCTTATTTTCATTTTGACCAGGGCGTCGGCCAAGCCCGTAATGCCCACGCCTACGCGTCGATCCGAGGCAACCGCTTCGCGAATCTTGTCAAAGGCATGATACTGCATATTATAATCGATGACGTTGTCCATGAATCGTGTGGCAACCCGCGCGGTTTGGGCGAGGTCCTCATAGTCAAACTTGCCGGCGTCATCTACGAAGCGTAGCAAATGCAAATTGCCAAGGTTGCAGGCGGTAAAGGCGGCAAGTGGTTGCTCGCCGCACGGATTGGTACTGGAGAGTGGATTGGCATATTCTACATTATGGTACTCTTTCATTGTGTCCCAGAAAATGATTCCAGGTTCGGCGGATGCATGTGCGTTTTCAATGATCTTATCCCAAAGTTTACGGGCCTTGACTTTTTTGTAAATTTGTTGAGGTGTCTTCTTCTGTTGCTCCGGAACGCAGGGCCACCTTAACTCAAAATCTTTATCTTCCAGCAAGGCCTTCATGAATTCATGCGTGATCAGGACACTGACATTTGCATACTTTACTTTCGCGCGATTAGAGTCATTCTTAATCGTGATGAATTTTTCAACGTCGGGATGGTCGACCCTGATCGTCAGCATCAAAGCGCCTCTCCGTCCTGCTTGCGAGACTGTATTTGTACTTTCACTCAGCAGATTCATGAAAGCCGTTGCCCCCGGCGATTTGTCAACCGTAGCATTGACTTGTGCGCCTTGTGGCCTGAGAATCGAAAGATCGGTTCCGACGCCACCGCCGGTACGATAAACCATGGCACTTTCGTGAAGACAGCGATAAATGCCATCCAAGCTGTCTTCTTCAATTGGAATAACGTAGCAGTTGGAGAGCGTTGGGCGACGTTTGGCATCCGTGCGCCCGGCGCCGTGCATCACTCGTCCGCCTGGCAAAAACTTGAATTCAAACAAGATTTTAAAAAATTCCTGGTACCAGTGTGCCCTGTCTTTTTCGACGGAGGACATGGCGGTGGCAATGCGATGCCACAGAGCGAGGGGCCCGCTCTCGGAGGGCGCCAGATATTTGGCCCGCATCACATCTTTCGCCAGGTTGTTATCCCCATAATATGAGTCCAAACGGTCAGCCCGTTTGATGGCATTCTGGGAAATAATCCGTCCAAATTCTTTTATGAGCCTGGTGGCCAAGTCGCTGCCGTTACTATGTCCGTTCAAAATCCGGTTTGAGCCATTTGTTTCACTTGCTTTACGTTTTTGCATGCCCTGCGCTGACTTGGATTTTGGATTCATCGTATCTCCTCGTGTTACGGTTTTGACCGGACGGCTGATGTAATAGGCTCAGACAAATTAGCGTGCTCCTTCCTGGATAGAAGGAGGGATAGGTTTTCCGGCGTCTTGTGGGGATAATCACTGTCGTAATATATGACACCCAACAGGTGTAAGGCTTACGAATGCGTGCGCGGCTCTTGTTCCTATTGCAGAAAACGTTTTGATGAGCGCTTGAGCAGGACGTTACCCCCCCCGACGACGAGATCAATATACGAATTGACCACCCCGAATGTCAAGAAGAAAATACTAAATATAGTATTTTATTTTAAGAGACATACTACAATTGGGGTATTTTTATTTGTTTCCATGCTGTTCGAGCAGTTGGCGGAGCTTGAAAAGCCTTGACACAGAAGTAATTTATGGCTATATTTATCCCTTGGATTCATTGAGTAACTTGATGTAAATAAATAATTAAACGTGCCCCACGAGGTAGCGCTCCTTCCCGTGACAGACGTTTTACTAATGAAGAAGACACTTAAGCTGGCCCGCAAAGGACGTGGGCTGGTAAGTCCAAACCCGCTTGTTGGTGCTGTTGTTGTAAAAGCCGGGGGAATTGTAGCTCAAGGGTACCACCATCGTTATGGTGAACGCCATGCGGAAGTTGAAGCAATCACGGCAGCACGGGAAGATCTTCAAGGGTCCAGCCTTTATGTCAATTTGGAGCCTTGTTCACATCACGGGCAGCAGCCACCCTGCGTTTTAGCTATTGTGGAATCCGGTATCCGCCGGGTGGTCGTCGGAACCACGGATCCAAATCCTAAAGTCAATGGCCGTGGTATAAAATATCTTCGCCAGCATGGCATAGAAGTGAAGGTTGGGGTTTTGGAAGATTCGTGTCGCGCACTCAATGCTGGGTTTTCGAAATTCATTAAGACCGGCTTGCCCTTCTTTACTTTAAAAATCGCTCAGACTCTTGACGGCAGAATTTCCGGGCCGGATGGTAATTCCAAGTGGATTTCCTCGGAAGGGTCTCGCACATTCGCGCATCGTATGCGCGCTGAAAACGACGCCATTTTGGTTGGAATTGGTACGGTGTTAAACGATGATCCTCAGTTAAACGTTCGCAGAGTTCGAGGAATGGACCCGTACCGCGTCGTGGTTGACAGCCACTTGCGCATTCCTCTGAATACCAAATTGTTAAACGATTCACTGACGCCGAAGACGTTCATCGCAACGACTGATGCCGCGGATGAAATACGTGGCCGGAAAGTGATGGACAAGGGTGTGACGGTCTGGTCTCTACCCGCCAACTGCGATGGTCAGGTGGACATGCGTGCCCTTGGGCGCAAACTTGTGTCCGTGGGCATTACTTCCGTGCTCGTTGAAGGAGGAAGTCGGGTCTTTTCTTCTCTGCTTAAATCAGGTTTGGCTGACCGGCTGGCGGTATTCATCGCACCCAAGCTACTTGGAAACGGCTTGAGTGCTCTCTCTGATTTTGGCGTGTCCGGGCTGGATAAGAGTGTCGTCCTTGGGGATTACAAATCACGCCGGGTTGGCGGAGATATTTTGCTAACAGGCACAATTGTCTATCCAAATTGATTATGTTTACGGGTATCATTGAAGAAACCGGAACCGTGCAACGCTTGCAGCCTCGCGGCCGCGCGCTCCAGATACAAATAGCGGCGGACCGAGTGATGCGGCAATTAGAGGTCGATGAAAGTATTTCGGTCAACGGTGTTTGCCTGACGGTTACGTCAAAAGCGAGTGGTTACTTCGAAGTCGATGTCGTACAGGAGACATTGGGCAAGACCTCTCTTGGCGAGATCAGGCAAGGCACGGTGGTAAATCTGGAAAGGGCGATGAGATTGTCGGATCGTGTCGGTGGGCATTTGATGCAAGGTCACGTAGATTGTATCGGGACGGTTTCCGCTCATATTTCACAGCCTGGCGCCACCCTCTTGTCAATTAGGCTGCCAGTGCATAAAATGAAATACACAATTTCCGAGGGTTCTATCGCACTCGATGGCGTCAGCCTAACCATAGCGAAGCGGGAGGGTACGACAGTCACCGTTGCGCTGATCCCGCACACTTTAAAGAAGACCACATTGTCGGAGCGTCGCGTCGGTGATAAAGTAAACGTTGAGGTAGATATGATGGGGAAGTATATTGAGAACATCCTGGAATTGCGGGAGGAGGCCGATGTTCTGGGCCGATGGACCCGCAATTTCGGACAAGAT
>Ga0114931_10007759_pt1 | contig 13076 bp, 10 predicted proteins | sample 2SBtaG_FD_89579 | JGI IMG/M metagenome (GOLD analysis project Ga0114931, IMG submission 89579) | Deep subsurface microbial communities from Kolumbo volcano to uncover new lineages of life (NeLLi) - 2SBTROV14_V59a metaG | ecosystem: Environmental > Aquatic > Marine > Volcanic | place: Kolumbo... | reverse complement strand
TAGCACCGTTGGTTGGGGGCGCAGCAGCGCCCCCTCGGCTTCGCCGAGCCTCCCCCTCGACCGCTCCGCGCTCGTCTAGCCCCTCGATTCAAGAGAATCGAGCGGCTAGACGCGCACCCGCTCGAAGAACGTCCGGAGCTCGCGCGCGGCCTGCTCCTTGTCGTAGTCCCGCGTCACAATGTGTCGCGAGCGCGGCAGCATGACGACAACGGGATCGAGCGTGCCGAGCCGGGAGGCGACGCGCCGCGCATTGGACGGCGGGCACAGGCGATCGCGCGCTCCGTGCAGGATGAGCGTCGGGCAGCGCACCCTTTCGAGCTCGGCACGGACGCGCCGGCCCGCCTCCAACACCCTGACGGCCGCGTGCACGGGCTGCGCGTCGTAGGTGAGGTGGGTGCGGCGCGCCTCGGGGTCGGCGATGTCCGCACCCGCCTTCGGCATCGAGAAGTCCGGCACATGCAGCTTCCTGATGATGTCGAGCGCGAGGGTAGGGAAGGGCCAGCCGAGCCACGCCGCGTTCGCCAGCAGAGCTAGGCCGAGCACGTCGTCCGGCCGGGTTGCAGCCAGGTGGGCGGCGAGCAGCGAGCCCATGCTGAGCCCCGCGACGATGACCGGGCCGTCGGCGGCCAGCTCGTCGAGAGCCGCCGCGGCGGCACCCAGCCAGTCGTCCCAGCCGCGCTCGGCCAGGTCTGTCGCGTGCGTGCCGTGCCCGGGGAGCAGCGGTGCGTGTGCGCGTAGGCCGAGCTCCCGCGCCACATCCACCACCAGGCAGATCTCGAGCGGCGTTCCGCCGAATCCGTGGAGCGCCAGCACCACGGGCCGCGCGCCCTGCACCTCGAGTGGGTCCGGGCTGCCCCGACCGACCAGCACACCGCGCGGCATCAGCCTTCGCCGCGCTTGATGCCGTAGGCGCGGATCTTCTTGTGCAGGTTGGTGCGCTCGACGCCGAGGGCCACTGCCGCCTTGGAGATGTTCCACTCCAAGCCGCGCAGCGTGTCGACGATGTAGCTACGCTCGGCGGCTTCGCGATACTCACGCAGGGTCAGTCGCTTGCCGTTCTCGCCAACCATGAGCGGCGGCGCGCTCAGGTGTGCCGCTCCGCCTTCCGCGTTCGCCGTCTCGGCATCGTCCTCGAACGGACTGTCGTGCGGATCCTCCGGCAGGTCCGCGACGGTGATCACGTCGCTCGAGAGGATCGCCGCGCGTTCGACCACGTTCTTGAGCTCGCGAACGTTGCCGGGCCACTTCCGACGCGTGAGCGTCTCGTACACCTGGGGGTCGATCTTCTTCGGCTTGAGGCCGTTTTCCTTGCAGAACACCTCGACGAAGGCGTCCGCCAGAAGCCGGATGTCCTCGGCGCGCTCGCGCAGTGCCGGCACCTTGATCGGGAACACGTCCAACCGGAAGAACAGATCCTCGCGGAACTTGCCGTCGGAGACCTCCTTCGACAGGTCCTTGTTCGTGGCGGCCAGCACGCGCACGTCGACGTGGATGATGTGCTCGGAACCGACGCGCACGATCTCGCCGTTCTGCAGGGCGCGGAGCACCTTGGCCTGCGCCGCAAGATCCATGTCGCCGATCTCGTCGAGGAACAGCGTGCCGCCGTGCGCCTGCTCGAAGAAGCCGCGCTTGCGCGCCTGGGCACCGGTAAAAGAGCCCTTCTCGTGGCCGAATAGCTCGCTCTCGATGAGCTCGCGGGGGATCGCCGCGCAGTTGACCTTCACGAACGGCTCGTCTTTGCGCGGACTGAGGCGGTGGATGGCGCGGCTCACCAGCTCCTTGCCGGTTCCGCTCTCGCCCGTGATCAGCACGCTCGCCTTGGTGGGAGCGACCTTGTCGATGTCCTGGAAGAGCTTCTGGAGCGGCTCGCTCGTTCCGATCATCTCGTAGCGCGCCTCGAGCTCGGCGCGCATCTGCTCCACCGTCCGGCTGAGCCGTGCGGTGCGGATCGAGTTGCGGACGCTGACGAGGATGCGCTCGCGGTTCAGCGGTTTCTCGAAGAAATCGCTGGCGCCGAGCTTGATCGCCGCGACCGCGTCGTGGACGGTGGCGTGCCCGCTGATGACCACCACCGGCAGATCCCCGTGGCTCTCGTCGGCGCGCAGCTTCTCGAGCGCCTCGAGCCCGCTCATGCCGGGCAGCTTGAGGTCGAAGATCGCGATGTCGACGGGCTGGTCGGGACTGGACAGCGTGGCCAGGGCGTCCTCGGCCGTGCCTGCTTCCAGCACGCGATAGCCCTCGCCGGAGAGCACCATCTCGAGCGTACGCCGGATGTTCTTCTCGTCGTCGACGACGAGCACCGTGGGCGCCACGGTGGAGAGCTCCTGCTGTTCCGTTTCCGCCGACGCCATGCCCAGAAGAGAGTGCCTCTACTCCGGGCGGGAGTCCACGGGCGTGGTGCCGCCACCCCGGGAGTCACCGAGTAGCTGGAGGAAATTCCGCGCGGGAACCGAGAAAGCGCTCACTGGATACTGCGCCAGAAGCTGCCGGAAGACCGCGCGCGCCTTGTCGCGCTTCTCCATCTTCATGTAGGTCTCGCCCAGAAGTGCCATGGCTTCGGGCTCCAGGCCGGAAGTGTCGTAGTTCCGGAGCGCGTACTGGATGCGCGCCACAGCCGCCTTGAAATTGTCGCGGCCCAGGTAGAAGCGCGCCACATAAAGCTCGTGTCGGACCAGAAGCCCGGTCACGACGGCGAGCATGTACTCGAGCTCGCGCGCCTTCTTGTAGTCCGGGTAGTCCGCCAGAAAGCCCTGGATCGACGTGTAGGCGTCCCGCACGCTGGCCAGGTCCCGCTCCTCGAGCGGCGGCAGCAGAAACGACGCGCTGGTCTCGTGGAAGAGCGACCTGGCAACGCGGTAGCGCGCGTAGGGCACATCGGGATCGTTCGGGTAGTCGTGGACGAAGCCCTTGTAGCCGGTGATGGCCTCGGCGTACTTCTGCTGGTGGTAGTCGATGTCGGCCAGGCGCAGGTCGGCGAGGCGCGCGAAGCGGCTGTAGCCGTACTTGCGCTTCACGCCCTGCATCAGCGTGGTCGCCGACTCCCAGTCGTGATCGAAGAAGGCGTCCAGCGCCTGGTCGTACGCCCGCTTGGCGTCCTCCGTGTAGTGCAGAGGGTTCTGGGCCTGGACGGTGGGCCCGCAGCCGGCCTGGGAGAGGGCCACGACAGCGGCCAGAATCGAGCCGGAAAGCCAGCGCATCGCTGGCGGGGGAGTAGCGGGTTGGCGCCACGGAAGCAAGCTCCCGACCCCGGCCTGTCGTCCGGGACCGCGAGCGGCAAACCTTGATCGTCTACGGAGCTGCGGTAGAAGGGACTGATGCTCGAAATGGTTCCCATGACACCGCAGGGGGCGGTGCGGCTCAAGGAGGAGCTGGCGCGCCTCAAGGCACAGCGCCCGAAGATCTCGCGCGAGATCGGCGTCGCCCGGGAGCACGGAGACCTGAGCGAAAACGCGGAGTACCACGCGGCCAAGGAGAAGCAGGGGCTGGTGGAAGCGCGCATCAAGGACATCGAGGACAAGCTGGCCCGGGCGGAAGTCATCGATCCCTCCAAGCTCGACGGCTCGCGCGTCCGCTTCGGCGCTACGGTGCTTCTGACCAACCTCGACACCGAGGACGAGGTCACCTACCGCATCGTCGGCGCCGACGAGGCCAATATCGACCAGGGGACGATCTCCGTCTCGGCGCCCCTGGCGCGGGCCCTGATCGGCAAGGAGCCGGGCGACGAGGTCACTGTGCGCCTTCCGGGTGGAACGCGGCGCTACGAGATCGGCAGCGTCGAGTTCAGCTGACCCACGGCCGCACCGGGAGCGCGACGCGACTTTTCCGGAACCGGCATGCCCCCACACCCCGTCTCTGCTGCCGCCGGCCCCGCGGGGCTTCCGGCCTTCGCGACGGTCGAGAGCCTGTCCGGCGTCGGACCCGCCGCGGGGCGAAAGCTGCGCCAGCACGGCCTTTCGACGCTGGCCGATCTGCTCTGGCTCCTGCCGACCGGCTATGACGATCTGCGCTCGCCGCTCGGCGTCGCCGATGCGCTGGAGGTGGCCGAGGGGCGCCCCCGGGTGTGCGTGCGCGCGTTCGTGCGCTCGGCGGGCTTCGCTCCCGTGCGCGGGCGACGCGCCGTCAGGGTCTCGCTGTCGGACGCGCCGGACGGCAACGCCGGACTGACCGCGTGGTGGTTCTTCGCAGCCCACGGCATCCTCGCCGTGGCGCGGCCCGGCGAGCGGCTGTTCGTGATCGGTCGGCTCGCTCCGGCCCGCCGCGGGAGCGGCGCGGTCATGGCGCATCCGGAGCTCCTGCGCGATGACGGGCAAGCGCCGATCCGCCCGCGTTATCCCAAGCTGCCGGGGCTGGGAGCCGAGCGGCTCAGGACGCTGATAGGCGCCGCGCTGGACCGGGTCGGAGGCGTACCCGATCCGGTGCCGCTGGCGGTGCGCGAGCGGGAGCAGTTCGCCCCCGCGGAGGACGGCTTCCTGGCCGTCCACAGGCCGGGGCAGGAGCCGGGTGAAACGGCACACCATCCGCTCAGGGAGCGCCTGGCGTGGGCGGAGAGCTTTGCTTCGGCTTGGGTCCGCGCACGCCGCGAGCAGGAGTTCCGCTCCGCGGCCCTGCCGCTGCCGCCCGACGCGATAGGCCTCGCGCAGCTGGAGCAGGCGCTGGGCTTCGAGTGGACCGCCGCGCAGGCGCGTACCATTGCCGAAACGTCCGCGGATCTGGCGCGGTCCGAGCCGACGCGCCGCCTGGTTTCCGGGGATGTCGGCTCGGGCTAGACCGCCGTCGCGCTCGCCGTCGCGCTGCAGGCCGTTATCGCCGGAGCACAGGTCGCCATCCTCGCGCCGACCACGCCACTGGCGGAGCAGTACCGGACCGCGGCAGAGCCGCTGGCACAGGTGACGGGCGCGAGGATCGAGCTTCTGACCGGCGCGACGCCGCCCGAGGAGCGCTCCGCCATCGAGCGCGACACGGCCCGCGGGGACGTCGGCGTCCTGATCGGCACACACGTGCTGCTGTCCAGGGAGCTCGACTTCCAGCGGCTGGCGCTGGTGGTGGTGGACGAGCAGCAGCGGCTCGGGGTGGCCCAGCGGCTGGCGCTGAGTCGACGGCGGACCGGCGGCGTGGCGCCGCATCTGCTCACCTTGAGCGCGACGCCGATCCCGCGCACGCTGGCGCTCGCGCTGCGCGGCGAGCTGTCGGCGAGCGAGCTGGACGAGCTGCCACCCGGGCGCAAGCCGGTCACGACGCGCGCGCTGGCACGGCACGACTGGGACGCCGAGGTGCTCCCGGCCGTCGTCGAGGCGCTCGAGGCCGGCGGACGGGTGTTCGTGGTCTGCCCGCGCATCGGAGACGACACGGACGACGACGAAGCCGGACCCGCGGTCACGGACCGCTTCAAGGAGCTTTGCGCGGCCCTCGGCAGAAAGCGCGTCGTGCTCGCCCATGGCCGCCTGGAGCCGCGCGCGCTCGCCGCCGCGCTCCAGAGCTTCCGCCGCGGCGATACGCCGCTCCTGGTGGGCACGACGGTGATCGAGGTCGGCCTGGACGTGCCCGAGGCCACGCTGATGGTGATCGACGGTGCGGAGAGCTTCGGCCTGTCGCAGCTGCACCAGCTGCGCGGCAGGGTGGGGCGCTCGCACCGCGGAGGGCGCTGTCTGCTGGTGCACGACACACCGCTGGTCGAGCCGGCACGCTCGCGGCTGGACGCGCTCACGCGGCTCTCGCGGGGCGCGGACATCGCGCTCGCCGACCTGGAGCTGCGCGGACCGGGTGATGCGGGCGGCACCCGCCAGTCCGGCGAGAGCGGCCTCGTCTACCTCGACGCATTCGCCGACGCGCCGTGGCTCACCCGCATCCCGTCCGACGTGGAGCGGCTCCGCGGTGAGGATCCGGACCTGGCCCGCCCGGAGCACGCGCTGCTGCGTCTGTTCGTCGAGCGGCTGCCGGAGCGACCGGAAGCGCGCGGGGAGGCGGGCTGATGGTCCGGCATCTGGGTCGCTCTGTACTCGCTGCGTGGGCGGTGATCGCCCTGGAGCTGGTCGTCGTGGCGGCGTTCTCGCACGCGCGCATTGCCAGCGTGTGGGAGCTGCAGTTCGCGTCGCTGTGGCTGGCGCCGGTCGCACTTCTGGCCGGTACTGCGCTCGGCGGCGCAGGGGGGCTCGCGCTGTGGCTGGCGGCGCGCGCGGACGAGCCCTGGGCCCGGCGGCTGCTGGCCGCGCTGCCCGCGCTGGGCGCCGCCGCGGTCGCGTGGGGCGTCGGCGGGGGACGCTACCTGGCGACCGCCGTCACCCGCGGCGGCTTTGCGCTGGCCGTTGCCGCGCTCGCCGGAGCGACCGCGTATGCGGCGGGCCCGCTGCTCGCGCGCTGGCGCGCGACGCGGCCCGCGGCGCTCGCTCTAGTGGCGGCAACGCTGATCCTGCTCTTCGAGCTCGCAAACCGCTTCGTGCTGGTGAGGCTGTACCCGGCATTCCACTACGGGCTCGCCGCGCTCGCGCTGCTGACCGCGCCGTGGCTTTCGCTCGCCGTGCCGGCCCCGTCGCAGCCGCCGGCGCCGGCGGCCGGCTGGCGCCGCTGGGCCGGGCCCGCCCTGCCGGCGCTGATCGCGCTGATCGCGCTGGCGGTGGCGCGCCCGGCTGCGGCCAGGCTGGCCCACTTCGACAACTTCCGCCTGCTCCTGCTCGAGCGGGCGCCGCTTCTGGGTCCGGGCGTACGGCTGGCAGCGCAGCTCGCGCCGCCCCCACCGCTTGCCAGCGCCGGCAGCGGCTGCGACCCGATGCTCGATCCGGGCTGCGTCGCGCCCGGGCCCCGCGGCTCGGCCCGCCCGCTGGAGCTCGGCAAGCGCGACATCCTGTTCATCAGCATCGACGCCCTGCGCGCCGATCACGTCGGCGCCTACGGCTACAAGCGCAACACGACACCCCACATCGACGCGCTGGCAAAGCAGGGCGTCCTCTTCACGCACGCCTACTGTCCGACTCCGCACACCTCGTACTCGGTCACCTCGATGATGACCGGCAAGTACATGCGGCCGCTCTTGCTCCAGGGTGCGGGGGAGGACTCGGACACCTGGGCGTCGCTGCTGAGGACCTACGGCTATCGCACTGCGGCGTTCTACCCCCCGGCGGTCTTCTTTATCGATCCGGATCGCTTCACGACCTTCAAGAAGAGGCACCTCGGCTTCGAATACGCCAAGGTCGAGTTCAAGGAGGGCGCCGGTCGCGTGGCGCAGGTGATGCACTACATCGACGGCGAGAATGGCGACCGGCACCTGTTCGTGTGGGTGCACCTGTTCGCGCCCCACGAGCCGTACGAGGCGCACGCGGGGCACGACTTCGGCGACCGCGACGTCGACCGCTACGATTCCGAGATCGCCTTCGCGGACGCCAGCGTCGGGCAGCTGGTCCGGGGTTTCCGCAAGAGGAGGCCCGACACCGCGGTGATCCTCACCGCCGATCACGGCGAGGAGTTCGGCGACCACGGCGGCCACTACCACGGCACGAGCGTGTACGAGGAGCAGGTCCACGTGCCGCTGGTGATGTCGCTACCGGGCGTGAACACGCCTCATCGCGTCGGCGAGGTGGTCCAGACGATCGACATCCTGCCGACCGTGCTCGGAGCGCTGGACATCCCGCGGCCGCCGCGCGTGCGCGGTCGCGACCTGGGAGCGCTGATCGCCGGCAAGCGAGCGTCGGGCGCAGGGCTGGCCCTGGCCGAGACGGACCAGCAGTCGCTGCTCGCCGAGGGGAAGTACCGCTTGATCTGCCAGCGCAGGATCGGCGCCTGCAGGCTGTTCGATCTGTCGACCGACCCCGAAGAGCAGCACGACGCGGGTCACGAGCACCCCGAGCGCTTCAAGCAGATGCAGAAGCGGCTGCGCCAGCTCAATGCCTCCCACGGGCGCTACGAGGTGAGGGGACTGCGCGCCGAAGGCAAGGACTGGCCCGCACCCATCCTGCGGGGCGTGGCCGGCGACGGCGACGCTGCCGGCGACATCGCCGGCCTGCTGGACGACGCGGATCCGACGCTCCGGCGCAAGGCGGCCGAGCTGCTCTTCGAGCTCCGGCGCCCGGAGACCGCGCCCGCGCTCCGACTGGCGCTGGGCCGCGACGAGGATCCCGACGTCAAGCGCTGGTGCGCGCTGGCCCTGACCCGGCTGGGGCAGGGCGCGCCCCTGGCCTACGAGCTAGTCAAGTCGAAGCAGCAGCGCTGGCGTCGCCTGGCGGCCCTGGCGCTGGCCGAGTCGGGCGACCGACGGGGTGGGGCCACCCTGGTCGAATGGTGGAAGGACAAGAAGGCCCGCGACTACGAGCGCTCGCGACAGCTGCTGGAAGCGCTGGCGGACATCAGAGACAAGGACGCCGTCTGGCCCCTGGTGCAGTCGCTGGACGACGTGAGGCTGAGGCCGTACATCGCCGCGGCGCTGGCGAAGATCGGCGACGACTCGGCGCGCGGCCCCCTTTCCAGGACCCTCGAGCACGAGCGCTACCAGAGCGCCCGGGTCGCCATCACCCGCGCGCTCGTGCAGCTCGGGTCGGGCGCCGAGATCGCCCGACCCCTGGTGCATTGGCTCGGAGTGCCGGATCCGCTCGCGGGCGGCCTGGGCTTCGCCAGCCAGGCCGGCATCCTCGAGAACATCGGCGGCCCGTCGAAGCACGCCCTGGACAAGCTGCGTCGCCAGAGCGAGCTCGGCGTCGCCCTGATGCTGGTGGTCCCGCCGGGCGGCAACGGAACGGGAGTCCGGGCGCTGGTCCGGGCCCACACGGACGGCCGGCAGACGGGCGAAGTGCACATCGGACTGCCGCTCTCGCAGGTCAGATACAACTCGAAAGGTGAGGCGATAAGATCGCATAATCTCCCGAGAATCGACTCCAGTCGCAGCCTCTCCCTGAAGCTGCCGGCGAGCGACAAGCCGGTCGAGGTCGCGGGCGTGCTGCCGGCCTCGATGGGCGCCCGGGCGGGCCGCGCCATGCGGCTGGTGGTGTTCGCCGACCACCAGGTGGAGGTGGAGGCGCTGGCTCTGGTTCCGCTGGCCGACGAGCTTCCGCCGCGCGCGCCAAAGCCCTGGACGCCGGGCCGGGACGCGGGCGCACCGGCCGCGTCCGACGCCGGCGGACAATAGGGCGAATCTCCGCGCGAAAGCATCGATGGGCGCGCGAGCGGTGGTATAGAGGCGCCGGTGGTAGACAAGGACACACGACGCTCACGGCGCGCGCGGCGCCGCGAAGAGCAGGACGCCAAGGACGAGGCGACGGAAGCCAGCGAAGGCGCCGAAGCATCCGCAGACGAAGCGGAGGAGGGCGGAGAGCCCGACGCGGACGGATCCGGGGAAGAAGCGGAAGGCGGAAGCGAGGACGGGGAAGCCTCCGGAGAGGAGGCAGCCTCCGCTTCGGACGCGGACGAGGACGAGAAGTCCGCCCGCCCGCGCCCCGCAGCGCGCAAGAAGCGAAAGAAGAAGAAGGGCACCAGCTCGCCGGACCGCATCCGCGATCGCAACGAACGCATCCGCGAACGCGCCGCCGCACGCCGCCGCGAACGCGAACACGGGCTGGCCGCCGGCGAGATGGTCGACGACGCGCTCGCTCGCTGGACGCAGACCACCACGAACTGGATCAAGAACCACTTCAACATCGTGCAGTGGGTGGTGCTAGCGGCGATCGCCGGCGGCATCAGCTGGGAGATCTACTCGTGGCGCCACACGAAGCAGATCGAGAAGGCGTCCGACAAGCTGGTTGCAGCCGTCGAGGACGAGGCCGCGAAGCTGCCCGGCGAAGAGGCGAGTGGGCCCCAGGCCGATTTCGACCCGCGCAAGACATTCCCGAACGCCAAGGCGCGCAACCAGGCTGCCGAGAAGTCCTACCAGGCCGCCGCCGCCGTCGCGAAAGGCTCGGGCACGTCGATCCTGGCAACGCTGGGATTAGCCGGCGTGGAGTACGACCAGGGCAAGTTCGGTGCTGCGCAGAAGGACTACGAGTCGGTCAAGGGCAGCGCACTGGCCAAGCACGACACGGACGTGAAGGGGCGCTCGATCGAGGGCATCGGCCTGTGCCTCGAAGGCGCGAAGAAGCTCGACGCGGCAGCCAAGGCCTACCGCGAACTGGAAAACATGGGCGTGCCGGGGCTGACGTCGCTGGCGCTCTACCACCAGGCGCGGGTCGCGTACCTGAAGGGCGACAAGGCCAAGACGGGGAAGTTGCTGCAGAAGGTGCAGAAGAAGCTCTCGGACGCGGACTCGCCGTATCCGCAGAATAGTTATCTCGCCACCATGAGCACGCAGCTGATGCAGACGATCAATCCGTCCGCCGCACCTGCGCCGCAGGGCCTGGGAATGCAGCTCACACCGCAGCAGATCCAGAAGTTGCGCGAGCAGATCAAGCAGGACCCGACCAAGCTCAAGCAGCTGATGCGGCAGATGGGGCTGAAGCTGCCGCCCGCACCCAAGGGCGCGCCCGGGCCCGCGGAGCAGCCTCCGGCGCCCGCGCCGGACGACACCTCGACGCCGCACGAGGCGCCTGCAACGCCGAAGACAGCCCAGCCGAAGGCGCCTGCAACGCCGAAGACAGCCCAGCCGAAGGCACCGGCAACGCCGAAGACAGCCCAGCCGAAAGCACCCGCGCCGGAGCAGAAGACAACGCCTGCGCCGGCACCCGCGGGCTCTGCACCATGAGAGTCGCAAGGCTCGGCGGCGCGCTCGCGCTCTCGGCGGCCCTCGTGGGCGGGTGCGCGTCGATCCGCTCGGGCGCCAACCCCGAGCTGCCGACGTGGGTGCATCGGCCCAGCTGGTCGATGAAAGTGGTGTATTCGCGGAACATCGTCGCGCCGTCGCGCCACCGCGGCGAGCCGTACGAGCGCGGACAACCGGAGCTCGACGTCGCGAATCGCCGCGTCTTCGTCGGCTCGAGCGACAACGGTCTGTACGCGCTCAGCGCCGACGACGGCCACCCGCTGTGGCGCTTCGAGACGCTCGGCTTCGTGCAGTGCCATCCGCTGTACGACGCCCAGGAAGACGTCGTCTATTTCGGCTCGAATGACGGCGCGCTGTACAAGGTGAGGGCGCAGGACGGGCATCTGCTCTGGCGCTTCAACAGCAACGCGGAGGTCTCGCGCCAGCCGGTGCTGTCGGGCGGCAAGCTGTACGTCGTCAACGCGAACGACACGGTGCTGGCGCTCGATCCCCACACCGGCAAGCGCATCTGGAGCCAGCATCGCACGCCGGCCATGGGCATGGAAATCGCGGGCTACGCCGGCCCGCTAGTGTGGCGCGGCAAGGTGTACGCCGGATTCAGCGACGGCACCGTGACCGCATTCGACGCCAACACGGGCGACGAGGCGTGGCAGCCGGTGGATCTCGCGGGCGAAGCCGAGCAGACGCTGGGCGAGATCCCGCAGTATCTCGACGTCGACACCACGCCGGTGGGCCACGAGCTCGACACCGGTGCCGTGGTCTACGTGGCCAGCTACGAGGGCGGCGTCTACGCGCTGTCGGCGGACACGGGAACGCAAGTCTGGGCCAATCCAGCCGTGCGCGGGGTCAGCGAGCTGACGTACTGGAGCCAGCCGGCGCATCCTCCGCGCAGCGGTCAGGGGCCGATGCTGCCCGCGCGCCGGCTACTGCTGGCCTCCAGCGGCACCACGGGGCTGTGGGCACTCGACCCGCAGACGGGCCGCGACGTGTGGCGCCAGACGCTGCCGGCCGGAGGCGTGTCCGCGCCGGTGCCCGTGGAAGGCGCACTGATGATGTCGAGCACCAAGCTCGGCCTGTATCTGCTGAGCCCGATCGACGGCAGCCTGATCGACGGCTTCGGCACCGGTGACGGCATCTCGATGACGCCGGCCGCGTACGGGCGTCGCGCGTTCGTTGTGACCAACGGCGGCAACCTGCTCGGCATCTACGTCACGCCGCCGCCGCTCTCCGGCTAGGCCGTTCGAGCACCACAGCTCCGGCCAGGGGCGGGCCGCTCGCAGCGTAGCGGCAGGCAACGCAGGCGCTTCGCCAAGGAGCTGGCCCCCCCGCTCCCGTATTATCGACTTCGCATAAGATACATTATGTTAACTCATGGGGCAGGTGCGGCTTTGGGCCGGGCCGTGGAAAAGCGGCGGTATCAGGCGGAAAAGCCGGGCTCAGCGGCTGCCGGGCCCCCCAGGAAGCGTCCCGGAACCGATTATCCACGCGCACGCGGCGCGTAACGCCGCTGACGGAGCCACGGGCGTCCGTGCGCCGGGACGCGAGTCAGAGCACGAAGTGGTCGCCGAGACCCATCACGGTCAGGTTCACGCCGCGCAGCCGCGCGCACTCCTGCTCGACCTCGCTCTGGAACACCGGCTTGATGTGATAGAGCAGCGTCGGCAGGTCCTGCGGCTTCTTGTACTTCTTCAGGTCCTTGGCGAGCGTGCGCGGCGTGTGGTGACCGCTGACCGTCGCGAGCTTCTGCTCGCGGTTCGGAAAGCTCACTTCCATCAGCAGCGCCTTGAGGTTCTTTTCCTGGCGCAGGAGCTCCCACAGGCGGTCGGTGGGTCCGGTGTCGCCGCTGTACGCGATGGTCGCGTCCGGGCCCTGGATGATGAAGCCCGCCGACTCGATCGTGTGGTCAACCAACACGCTGCGCACAGTGTAGTCGCCGATCGCCGTGGGCTTTTCCGGCTTCAGCTCCACGAAGCGGATGGTCGGTCGCGTTTTGTTGGGAATTTCCGAGAAATCAGGCCAGATCAGGTTGTTGAAGAAGTGCTTCTTCAAGGCCTGGATCGTGCCCCGCGTGGCGGCGACCAGCAGCGGCTCGCACTCGGCCTGGCAGCGATTGTCGGCAATCGTCGCGAGATCACGAATGTGATCGAGATGCGCGTGGCTCACCACGCAGCCTGCCAGGCGGAACTGGGATTTCAGGTCCATTCCGCTGGTGAGCGAGCCCGCATCGACGGCCAGGCGCTCGTCGAGAACGAATGCACTGGTGCGGTGCCGGGGAGTCTCGCCCCCGTGGCATCCGATTACGGTGAGTTCCATCCGCTCGGCCCTCGGGGGCCGGGCGGATAGCTATGCCCACACTGGTGAAACAGGACTCTCCCGGACTTGACGCCGGCATCGAGCGGTTGGC
>Ga0114931_10007758_pt1 | contig 13077 bp, 11 predicted proteins | sample 2SBtaG_FD_89579 | JGI IMG/M metagenome (GOLD analysis project Ga0114931, IMG submission 89579) | Deep subsurface microbial communities from Kolumbo volcano to uncover new lineages of life (NeLLi) - 2SBTROV14_V59a metaG | ecosystem: Environmental > Aquatic > Marine > Volcanic | place: Kolumbo... | reverse complement strand
TGTGGCTTTTTATGCGATTGGTGCTTATTCTTATGCGCTGCTGGCTCAGCATTTTGGCCTGTCTTTCTGGATATGTCTGCCGCTGGCCGGTCTGCTTGCTGCCACATGGGGTGTCATTCTGGGTTTTCCGGTATTGCGCCTGCGCGGGGATTATCTGGCCATTGTAACACTGGCCTTTGGCGAAATCATCCGCATCATTTTGCTCAACTGGTACCAGTTCACCGGCGGGCCGGACGGTCTTTCGGGTATTCCGCGCCCCAGCTTTTTCGGGCTGCCTTTCAAGCGTTTTGGCGACCAGACCTTTCATATGTTTTTTGGCCTTGACTATTCCTCCCTGCACCGGATTTTATTCCTCTATTATATCATTCTGCTGCTCGCCCTGTTGACCAATTACGTCACCCATCAAATGCGCCGACTGCCGATTGGCCGCGCCTGGGAAGCTTTGCGCGAAGACGAAACGGCCTGTCGTTCTCTTGGCATCAACACGGTCAATACCAAACTCACCGCCTTTGCCACCGGCGCGATGTTTGGCGGTTTTGCCGGGAGCTTTTTCGCTACCAGACAGGGGTTCATCTCGCCCGAAAGTTTTACATTTATCGAAAGCGCCATCATATTGGCCATTGTCGTATTGGGGGGCATGGGCAGTCAGGTCGGGGTTGTCATCGCCTCCGTTGTGATGATTGGCGGCTTTGAGCTGTTGCGCAATATGGAGGGCCTGAAACATGTCTTTGGGCAAGAGTTCGATCCCTCGCTCTACCGCATGATCCTGTTTGGCATCTCCATGGTGGCCATCATGGTGTGGAAACCGCGTGGCCTCATATCAGCCCGACTGCCCACAGTCTTTTTAAAGAAGGAAACAACGGATCGCAGCCCCCCTCCAAACAAAGAGGGCATGCCGTGAGCCAATCAACCAACAAGTCTTCCCTCCTCAATGTCGAGCATCTGACCATGCGTTTTGGGGGGCTCACCGCCATTGATAATCTGTCCTTTAGCGCCGCTGCCACCGATATCACCGCCATCATCGGCCCCAATGGCGCGGGCAAAACCACCGTTTTCAACTGCCTGACCGGTTTTTACAAGCCCAGCGAAGGCATGATTTCGTTAACGCACCCGGACAACACGCGCTTTTTGCTGGAACGTATGGATGATTTTCGCATTTGCCGCGAGGCCAGAGTGGCCCGCACCTTTCAAAATATTCGACTGTTTGCGGGCATGACCCTGTTGGAAAATCTGCTGGTCGCCCAGCACAACCAGCTCATGAAAGCTTCTGGCTTCACCATTGGTGCCCTGCTTGGACTGGTCTCTTACAAGCCTCTCGAAAAGCAGGCCATCGAACGGGCCAGACATTGGCTTAACAAGATCGGCCTTGTGGAGCGTGCCGATGATCTGGCCCAGGATCTGCCCTATGGTGACCAGCGGCGTCTGGAGATTGCCCGCGCCATGTGCACCAACCCGCTCATTTTGTGCCTTGATGAACCCGCCGCCGGCCTCAACCCGAAAGAATCCGACCAGCTCAACAGGCTTTTGCTCGATATAAGACGAGAAGAACAGATCGCCATTTTGCTGATCGAACATGATATGAGTGTCGTTATGAAAATATCCGACCATGTAATTGTCATCGACTATGGCCAAAAAATATCCAGCGGCACCGCCTCTTTCGTGCGCAATGATAAAAAGGTCATTGCGGCCTATCTTGGCGTTGATGATGAAGCGGAGATCAAGCCATGAGCCAACAAGAGCCGCTTCTTTTGATAAAAGGCGTCAACAGTTTTTACGGTAAAATACAGGCCTTGCGCCATGTGGATCTAAGCGTTCATCGCGGCGAAATCGTCACCCTGATCGGGGCCAACGGCGCTGGAAAATCAACGCTGATGATGACCATTTGCGGAAAACCTCCCTGCCGGGATGGCTCAATCCACTTTGACGGTCGCGCTATTCACACCCTGCCCATGCATGAGATCATGCGCCTTGGCATTGCCCAATCGCCTGAAGGACGACGTATATTTGGACGTATGAGCGTGCTGGAAAACCTGCAACTCGGGGCCTTTTTAACGGACCCATGCCATTTTGAAGAAGATCTGGAAAACGTCTTGCAGCTTTTTCCTGTGCTCAAAGAACGGTCTGGCCAGCGCAGCGGCACATTATCGGGGGGCGAGCAACAAATGCTGGCCATAGCCCGCGCCCTCATGGGACGGCCCAAACTTCTATTGCTCGACGAGCCCTCGCTTGGGCTGGCTCCGCTCATCGTCAAACAGATTTTTTCGATCCTAAAGGAGCTGAACGCCAGCCAAAAGCTCACCGTCTTTCTGGTGGAGCAAAATGCCTGGCACGCCCTTCATCTGGCACACCGCGCCTATGTTATGGTGAATGGTCGCATTACCTTAAGCGGTACAGGCAGCGAGCTGCTGGAAAGAAAAGAAGTGCGCGCTGCCTATATTGAGGGTGGGCAATAAGCTTGATATACCAGCAGCTATGACACTCTGGCTGCTGACGAGTGAACATGGTTGATCTGACAACGGCTTCTCGCAAGCTTTGACGAATCCTGGAGTGGTTTGAGTACACATGGAGATATTTCAGCATGTCGATCCTGATCGAGCAATCATTTTGGCTTTACCTCATTTTGACTTGCCTGCTTGCCGGGGGTGCAGCCTATATGACCGGGCGGGCACTGGCCATAGGCTGGTCGCCGTTCTGGCAACTCGTTCTAGCCATCCTCATCCTCGGGGGCGCGACAAGATTTCTGCACTTCGCCCTTTTTGACGGCGAACTATTGTCTATCCACTATTATCTAACAGACACTTTAACCTTGATAATTATAGCCGCGTTTGCCTATCGCATGACTCGCACCACCCAAATGATCACCCATTACCATTGGTTATACAAGCGGACGACTTTGCTGAGCTGGGAGCTAAAGTAACCAAACAAGTGGCTTGTCATTATGCTGACATTGTAATTTCGCTATAGTCTTGCTGTGATTAAAGATATAATATCAAAAATGCCACACGAAGAAAAAGACACAACCAGTACAGGAGGAGCGCAGTTCCATGAATAAGTCCCTTGCCACCCTGTTATCCATTGCCCTGCTCGCAGCCTTTTCCAGCCTTGCCAAAGCTGATATATCGATTGCAACTGCAGGCCCGATGACCGGACAATATGCCAGTTTTGGAAAACAGATGAAGGACGGTGCACAAATGGCCGTCAATGATATTAATGCGGCTGGCGGCGTGCTTGGCCAGAAAATAAAATTGCTGATAGAAGATGATGCCTGCGACCCCAAACAGGCCGTTGCCGTTGTCAACAAGGTTGCCGGTTCGGGTGTTGTCTTCATGGCTGGGCATTTTTGTTCAGGCTCCTCCATCCCCGCTTCAAAGGTCTATGAAGAAGAAGGCATTGTGCAGATTTCTCCGGCCTTAACAAATCCCAAATTGACCGAAGAAGGTGGTCCCAACATCTTTCGGGTTTGCGGACGTGACGATCAGCAAGGGGTAGTTGCCGCCCGCTATATCGTCAAAAATTTCAAAGACAAAAAAATCGCCATTCTACATGACAAGACGGCCTATGGCAAAGGGCTCGCCGACAATACCAAAAGCGCCATGGCCAAACTGGGTAAAAAAGCCGATATGTTTGAAGCCATTACCTCTGGCGAGAAAGACTATACGGCTTTGGTTACCAAGATGAAAGCTGCAAAAATCGACTATGTCTATCTTGGTGGATATCATACTGAAGCCGGTCTGATCCTTCGTCAAATGCGTGACCAAGACATGAAAACCATACTGATTGGCGGTGACGCACTTGTTACTAAAGAATTCTGGTCGATCACCGGTGATTTGGGGGAAGGCACCTTGATGACCTTTGCCCCAGACCCACGCAAAAACCCCATCGCTGCTACACTCGTCGAAAAATTCAAGAAAGCCAATATAGATCCCGAAGGTTATGTTCTATACACATATATAGCCATTCAGGCTTGGAAACAGGCCGCAGAAAAAGCGGGCACAGTAGACCCAGCGAAATTACCACTATTCTGCACTCTGGCTTCAATTTCAAAACCGTGTTGGGGGACCTTGTCTTTGATAAAAAAGGTGACCCCGTCATCACGAAAAAGCGTCAATATGTTTTCTACACTTGGAACAAGGGTGACTATTCCCAGCTCAAGAAGTAATCTATCCTCTGTATTAAGGGAACGTACATAATAACAACTATTGTTACGCAGCCCACTTTTTGCTTACGCAAAAATGCCTCCGGCGGATCCTTGCGGATAGCACCAAAGGCTAACCTTTGGAAACCATTTAAATAAATTGCCTTCATTCAGGTTTCCAAAGGACGGGTCCTTTGGCGGGGTCCCGCTCTTCCTGAAAGATTGGAGCAGAGCCCCTCATGTCTACAACCTCATGATAGAGGTGATTCTAAAGGGCCGTTGAAAATCAGCATAAAAAAAACGCGGGACAGTTGTGGTCCCGCGTTTTTTTATTGTTAGTCGTGCGAACCTGTAATTAAGTAGCAGCCGCCACGTTGGCTTCGGCAAATTCCCAGTTGGCGAGACTGTCGACAAAAGTTTCGAGGAATTTAGGACGGGCATTGCGATAGTCGATATAATAAGCATGTTCCCAGACATCACAGGTGATGATTGGTGTGGCACCATGCACCAGCGGGTTTTCCGCATTTGGCGTTTTCATGATTTCCAGTTTGCCGTCTTTCATCACCAGCCAGACCCAGCCAGAACCAAACTGCGTCATGCCACCCTGCACAAAAGCTGTGCGAAACTCGTCCATGCTGCCAAAACTTTCGACAATCTTGCCTTCAAGAGAGCCAGGCATGGCACCGCCACCAGCAGGTTTCATGCTGTTCCAGAAGAAGGTGTGATTATAAACTTGCGCACTATTATTGAAGACGCCGGGATTGTTGCCAAAGGAAGAGGTGATGATCTCTTCAAGAGCTTTGCCTTCAAACTCACTGCCTGCGATCAGCTTGTTGCCATTGTCAACATAGGCCTGATGATGCTTGCCATGGTGATATTCGAATGTTTCAGGGGACATATGCGGCATAAGCGCATCAGTTGCATAGGGGAGTGATGGCAATGTCATTGTCATGGGGGAGATCCTTCCTCACAATTACAGACCTGGTGGATCCAGATCCGTTTTGATTAATTCCAGACCGAACCTATCGCCCTCTTGAAGCGAAATCAACATCGCTGAGGATTGATTCCCAAGTTTTTTAGTCAGGAATTCTCCACAAATCAGAAAAGCTCCTGCTGCCCCACAGGTCGCAACAACTCAGAACCGCTATTTTGCGGGTTATTGACCAATCTACTTACCTGTTGCAGCTTGAAAAAACTGTTGGCAGCAGGCCCGAGCAGCTCATCGACCTCATCCGTTTTGCCGCTCGTGCAATTCAGCCAGCTTTCAATATTCTGCTTTTCAATGACCACCGGCATACGTTGGTGTATCGCAGAGAGGACCGTATTGGCTTTGGTGGTGATGATGACAGCGCTTTCCATCTCGGAACCATTAACGCCCATCCAGTTTTCCCACAGACCTGCCACGGCAAAAACGGCTTCATCTTTCGTTGAGATATAATAGGGCTGGCGTTCGCCCTTGCGACCGCTCCATTCGTAAAAACCGTTCATTGGGAACAGACAGCGGCGATATTTGAAGGCGCTTCGAAATGAGGGTTTTTGTGTCAGGGTTTCAGCCCGCGCATTCACCAATGTCGTAAAGTCTCCGGGATCCTTCACCCAATCGGGGATCAACCCCCATCGTACAAGGGCAAATTCGCGCTGACGATTATATCCTGTGCGCACAATGCCAACTGGCTGGGTCGGCGCGATGTTGTAACGGGGCGGAAAACCATCAAGCTCAGCCAGTCCAAAATGAGAGCCGACAAGAACCGGTTTCGCAGTCAGGGTGAAGCGAGCACACATAAGGGTTCACACCTCTTCCTGGTCATCAGTTTCTTTTTTCCGCGTCCCTGCGACCTTGAGCAATCTGGCCATTAACCAGATCGGCACCACCAGCAAGGCACCGGTGAGAAAATAGGAAAACCCCTTCTGTAGCGTTTCATAGCCCATATCATAGAGGCGTTGCACAAGTCGTTGTACGCCATTCACCACATCAAAAGGCTCCAGTCCAAGCGCTGCCAGTACAATACCAACGATGATAGACAAAAGAACCAGCCGAATAAAAACGCCCCCCAGACTACCACCTATAAATCTTTCCATGAACTTTCCTGCCTCTGCCTGATTGTATTTTAATCTATTCTAACCCCAATTATGGATAAGGAAAATATATATCGTTGTTTTACAAAGATATTACACTGTCATCCCCTCGTAGGGGGGATCCATACGCCGAAGCGGTCAAGAATTGAATGAATGTCCGCAAGGACCCGCCGGAGGCATTTTTGCGCACGCAAAAAAAGGGCTGTGGTACATCAGTTAATCAAAAAAAGAGGCACCAACATGAATTGGCACCTCTTGCTTTTGTTTGTGTCTTGTCAAGCTGTCAAATTATCGGCACCAAAAATTCGATCAGGCCTTGCCAAGGTGCTGGGGAGCATTGGCATTTTTATCCGGAATTTTTCTCTTCCATTTGCGCAAAATCAAGTCAGCCCGTTTCTTTTGCGCGTCTGATAGCTCATTTCGCAAATCATCAGCAATATCCCTGGCTTCCTCGTCACCGGCCTGCGCCGCCAATTTATACCATTTATAGGCTTTGACCAGATCAAGCTTGCTTCCTAGCCCATTATGGAAAATGATGGCCAGATTGAACTGACTGTCCTTGACCCCATAGGCCGCCGCTTTCTTGTACCATTTTATGGCATTTATATAGTCACCCCTGCCAAGATTGCCTCCCATATACAAAACGGCCAGATTATGCATGGCTTTGACATTGCCCTTTTCGGCTGCCGATTTGTAGAGTTCCATTGCACGATTATAGTTCTTGGCAACACCTTTGCCCCGCTCATACATGGTTGCCAGACGATACATCGCTGGGGCATATCCAGCTTGTGCTGACTTTTCAAACCATTCAACGGAGATCGCCGGGCTCTTTTTCAGTCCACGCCCATTTCCATACCGATCAGCGACCTCATATTGGGCCTGCGCATTACCACCACTGGCCAAAGCCAACAGAACCTCTGCTTTATCACGCTTTGCGCGTAAATTGGCCTCTACTTTGCCAGCTATTGCTGCACGAGAAAAACCGACATTTTCCTTAAACAAAGAACCCGCTTTGATTTTGTTCCCTTGCTGCAATGCTGCGCCAGTATAAACAGGCCCGCTGCCTGGGATCCCGGAGATGACCATTCGATCATAGTCTGTCAAAGTATCAGACGATTCAGGCGCCTCTTCAGCCAACGCTATTTTGGGCTCTTTATGCGCTAAATTCTGGAATTTTTTTTCCAGTTCTGAACGCTTTTGATGGCTGGCGTCCTCATTCGATTGAACAGGAGGCTTTTCAGCCCCCTTCTGCTTCTTATGAACATTCTTTTTGTCGGTCGGAACCGGGGCATGCTTTGCGCCCACAGGACGTTCAACGGCATTGACTTTCGTGGTTGCCCCACCTTCTCTCGAATTTTGCGACATGCCGTAAAGGAGCAAGGCACTTGTTCCAAACAAAATCAGAGAGGTAAAAACCAATAACGAGTTTGGCCCCTCGACTTTATTAGAAAACAAACTGCTATTGCTGGAGTCGGGTAATGCCCCCCCGGCTTCGAGTTGCTTTTGCTTGGCGGCCGCAATGAAACTGCTCTTTTGGGTTGTATCAGTTTCAGATTTAGCGGCCTCTACAGCTTTAAAAAACCTTCCGTCTTTCTCTTTTTTCGCATTTTCAGTTGCTGTTTCGTCTTTAATCCGGTCATTCGCATGACGTGCTGCTGCTCTTGCTGTGGTCAGGAAATCACTTTCCTTTGGCTTTAACTTTGACACTGGGGGCTTCGTTGTCACCTGTGCTTCACTATTGACAGACTCTTTTATGGACGGCTGCGCTTTCAACTTCCCTGAGGCAGCAATATATTTGGTCTTCTCGACCTCATGGCTGTTTTGTGAAAGCTTTTTTTGTTGAGGCTCAACTATTGCACTGCCAGAATCTTCAATCTTCGTTACAAGCCCCTCGCTCGCCAACAAAACAGATTTCTTGTTTTCACCTTCAAAGGGCTTGTTCAGCTCGCCTTCAGCACTATGCTTTTTTTCTGTTTGTTCATCAAAGAGCACTTCCCTGCTTGCAAAAACATCTGCCTGCTGTTCGTCCATGTTTTCTTCTTCCCTGTGCAAATCATCTGTAGCATCAGCCAGCCAGGTCGGGAGTTCGTCTTTTGTGTGCACACTTGATTGAGGCTCTGCTTCACTCTCAATGTCTTTCATATCACAGGCAAGGACTTGATCTGTCTCTTTGGGATTTGAATCTGCCAGCTGTGCGCCAAGCACGGAAGACGCAATCCCTCCTCCTGTTGATAAAAGCTCATCAGAAAGAGTGGGCCCTGCCCTGCCCTTCGTCTCGAAACGCTTCATCCGCTCCCCAAGATCTGTCAAGGCATCATGCAGAGCATCAAGAGAATCAACCATGCGCGCTTCCTGCAACTCTCGCTCATTGGCAATTGCCACAAATTCATCCGCCAACAAGTCAGAAAGATCAACTGATTTGACCGCATCCTCGATTGCCTCTTTGGTCTCCTTGCGGACAAGGCCAGTAACCTTGCTGGCAAGCGCCTCCTCATCCAGCGTGCTTTTGCCCAACAGTTCGACCATATGCGCTTCCAGCTGTGCAACACGGCTGTCAACACCCGCTAGAGCAATCTGATCAAGCGCGGACCCTGACGGTCTTTCTTGCGCAAGCGCTTCAGCCTCTGGTACCTGTGCTGGCCGTTGCGGTTCGACAGATTTCTGCGTTTCTACCTCTTGAAAAGTGCTGGACAGGACATCAATCTGATCCTCAATATCCTTCAGCTCTGGAACGGGATCTTCAGACTTCTCATCTTCCAGGCCAACATTTTGCGCAATATTCCTTATGGTCTCAAAAGCTTCAACGCCATCAATGTCGGCAGGGAAGTCCGAGGAAAAATGCGGTGCGTCAACCAAATCGTCAGCCTGTGCCAGCAATTCTTTATCATGATCGACTTGTGAGCTGTCAACAACATCTCCAATCGGTAAGGCCGTTGCCTGAGAGAGGCTGTCAGTTATTGAAGCTGATTGGTCATCATCGGAAAACTGTCCAATATTCACCTGTTCATGAGCAACCGGCTCATCTGCACCATTATTGAGGTGATCCGCATTGGCATCCGCCTGCCATTCACTCACATGCTGCTTTTGCAACTCATCAGGTTCCACCTTCTTCACATCGGTGTTGTTTTCCACATTAGCCATCTTATTCAAATTGACCTTGGGAAAATCATCAAGCTGAAAGTCAAATGAGCGACTTTCCATGGAAAGGTCATCACTGTGAATTGACGCAACGACAAGCGGAGACGTTTCAAGCTCCTCCTGTTGTTGATCCTCCTCTTGTTGATCCTTGCCAAAGTCGTCAAGATGTTTTTTGGCAGCAGCGCTATAGGCCAACCCTGTCCCACCGAGCATGGCAGCAAGCTCTGCCGCTCTTTTTTCAATGCGATCAAAATCAGCTCTGGCATGCGTTTTCTTTGCTCCGCTATCGCCAGCCTTTTTCTTTGTTGAAGTCCCGCTATTGGAGTGAGACTCCTGGTTTTTTGGAGCATCACGCGGTATATAGGCGGCAGAATCTTCCATATGACCGATTAGGCTATCGAGAATTTTCTCGGCATCAAGTGAGCCAGGTTCATCATTGCGATTAGAATCATTACTGTCGCTGGATTGAGCCACATCAATCTCCTTGCAAGCCAAAACAATATGGCTGCTGTACAAATTTAATATTTACGTGGAAAAAAACAGCGAAAAACTGCAACAATCAGCAATTCTCAAAAATACCTACGCGAAAACCATCGTCTTTCCATCGCAAATACGCGCGAAAAGTCCTGCATGATACACATCGCGGACCCGTTTAACCGTATTTTTCATGATTGGAATGAAAAAACTGTTAATAGGAGTATAAGAAGATCAGCTCAGAGCCAGTTCTGGAGGGCTTAATCGTCCCGTCTTCGCTAAAAATGCGCCAGACTCTTTGAAATAACGGACGAGTATATCATATACTCAGTCAAACATGGTTGAGATTGCCCCCCTTAACCTTTTAAAACCCGGAGAAAAAAATGGCTCAACATAAACGTGCTCTCTTTATTCTGGCCACAGCACTTGCCATTGCCGCAAGCTCTGCCAGTCATGCGCAAACCGGTCGTTATACGATGACGCCGACCAAAGATGGTGTCCTGAAGCTGGATACAAAAACCGGATCAGTCTCTTTGTGTCACAGCGTTGGCACTGGCTGGTCCTGCGAAGGGGTTGATGAGAACGACAAGGGATTACGCCACCAGCTACGCCAACTGGAAAAAGAAAATGCCCGTTTACGCGCCCAGCTGGACGAACGGCAGCTGGTACCTGGTTCGCGTGAAGGGGGCAAACTTGAATTGCCGTCAGAACAAGATGTCAACAAAGCCATGGATTTCATGGAAAAGCTGCTTGGACGCTTCAAGGGTATGGTTGAAGATCTGAAAAAAGACAAGAAAGCCAATGAGGAAGAGGGTGTTCCGCTGTAAAAACAGGGTATATTCAAACCACTCCAGGATTCGTCAAAGCTTGCGAGAAACCGTAGTCAGATCAACCATGTTCACCCATCAGCAGCCAGATTGCCATAGCCGCTGGCTATACATTAAGATCAATTGACAATATGGAATGATAGAATGCAACTGCGCCAGAACCTGCACAATATTGAGGTGCCGACCACCGGCAAAGGTTTTTTTGAAATCAATCGCCAGCTGGCAGCATGGCTGGACGATATCAAGGCTGAGGACGGCCTTTTGACTCTGTTCATCCGTCACACATCAGCCTCGCTTACCATTCAGGAAAATGCCGACCACACGGTGACTCTTGATCTGATGGAGGCCCTAGACGGGCTGGCTCCGCAAAAACCGGATTATCGGCACGATAGCGAGGGGCCTGATGATATGCCCTCGCACATCAAGGGGCTGCTCACCCAGACACAATTGGCCATTCCTATTATAAAAGGGCAAATGGTGCTGGGCACCTGGCAGGGTATTTTTGTCATTGAGCATCGCACCAGTCCGCATAACAGAAAGCTGGCGCTGCATTATTCAGGGACGTAAGCCCGACCCTATGAACGATTTGAATTTATGACGTGATTGATGCCGACACGGAAATAGTCATAGCCGGTATAGATCGTCAACAAAGCGGCAATCCACAACATGACAATCCCCAGCTGGCTGGTATAGACAAACAGCTTGTCGCCAGCGCTGCCCGCGAGCAAAAACCCAAGCGCTACCATCTGGCCGGTTGTTTTCAGCTTGGCAAGCTGAGTGACATGGACAGTAACACGCAATTCGGCCAGAAATTCACGCAGGCCAGACACCAGTATTTCACGGCATAATATGATCACGGCAGCCCACACATTCAAACCGGAAATAGCGCCGCTATAAACCAGCATCAACAGCACGACGGAAACCAGCAGCTTGTCGGCAATAGGATCAAGCATGCGTCCCAGTGAGGACTGTTGATCCCATGCGCGCGCCAGATAGCCATCAAAAAAATCTGTGATCGCCGCCAGCACAAAAATCGCCAGCGCCAGCCAATTGGCCTGATCGCCTTCAAGATAGAAGCAGGCAGCCAAAAGCGGCACCGCTAATATGCGGATATAGGTCAATATATTCGGAACACTATACAACATATTGGTTGGAGCAGTTCTTTCCATCATTTCTCGCCAGCCTCCTCGACATCTTCACACAGATCATACCTACTCGACAGTGATGTCAAGTCACTATCTTACCGCAGTTTTGTTAAGAATCTGCTTCATCATGAAAAAAGTCATAGATGTTTTGCGCCATCTTCTTTGAGATGCCTTCGACCTGAGCCATGTCGCGCACCGCCGCATTGCTCACCGCCTTGGCCGAGCCAAAATGCAGCAACAGCGCTTTCTTGCGGGTGGCGCCAATGCCCGGCACCTCGTCAAGAGGGTTTTTTGCCATATTTTTCTTGCGTTTGGCGCGATGGCTGCCGATAGCGAAACGATGCGCTTCATCGCGTAGACGCTGGGTAAAATACATTATGGGGTCTCGTGGATCAAGGGTAAAAGCAGGCTGGCCGGGGATGAAAAAGCGCTCACGTCCGGCATTGCGATCCACCCCTTTGGCCACACCGATATAGGGAATGTCGCTGATGCCCAGATCGGCGAGTATCTCCCCAACCGCCGACACCTGCCCGGCTCCGCCATCAATAAGCAGCAGATCGGGTTTCAAGGGGATGGCATCGGGATCCCCTCCCTCTCTCTCCAACTCTCCCTTGTTTTGCAGCTTTAGCAGGGCCGCGAAACGCCGTTCCATGACCTCTTTCATCATACCAAAATCATCTCCCGGCGTGATGCTGGTCGATTTGATATTGTATTTGCGATACTGGCTCTTGATCCATCCCTGCGATCCATAGACCACCATGGCGCCAATGGCACTGGTGCCCTGAATATGGCTATTGTCGAAAATCTCGATACGGCGCGGCGGCTCCTCCAGCGCAAAGGCTTCCGCCAGTCCGGCCAGCAGTTTTTTCTGTGAAGCGCTTTCCGCCATTTTACGCCCCAGCGCCTGGCGGGCATTGGCCAAAGCGTGCTCAACAAGGGTGCGCTTTTCGCCCTTTAGAGGGCAATTGACGACAATCTTGCGCCCCGACTTTTCACCCAGCGCTTTTTCAAGCAGCAAACGACCGGTAAAGTCATGGGACACCAACACGACGCGCGGGCAGGGTTTATTGTCATAAAACTGGGCGATGAAGCTTTCAAGGATCTCGGCTTCCTCATGGCTCGCATCAATACGCGGATAATAGGCGCGATTGCCCCAATTCTGCCCCGTACGAAAAAAGAACACCTGAATGCAAGTCTGGCCGCCCTCAACAAACACCGCAAAAATATCGGCTTCCTCAAACCCGGACGCATTGACCCCTCCCCCGCCCTGCACATGGGTGAG
>Ga0114931_10007757_pt1 | contig 13079 bp, 12 predicted proteins | sample 2SBtaG_FD_89579 | JGI IMG/M metagenome (GOLD analysis project Ga0114931, IMG submission 89579) | Deep subsurface microbial communities from Kolumbo volcano to uncover new lineages of life (NeLLi) - 2SBTROV14_V59a metaG | ecosystem: Environmental > Aquatic > Marine > Volcanic | place: Kolumbo... | reverse complement strand
GTTCCCGGCGAGGAAACCGATATCTTCGCCGCCGCCTGCAAGCGCAACAAGGTCTGGGGCGTGTTCTCCCTGACCGGCGAGCGCCACGAGGACCATCCCAACAAGGCGCCCTACAACACGCTGATCCTCATGAACGACGAGGGCGAGATCGTGCAGAAGTACCGCAAGATCATGCCCTGGGTGCCGATCGAGGGCTGGTATCCCGGCAACTGCACCTATGTGAGCGACGGCCCCAAGGGCCTCAAGGTCAGCCTCATCATCTGCGACGACGGCAACTACCCCGAGATCTGGCGCGACTGCGCCATGCGGGGCGCCGAGCTGATCGTCCGCTTCCAGGGCTACATGTACCCGGCGAAGGAGCAACAGGTGATCATCTCCAAGGCGATGGCCTGGACCAACAACGTCTACGTCGCGGTCGCCAACGCCGCGGGCTTCGACGGCGTTTATCCCTACTTCGGCCATTCGGCGATCATCGGCTTCGACGGCCGCACCCTCGGCGAGTGCGGCGAGGAGGAGAACGGCATCCAGTACGCCCAGCTCTCCACCTCGCTGATCCGCGACGCGCGCCGCAACATGCAGTCGCAGAACCACTTGTTCAAGCTGCTGCACCGCGGCTACACGGGCAAGATCAACTCGCGCGAGGAGGTCGCCGGCGCGGCGGTCTGCCCGTTCGACTTCTACAAGAAATGGATCGCCGACCCCGAGGGCACCCGCGAGATGGTCGAGGCGCTGACCCGCGAGACCGTGGGCACCGACGAATGCCCGATCGAGGGGATTCCCAACCAGAAATCCGCGGCGCACCGCTAAGCGCGGCGTTTCCGCCCGGTCGACCATCGCCGTCCGGCCACCCCGATCCCGGGAGCCCGGGGTGGCCGGGCGGGGCATGGCCGGTTCGACCGATCCCGCCCGTATCAAAAAACAGTCGAGCGCCGCCCATGGACCTGGATGCCTACCGGATCGACGCCGAGCCCTATTACCGCGTCGTCGACGGCGAGGACGTTCTGTTCGAGGCGGCCTACGCCGACCGCATGCCGATGATGCTGAAGGGACCGACCGGTTGCGGCAAGACCCGCTTCGTCGAGTATCTCGCCTGGAAGCTGGGCAAGCCCCTGATCACCGTCACCTGCCACGAGGACATGACGGCGTCGGATCTGGTGGGGCGGTTTTTGCTCGACGCCAAGGGAACCGTCTGGCACGACGGTCCGCTCACCCTCGCGGCTCGCCATGGCGCGATCTGCTATCTCGACGAGATCGTCGAGGCGCGCCAGGACACCACCGTGGTGATCCACGCGCTCACCGACGAGCGCCGCATCCTGCCGCTCGAAAAGAAAAACGAGGTGGTTCGCGCGCATCCCGACTTCCACCTCGTGATCTCGTACAACCCGGGCTATCAAAGCGTTCTCAAGGACCTCAAGGAATCGACCAAGCAACGCTTCGGGGCGATCGAGTTCGGCTACCCCTCCGACGATCTCGAAAGCGAGATCGTTGCTCATGAATCGGGCGTCGAGCGGCGGGTGGCGGCGACCCTCGTCGCGATCGCGAAACGCTCGCGCAACCTCAAGGGCCACGGCCTCGACGAGGGGGCGTCGACGCGCATGCTCGTCCACGCGGCCCAGCTTCTCGCGCGCGGGGTCCCGCTCGCCGAGGCCTGCCAGGCGGCGATCGTCCTGCCGATCACGGACGACCCGGACATGCGCGACGCGCTGACGTCGGCGATCGCCGCCTGCGTCCCCGCCTAGGCGGCCGGCGATCTAGGCCCCGGGTCATGGATACGGCGGAACCCCGGCCCTTCCCGCGAGCGCTCTCCCGCAATCGGAAGGACGCGCCGGACGCGGACGGGGACCGCGCCGCGCGCCGCGCCTTTCCCGGCGATCTGTTCCCGCGCTGGCGCGCCGCGCGCGACCGACTCGTCGACGCCGGCTATGGCGCGGCCACGGTCATGGCCTATGAGCGGCATGCGCCGGCGATCGCCGAGGCGGTCGGCCCGGCGGTCGCTATCGATCTCGCCGAGGCGGTTTCGATCGTCGCCGCGCGGTCGGTGCGCCGGGCCGCCGAACGCCTGCCCGGCGCCGCGCTCGAGGCGGTCCCGCGGCTTGGGGAGGCCGCGCGCCTGCGCGCCTGGCTCGGCTTCGTCGAGCGGTTCGCGGCACTGGCGCCCGAATCGGTCGCCGCGCTTCTCGATTGCACGGGGCGGCTGCTCGGCGCGCTCGACCTCGCGCGCGTCGAGGCCTGGGCGCTGACCGGCCTGCGCCTCGCGGCGGGCGATCCCGAGCGTCGGCTGCGCTTCTTCACCTTCGCCGACCCGGCCGCCGAGCGCTGGCTGCGGCGCGAGGCCGGCGAGGTCGTCTTCGCCGACATGGAACGCCGCCTCAAGGCCTATCTCGTCGCGCTCTGGCGGTTGCGCGCGCCGATCCGCGAGCCATCGCCGGGCGCCGCCGCCGAGGCCTGGCGGCGCGCGAGCTTCGATCACGGCGTCATTCGCCTGCCGCCGAGCTTCGCGGGTTTTTCGGGACCCCGGGCGGAAGGGATCTTTCGCGCGAGCCTCGCCCATATCGGGGCGCATTTCATGTATTCCGGCGCGAAGTTCCCCATCCGCGATCTGAAGCCGATCCAGGTCGCGACGATCTCCCTGGTCGAGGATGCCCGCGTCGAGCATCTCGCGATGCGGGACTTTCCGGGCCTGCGGCGGGTCTGGGGGCCGTTCCACGTCGCCCGCGCCTCGGGCGCGGTGGGCGCGCCGAGCCTGTTCGCCCGCCTTTCGCGGGCGCTGTTCGACCCCGATTTCGAGGACCCCAACGGCTGGGTTCGCAAGGGGCGGGCGCTGTTTTTCGCGCGCGCCGACGACTGGGAGAACCCGGCGATCAGTCGCGAGATCGGCGGGCTTCTCGGGAACGATCTCGGCCAGCTTCGGATTCAGTTCAACTTCCGCACCCATGTGGTCGAGCCGCCCTATCGCGACGACAACGCCGGGATCTGGGATTTCGGCGATCCCGACCGGGGGGACCCCGAGGAGGCGGAGCTTCTGTTCGAGCAGGTGCGCATCGAGCGTCGCGAGCGCGACGACGCCACGCCCCCCGACCACGAGCGCCAAGGGGACGACGCGGACGAACGCGAAAGCGCGCGGCGCGCCCTGCCGGCGCGCGCCGCCGGCGCGGACGAGGGAATCCCGGTCGCGCGTTATCCCGAGTATGACTACGCGACCGGGCGCGCGCGCGCGGATTGGACGACGATCAACGAGTACCGGCCGAGGCCAGGCCCCGCGCGCCGGATCGATCGGATTCTGGACGAGCGCCGCGATATCGTGAACCGGATCGCGACCCTCATCCGCGCCGCCCGCGTCGGCCGTCCCGAGCGTCTGAAGCGCCAGCCCGAGGGCGACGCGCTGGACATCGACGCCTGCATCGACGCCGCCGTGAGTTGGCGGGCCGGCGAGGTGCCCGACCCCTGGGTCCATACGGCCTCGAAGCGCCGCCATCGCGATCTTTCGGTGCTGGTTCTTCTCGATATTTCGGAATCGACCAAGGACCGGTTGCGCGGCGGCGGCGCGACGGTGCTCGATATCGAGCGCTAGGCGACGGCGTTGCTCGCCCACGCCATGAACGGCCTCGGCGACGATTTCGCGATCGCGGCCTTCCGCTCGAACCGCCGCGAGGACGTGCATTACTACCGGATCAAGGACTTCGACGCGCCCTACGACGCCCTGTCGCGCTCGGCGCTCGCGGGGATCGAGGGTGGGCTGTCGACCCGTATGGGGGCGGCGATCCGCCACGCGGGCGCCGATCTTCGTCGCCGACCCGCCCATCGTCGGCTGCTTCTGATCGTCACCGACGGCGAGCCCTCCGATATCGACGTCCCCGACCGGAAGTATCTGGTCGAGGACGCGCGCAAGGCCGTGATCGCGCTCGCGAGCGCGGGGGTGGACTGCTTCTGCGTCGGGCTCGATTCGGGCGGCGACAGCTATCTCGCGCGGATCTTCGGGCGCCGAAACGCGGTCCGGATCGACCGGCTGGAGCGGCTGCCCGAACGCCTGCCGCTGCTCTACTTCCGCCTCACGGCGTGACGCCCGGCGATGCGATGGGACTCCCGGACTTCAGGAAATACGCCTGCGAATTCATCGGCACCTTCTCGCTCGTCTTCTTCGCCGCCGGCGCGGTCATGGTCGGCGCCGCCACGGACGATCTCGGGGCGATCGGCGCGGGGCTGATCTCGGGGCTGGTCATCACCATCGTGATCTACGCCTTCGGCGAGGTCTCGGGGGCGCATGTCAACCCCGCGCTCTCGCTCGCGGCGGTCTATCTCGGCAAGCTCGAAAAGAGGCTCCTGCCCGGCTACGTGATGGCCCAGATGGCCGGATCGGGGGCGGCGGGGCTGGTGCTTCTCTGGACGGTCGGCCGCTACGGCGACATGGGCGCCAATCTGCCCAACGCGGCGCTCGGCGTGACGCCGGGGGTGGCGCTCGCGATCGAGTTCTTTCTGTCCTTCCTTCTCATGTGGGTGATCTGCGGGACCGCGTATCACGACGCCGCGAACACCTCCTTCGCCGGGGTCGCGATCGGCGCGACGGTCGGAATCGAGGTCATGCTCATGGGGCCCTATGCCGGCGCGGCCATGAACCCGGCGCGCGCCTTCGGCCCCTATCTCGCGCTCGGGGATTTCACCCATTTCTGGATCTATGTGGTCGGCCCGGTCGCGGGAATGCTGGCCGGGGCCGCGACATATCGGTTCACGCACGCCCCGGCGGCGGGCGCCGCCGCCGCCGCCGGGGGCGGCGGGGCGGGCGACGATCGATAGCCGCGCGCCGAACCCGGTCCTGTTGCGCTTGACGCCGATTGTCTTCGTGGCGTTGTGGAGCTCGGCCTTCGTCGCGACTCGCGCCGGTCTCGCCGGGGTTTCGCCGCTCGCCTTCCTGACCGCCCGCTTCGCGCTCGCCGCCGTGGTCCTGGTCGCGCTCGCCACCCTTCTGCGCACAGACTGGGCGGCGCTTTCGGGCATTTGGCCGCATCTCGCCGTCAGCGGCGTTCTCATCAACGCGCTCTATCTTTCGGGCGCCTATATCGCGCTCGACCATATCGACGCGGCGACCATGGCGCTGATCGGCGCGCTGCACCCGCTGATGACCGCCGCCCTCGCGCGGTTCATGCTCGGCGAGCGGTTGCGCCCCCTCCAGAAGCTTGGCTTCGCGCTCGGCATCGGCGGCGTGGTACTGGTGGTCGGGCCGCGCGCGGACGCGCCGGGCGACCTGCTGGGACCCTTGGCCGGATTCCTCGGCGTCTGCTCGCTCGCCTTCGGCACCGTCCATTACCGGAAGTATTGCCGCCGCGCGCCCTTGCGGATCGCCAATACGATTCAACTGTCCACGGCGGCCGCGACCTGCGCCGCGCTGACCCTCGCGGCCGAGGACGTGGTTTGGACCTGGAGCGTCCCGACGCTCGCGAGCCTTCTCTACCTGGCGCTCGCCGTCTCGCTGGGCGCGCCGGTGTTGCTCATGCTCATGCTGCGTCACGGCGAGGCCGGCAAGGTGGCGAGCAATTTCTACCTGACGCCGGGGATCACGGCGGCGATGGGCTGGGCCTTTCTCGACGAGGCGCTGCGCCCGATGGCGCTGGTCGGGCTCGCGGCGACCAGCCTCGGCGTCTGGCTGGCGTATCGCGGCGGTCGGGATCGCGAGCGATAACCGTTGGACCGGCGCGCGACTTCCCTTAGGATTTCCGATGGCCGGCCGGCATCTCGCGCCGGCCGCGCATGGGGCTCGACCGAAGGCGGCAAACGCGCCGCGGGGCCCGGCGATCCCTTTCGGGGGCAATGACGCTCCCCGCGCTCACAAGCACCGAAGCTTTCCGGACATTTTCGCGCGCGATGGCTCCGCGACCGCGCCGAGCCGTCGTGGCCGCGCGATCGATAGGAGGCAAGCATGACCCTACGACGACCATCCTCGGAAGATTTGCTGGATATCGGCGACCGCCACCATCTCCGGCTCACGGAGGCGGAGCTCGAGGTTTTCATGGCCTTGATCCCGGCGGTTCTGGACGGATACGACGAGCTCGACCAGTACCCCGATCCGGTTCGCGGCGTGATCCCGGCGGCGCGCGTTCCCGGCCCGCGCCCCGAACCGACCGAGGACCCGCTGAACGGCGTCGTGCGCTGGTGCGACGTCAAGGCGACCAGGGCGGCGCGCGGCGCGCTCGCCGGCAAGCGCATCGGCCTCAAGGACACGATCTGCATCGCCGGGATTCCACTGACCTGCGCCTCTCGGCTGCTTTACGACTACGTGCCGGATATCGATGCGACGGTCGTGACCCGGATTCTCAAGGCCGGCGGCCATATCGTCGCGGTTCTCAACACCGACGACTTCGCGTTTTCCGGCGGCGGGCATACCAGCGTCTACGGGGTCGGCCGGAACCCGGTCGATCCCGACCACGCGGCGGGCGGCTCGTCCTGCGGCTCGGCGATCGCGACCGCGACCGGGTTGGTCGATCTCGCGCTCGGCGGCGATCAGGGCGGCTCGATCCGAATCCCCGCCGCCTGGTCGGGAATCGTCGGCCTGAAGCCGACCCACGGGCTGGTGCCCTATACCGGCATCGTCGGCTTCGACCAGACCATCGACCACGTCGGCCCGATGGCCCGAACCGTGGAGGACGTGGCGCTTCTGTTGAAGGTGATCGCCGGGCGCGACGACACCACCCTCGACCCGCGCCAGCCGGACAGCCTGCGGGTGCCGAACTATCCGGCGGCGCTGACCGGCGACGCGAAGGGCCTGCGCATCGCGCTCGTCCGCGAGGGCTTCGCCACCCCCGAATCGCTTCCCGAGGTCGACGACGCGGTCCGCGAGGCGGCCAGGTTCCTGGCGACCCTGGGCGCCGTGGTAAGCGAAATCTCGGTGCCCGAGCACCGCAAGACCGTTCCCATATGGAACTGCATCGCGATCGAGGGCGGGATCGACGGCTTCTATCACGGTCACGCCGCCTATCAGAACAAGGGCTGGTACAACACCCGGCTGATGTCGGCGATGGGCCGCGCGATCAAGACCCATGGCTGCGACTTCTCGCCGACCGCCAAGCTCGGCGCGCTTCTTGGCCATTACATGCGCGAGACCTACGACGGCGTGTTCTATGGCCGGGCGCAGAACCTGTCGCGGCGGCTCGCGGCGGCCTATGACCGGGTTTTCGCCGACTTCGATCTGGTGCTCATGCCGACGACGCCGCAGACCGCGCACGAAATTCCGCCCATGCCCGAGGTGGACCGGACCGGGCATATCGTCCAGGCGCTCGACATGATCCGCAACACGGCCGCCTTCGACCTGACCGGCCACCCCTCGATCACCGTGCCCTGTCGCGGCGTCGCGGGGCTGCCCGTCGGGCTGATGCTGACCGGCGCGCGCTTCGCCGAGCCGACGGTGCTGCGGGCGGCGCATGCCTATCTGACCGCCTAGGGCGTTTTCAGTCTTGGCGGCTCCGGCCCGCCCCCTCCCGGCCGCCCCTATCATGGATCCCGTGGGTGGCCGGGCGGGGGAGTGGGCCAGGGGCTTAGGCGCGCCGATTCATTTCAAGTGAATCACGCTTTAGCTGGTTTCGCTCGCACATTGGTTAGGATCAGTCGTTATTTTGCTCCCGAAAATAAGCTGATGCGATTAACGCTGCCTGGGTTCGATTTGAAGCTTTCAACACCTTCAAGACCGCTGAAAGATGGACCCGAACCGTATTTTCGGAAATTCCCAACTCTGATGCTATCTGTGAGTTAGTTTTCCCTTTTCTGAGTAAATTCAGGACACTATTCTGGCGTTTTGTTAATTCTCCAATTATGAAATTCGCGTTGGGATAATAATCTACTTCACATCCGTCATGCGTCATATCACTTATTATTTCTTTCGGAAACACAACCAACCCACGGAGAACTTCACGGATTATTTCCTGGACAACAAATAGATCAGAAGATGGATGAATAATTCCTGAAATGCCAGAAAAAATACAATTCACAATAAAGTTAGGATTCTTTGACGAAGAAAAAATTATGATTGATGAATCAGGGCATGATGTATGAAATTGTTTTATGTATTTTAGATCATCGTTATTTGCGAAATTCTTTGCAGTAATTATTAGTTCAAATGAATCAGAATCAACATCATCCCAAATAACTGAATCAAAAGTTCGTGATTCATGAATGATAATTTTTTCATCCATAGAATCAAGTGCCCGCGCAATTCCAGAACGGGTGATCGCATCCCCATCAATAACCAATATGTTAGTCGAATTCGGCATTTTTGAACTTATTCTCATCATGGAAACGTGAAAACGAGCTAAGGAATTATTTTTTGGGTCTGTCCTGGCTAAGGGTATTTTGTCTTGAATTCACCCATATCTTCAATTGGTTAAGTAGTTCTCGGTGGTCACCGCCGTTGAACCGCCATTCGCACTCCTTCAAAAACAGGGGGAAGCTCTGTTTCGGGATGCCGTTGAAACGTCGCAAATGCCGCTTCGCCTGGTTCCAGAAGCTCTCGATCCCGTTGATGTGATTCCGCTCGGCCGCGAACAGCTCGGAGTGATTGATCCGCACATGGTGGAAGCCGGAAACATCCAGGGCGTCATAGCTTGCAAAACAGTCCGTGTAGACGATGCTGTCGGGCGTGATCATTCGCTCCATGATCGGCATCAACGTATCGGTGCGGGCGTTCGGGATCATCACCGCGTAGACCCCCCCCCGGCCGCCCCGCTTCAATAGTGTGTTCTGGTGGACGCAGACAAGCTCGGACGCAGCCCGAGCCGTCTTCCCCGCGACAAGTGCTCAAGCAGACGATCCTGCCTCGCCCTACTGAGCCTACTACGACGTTCGTACATACCGCCATCCTAGCTCAAGATCGTCGCTTAGCTAGAACAGCCCCTTATTCTAAGCCTATATTTTGTATAAATAGCACGATTCAAGCAAAACGTCAAGAGTATTTCTTTAATGAAAAACCACAATATACGAAAAGATATCGATATGCTATAAACATAATAATTAAAATGTGAAATAAAACAATTAATCTTTTTTTTAAATATATTAATCGAAATGTATTATGATTTTTTACGATACTAGTTTATCTTTCTTGATATTTAGATTAGTCATATTGTTTACGTATTTTGCATATTTGTTTACTTCCGATGTTAATTCATTTTTAAAAAAATCAAATGAAAATCCAGAAACATTCCGGGGCCCTCGCGTGGTTAAGATCGATCGGGATGTAATGAAAAACAAGACTTATCCATCGCCGCGCACCTTGGGACAGCCGGCAATTATTTTAATAAATGCAAACGTAAAAAAGCCGTAAATAAACTTTGTTGGGAGAGCGAGAAGTACGATATCTCTGCGCCGCCTTAGTTATGGGAAATAAAACTGTGAATTTCCCGACTGAATTCGTGTCGAAGACCAAACCAAACGGAGGGCTGAAATCAAATGGCTACTTCTTCCACAAAAACCGAAACTCCAATGCCGTCAACGCCGCCGCTCACGAATGTTGCCGCCGATGATCAGGTGCAAGCGTCCGAGGCTGCGTTTCATAAAGAATTCTCTAGATTCTCGGACGAGATCAAACGCCTTGTGCAAGCATCTCGCGAGGGACGCCTCGGCGAACGTGGCCGATTGGATAGGTTCGAAGGGCAGTTCCGCGAGGCAATCGAGGGCGTCAACGAGATGCTCGACGCGATACTTCTCCCGATCGGAGAGGGGAACCGGATCCTGGCCCAGATCAGCTCGGGTAAGGTCGACGAACTCATTACCGAGAGCTACCACGGCGACCACGAAAACATGAAGAACGCCGTCAATGCCATCGGCAAGGTCCTTCAGGATCTCCAGGCGGAGTTCGCGCGGCTGATCGAAGCATCGCGCGAAGGAAGGCTAGGCGAACGCGGCAAGGCAGACCGGTTCGCGGGGGCCTATGCCGATATCATCAGCAATGTCAATGAGATGCTCGACACGGTGCTTCGCCCCATCCAAGAGGCTAGGGATGTCTTGAAAAAAAGCGCGCAGAAGGACCTCGTTGCGCGCGTGACGGGTGAATACAAAGGAGAGCACCAAGATATCAAGGATGCACTGAACAACACGCTCGAAATGTTGATGGTTGCCTTAAGAGAGATTGGTCAGGGAAGCGAGGCATTGGCGTCCGCCGCCACCGAGTTGACAAGTACAAGCGCGCAGATGGCGGCCAATGCGGAGGAATCATCGACACAGGCAAACATGGTGGCTGGCGCTACGGAACAGATTAACTCCAACATGCAGACAGTAGCCGCCGCCGTCGAGGAACTCTCGACCTCAAGCGAGGAGATTAGCCGTCAAGTGATTCAGTCGTCCGAGGTTGCCAAGGTTGCGGTCGGAGAGGCTGAACATACAAATTCCACCGTGCAACACCTGGCCACAACCGCGCAAAAGGTCAGTGAAGTCGTCAACTTAATCAGCGAAATCGCAAATCAGACGAATCTTCTGGCGCTCAATGCAACAATCGAGGCGGCGCGGGCCGGCGAAGCGGGCAAGGGCTTCGCGGTTGTCGCTTCCGAGGTCAAGAGCTTGGCTGGCCAAACGGCCAAGGCGACCGAGGAAATTTCCGCTCAGATCAGTTCAATGCAGGACGCGACCGGCGAGGTGGTTTCGGCTATCGAATCTATCACCGAGACCATTGGCAAAATCGATGAATTCGCCACGACCATCGCCTCGGCGGTAGAAGAGCAATCGGCAGCGACTAATGAGATCGGCCGCAATGTCGAGGAAGCCACGAAAGGCTCATCCGAAATCTCTAAGAACATTTCCGGAGTGGCGGAAGCGGCGCAAAATACGAGTGAAGGTACGGTGCAAACGCAGAAGGCGGCCGAAGACGTAGCGGAGATGAGCAACAAGATGAACTCTCTTGTCTCTGAATTTAAAGTAGCGTGAAAAATAGCGCGCCTCTCGCGCGAATCCGCGCGAGAGGCGCGCCCACGGATCCTTCGGCCTGCTGCCGGGGTTGTTCGCCTGGCCGGCGGGGCTCGGCGGCGTCGCGCTCGGCCTGGCGGCGCCCTTCGTCGTCGCCCGGATCGACCACGATCCGGCCTGGGCGACCTCGACGGGGCTGGTGCTGTTTCAGCGTCTCGGGCTGCTCGACTTCGCGGTCGCCATCGCGACAGCCGGGCTCGCGGCCGGCGCGTATCCCGCGCTGATCCCGGGCGGCGTGACCAGCGCGCCCATGGATGTCTGGCCGCTCAACCTGTTCCCGAGCTTCATTGTGCCGATCTTCATCGGCCTGCACCTGAGCGTGCTCCTCAAGGTGCGCCATTCGCGGCGGGCGGGTCCGCGTCAGCGCGCGGCGCCCTCGTCTCCGATCATGCGGGGGAACAGGGGCTCGAGGGCCGCGTAGAGGTCGCGGTAAAGGGCGTAGCCGGCGTCGTAGCGCGCTCTCGCCCCGGCGTTGGGCTCGACCATTCGGCCCTTGCCGACGAAGCGGGTGACGCCCGCCCAGTCGTCGACCGCGCCGCCTATGGCCCCGGGCGCTCGGCCCGTTCCGAGCCTTGCCCGCCCGCGACCACGACCGCGACCATCTTCTGATCTTCGACCGGGCGAGCGGGCGACGGCTCGACCTCGCCGAGGCGCGACCGGACTGGGCGGCGGCGCCGTCATGACCGTGTGCGGGACGCCCGCGCGCGATGCTGTTCTCTCCCCGGGGAAACCGATTTAATAGACACGGCCCGGAGGGAAATCCGGGCATGGGGTCTCGCCGCTCAAGGCCGGCGGCGCGCCCGGCGGAATCGAGGGAGACGCGGCATGCGTATCGTGACCTACAATATTCAGTTCTCTCGCGGAAAGAACATGGTCCACGACCTCGAGAGAATTGCCCGGACCGTGGACGGCGCCGACGTCATCGGCCTTCAGGAGGTCGAGCGCAACTGGGCGCATCTCGACATGGCGGACCAGCCGGCGGAGCTGGCGCGGCTTCTTCCGGGCTACTACTGGGTGTATGGCGCGGGTCTCGACATCGACGGCAGCGAGAAGCGCGCCGACGGAACGGTTCTCAACCGCCGCCGTCAAGTGGGCAACATGCTGCTTAGCAAGACGCCGATCGTCGCGACGCGAAACCATCTTTTGCCGAAATTGAATTTGCTCGACTTTCCGAACGATCAGCGCGCGGCCCTCGAAGGCGTCGTCGAGACGACCGCGGGCGCCCTTCGCGTCTACGTCACGCACCTCAGTCCGCGCTACAACATCGAGCGGCGGATGCAGATCGAGGTCCTTCTGGAGATCGTTCGCGACGGCCCTTCGTCCGGTGGCGCGATCTCGGGGCCCAATACGCGGCTTGCGCAGGCGGGCGGGCGCAACCCGCCGATGCCGCGCGAGGCGATCATTCTGGGCGATTTCAACCTGGAGCCCGTCGAGGCGGAATACGACCTTTTCTGCGGGAAGATCGATCCAGTCTACGGCCGAATGGCGCGCGCCGACGGCTTCGTCGACGCCTGGGTGCGGGCCGGGAACGATATCGCCGAGGGCGTCACATGCCCCGAGGACCCCGCCAATGACACGTTCCACGATTGCCGGCTCGATTATGGCTTCGTGAGCGCGAACATCGCCGATCGGGTGCGCGCCGCCTGGATCGACGCCGAGGCCCAGGGATCGGATCACCAGCCCTTCTGGTTCGAGCTGGACCTCTAGGGCGTGGTTCACCCGAAATGAATCGGCGCCGGGCCGCCGGAGACATGGGGGGCCGGGCGTGGCGCCGGGGATTTAGGCGCGCCGATTCAAGCCGAACGAGACATGTTCAGCGCAGGCCGAGCGCCGCCTCGAGCGCGGCGCAGAGCGCGTGACCGATAGTGATGTGCATTTCCTGAATGCGCGCGGTCTCGCGCGACGGCACGATCAGGAGCGGATCGGCGAGGCCGGGGAGATCGTCGCCGTCGCCGCCGGTGAGCGCCGCGGCCACCAGCCCGCCCGCCCGCGCCGCGCGCAGCCCCGCGATCACGTTGGGGCTGCGCCCCGAGGTCGAAAGGCCGATGGCGAGGTCGCCCGCCCGCCCCAGCGCCTCGACCTGGCGCGCGAACAGCGCCTCGAAGCCGAGGTCGTTGCCAATTGCCGTCAGGGCCGAGCTGTCG
>Ga0114931_10007756_pt1 | contig 13080 bp, 12 predicted proteins | sample 2SBtaG_FD_89579 | JGI IMG/M metagenome (GOLD analysis project Ga0114931, IMG submission 89579) | Deep subsurface microbial communities from Kolumbo volcano to uncover new lineages of life (NeLLi) - 2SBTROV14_V59a metaG | ecosystem: Environmental > Aquatic > Marine > Volcanic | place: Kolumbo... | reverse complement strand
TTAGCTCAGTTGGTTTAGAGCACCTGCCTTACAAGCAGGGGGTCACTGGTTCGAGTCCAGTATCGCCCACACTCCGAGACAGAAATTAAGAAAGCCTCCGTAACGCAAGTTGCGGAGGCTTTTGTTCCTTGGTGAAGAGAGCGGCTTGGGACCGGGAACAGAGGGAAACCAGCCCGCGAGTCACTCTGGCTAAGCGAAAACCTAATCGTTTGTATTCAATTTCCCTGCGACAAGCTGCCGCAAACGAGGCAGCACTCGCTCCAGTTCCGAGTCGACCAACTCGCCACATTCCCGATAAGTTTCGATGCCGGCGCCAATCGGGTCATCGATGCTGTCGTTCCATTTTTCGTGCGGTGTGCGGTCGAAGGCTTTGAGCAGAAAAACGTTGTCCCGTACCTCAGGGAAGCGCTGCTTTAGGTACGCATCGTGGTCACGGGCCATCCCGAAAATAATATCTGCTTCCCGAACCAGTTCCGCCGTGACCCCTTGCGAACGATGGTCGCGAATGTCGCCGCCTAACTCGTCTGTCACCATGACGGCGAAGGCGGTGGCCGGGTTGCCGTCAATTCCCAATGTGCCCGCGGACTGAACGGTCACGGCGTCGCCAAATTCATCGCTGAGTTTGGCGCGCAACAGGCCTTCTGCCATGGGACTACGACAACTGTTGCCGGAGCAGACAAAGAGTATTTTGAATACATTATTGTTCATTAGTGAATCCCTTAAGTGTTGCTTTGATGTCGTCAGAAGAAATGGCTCCCGCGCGCAACAGCCGCATCTCTGTACCCGAGACATCAATGACGGTTGAGGGGACCTGAAGCGAGGTGGTCCCGGCATCGATTATGAGGTCGACGTCATTGGCAAGCGCCGTTGCAACGTCCGCTGCCGAGGTTGCGGCTGGCAGGCCGGTGCGATTGGCACTGGTCGAGGTGATCGCGCCTTGCAGCAACGTGACCAGTGCGGTCGAAATGGCATGGTCGGGAAACCTGACACCTATCTTATTGTTCGTACCGTGCAAATAAGGAGGCACTTCGGCTGATGCCTTGAAGACGAGAGTGAGCGGACCTGGCCAGTAGGTTTTCATTAGAGTCGCGGCCTGCGTAGAAACAGAGTGAGTTAGTTGAAGTGCCGCTTGAATGGAGTTGACCATCACGGAAATCGGGTTGCTTGGTTGACGGCATTTGATGTCAAATATTCGCTCTACGGCTCTTTCAGAAAACATGCTAGCGCCGAGTCCGTAGACCGTTTCGGTTGGATAGGCAATCACGCCATCCGCTTTCAGTATGTCGACCGCAGGCAGCAGCAGGTCTGGATCGAATCGCTTGTCAGGAATGGTTAGAATGTTTTGCGTCGTCATCATTGGTTTAGTCGGTAACTAACTCACCTGGTGTCCATCCGGCAAGATTGATTTTGTCATCCCCGAACGTTTTTATCGGGGATCCACGCTCACAAGAACTAGTTTCCCGATAAAAAGCCGGCCCTGGCAAGACTTGAGCCAGGAATTTCGGGAATGATAGCCTACAACAGACGTTCCGGACCGACACTAACTATAACTAGCCGCCGGGTTGTTGAGTCGGTAATCAGTGTGCGAATGTTCATAGCCCGATTCGCTCCTCTTCTTCCCAACGGTTCATGGTTCTTCGATTACGCAGCCGGATCGCCACGAATCCTGAAATTACCAGCAGTAAGATAAACATCCAGAGGTAGGTTTCAAAGTCCAAAAGAAAGTGCCAGCGATATTTGTCTTCGGCGACATCGACCCATTCTTGTTCTATGTCTCCTATCTCCGCGCCGGTGACTTGCTCAAAAATGCTGTCAAAGGGCTGGTCGGGCGTTGTCTCTCTGGCCAATTGCAGCAGCGCTTCGAACCCGAATTGTTCTTTCAGGTAAAGGGTAAAGGCATAGCTTTGCTCATAAGCAAGTTGTGCCTTGCCGCCGGGAAAGGTCAACATTTGTTCGATCTCATCTATTGGAATCACCGAATCGCTGATCAGCGCTTTCGAGAGTCTCTCTCCGGAAAAGCCTTCATCGGAAGAGAGGAGGACGGCCATGCCTTCATTGAACCAGCGCGGCAAGTTTGCACCCGATTGAGTGAATTGGCCCAGGTAAATATGAGCGAGTTCATGGGTGAGCAGTTTTGACAACCTTGCTGTGCTGTGGGTCAGGTTCGGGGACTTGATGACAATTCTGTTTTGCCGGGCGTTGGCCACGCCTTCGCCCCAATGAGGAATGGCACCACCCGTCAATTGGTCAAACGTCTGTTGCGAGTCAGCAATGAAAATGGCAATGCGTTGCGTCGGACTGAAGTTGAGGCGAGTCGAAAGATTGGAAGCAGCCGTCCTGCCGAGTTGCACGATCTGATCGAGATATCCCCGGTCGGACGGTTTATAACTTATTTCGAAGGCGTCGCTGTTGAGGCGCTGCCAGTTCTCTTGCGCCGCACCAATTTGGAGGACAAGAGGCGAAAAACCCCAAAGCACGACCCAGGCGAGGACCTGCCACCGCAGAAAATTAGGCAAGCGCTTGCTCAAGGTCCTCAATCAGATCGCGGACATCTTCGACCCCTGCCGAAATGCGTACAAGTCCGTCACTCAAGCCGATGCGTTTTCTTTCTTCCGGTGGCACGGAGGCATGCGTCATGGACGCGGGATGGCAAGCGAGGGTTTCGACACCGCCGAGGCTTTCGGCCAGGGTGATGAGGCGGAGTCTTTCCAGGAGACGTTTGGCGTTTTCCCAACTTCCGCTTTCGAAAGAAAGCATGCCGCCGAATCCGGGGTTGCCGTGGGGGTCGAGTTGTTGTTTTTGAGCCAACTCGTGCTGCGGGTGTGTTGTCAAACCAGGATAGATGACATTTTCCACGCCCGGTTGGTTTTCAAGAAAGCGGGCGAGAGCTAAGGCGTTGGCATTTTGTTGCTGCATGCGCAAATGCAAGGTTTTGGTGGCGCGCAGAACCAACCAGCAATCGAACGGACTCGGCACGGCACCAATGGCATTTTGCAGGAACGCAAACCGTTCCGCGATTTTCTCGTTCCTGACCACCGCAATGCCGCCGATGACATCGGCATGTCCGTTGATATACTTGGAACTACTGTGGACAACGATATCGGCGCCGAGTTCCAGTGGCCTTTGAAAGTACGGGCTCATGAAAGTGTTGTCTACAGCCAGTAGCAGATCATTGTCGAGACAAAAGCTAGCGGTCCCTTTAAGGTCGGTTAGCTGCAGCAGAGGGTTAGTGGGTGTTTCAACGAAAACCATCTTGGTCTCAGGTTTGAGCACAGATTTGATGTTCTTGAGGTTAGACGTATCCACAAAGCTGTATGAGAGGCCGTAGTCGGTCATGATTTGTTCGAAATAACGATATGTGCCACCATAGGTATTTTGCGTCACGATCACATGGTCGCCCTGCTTGACGAGTCCCATGACCGTTGACGTGGCCGCCATGCCGGAGCTGAAAGCAAAAGCTGCGGAGCCGCTTTCGAGCACCGCCAAATTGCGCTCCAACGCTTCACGGGTCGGGTTCGCGGTGCGCGCATATTCATACCCCTTGTGAACGCCCGGTGATGCCTGGGCATAGGTTGAGGTTTGGTAAATGGGTGTGGTGATCGCCCCGCTGACCGGATCGGGCCTTTGGCCGGCATGGACTGCGTTGGTTGCAAAATGACGTTTTTCGTTTTCGGTCATGCGGAAATAAACTCCAGTAAGTCAGATTTCGTAATAATTCCAACCAGCGTGCCATGACGTTCTACCAGCACCGCCGGGCATTCTTTGCTGAGAAAATTCCTCGCTGTCTTAATACTCTTATCGAAACCGATGACCGGCAGACCGTCCTGCATGATTTCATGTACCGGTTGGTCCAGAAGCGAATTGTCATTGATGACCTGGCTCATGACTCCGCCCTCTTCGAGGTGGCCGACGGAACGGCCGTTTTCGAGCACTGGAAGTTGTGAAATGATGTTCTGCTTCATGGTATTCAGAGCCTTACGAACCGTGTCTTTTGGCGTTGCCGTAATCAGAACCGGCAGGTTACTCTTCTTCGCGGCCAGGGCGCGGTCCAGGGAGGCTGTCGTCGGATCCAAAAAGCGATTCTCTCGCATCCAGTCATCCGAGTAGAAGGTTGTCAGATATTTGGCACCGGAGTCTGGCAGTAAAACGACCATAAGCTTGTCTTTCGCGAGGTTCCTGGCGACTTTGAGTGCGCCGGCGACCGCGAGGCCGCATGAACCACCGATAAAGATCCCTTCCTCACGGGCGACCCTCCTCGCCATGTTAAACGATTCTTTGTCTGTCACTTTAACGACTTCGTCTATGTACTCGAATTGCGTCGTGCCAGGAATAATGTCTTCGCCAACGCCTTCAACTTTGTAAGGTTTGGCTTCGGTCATTTGTTTTGTATCAAAGTAATCTTTAAGAATCGAGCCCACCGGATCCACACCAACCACCTTCACACCCGGCTTTTTTTCTTTCAGATATTTGCCAGTACCGCTGATCGTGCCACCGGTGCCCATACCTGCGATAAAGTAGTCGACTTTGCCATCTGTTTGATCCCAAATCTCGGGACCGGTTGAGCGATAATGCGAGTCCGGGTTGACCGGATTGAAATACTGGTTGGCCAAAATGGCGTTGGGCGTTTCTTCAACAATTTTCTTCGCAACGGAGTAGTAGCTTTCAGGGGAGTCCGCCGGAACCGCAGTTGGCGCAACAATTACCTGTGCGCCAAACGCTCTCAAGTGCCGCACTTTCTCCTGGCTCATCTTGTCGGGCATCGTGAACACGGCTTTGTAGCCCTTCAGGGCTGCAACCATGGCCAGGCCAGCGCCGGTGTTTCCAGAGGTTGCCTCCACAATTGTGCCACCCGGCTTCAAGCGGCCGGTTTTTTCAGCATCCTCAATAATCGTGATGCCGATGCGGTCCTTGACGCTGCCGCCAGGATTAAAAAACTCTACCTTGACCAGTACGGTGGCGTCTATCCCGGCTGTGACACGATTTAGCTTGACCAGCGGCGTATTCCCGATTGTTTCAACGATATTTTCGAACACCTGTTGACTCATTGCGTGCACACTCCCTGTTAGAAGTTAAGGCGGCGGCATAAGAACTCACCAGCCTTATCTCGTAATTCAGCTTGTCTTCACCGTAAACGACGAAAGACTTGCTTTGATTTAAGTGTTTAACTTCTCAATCAGCGAATCGATCAAAGTGACCAAAACATTGTTCACACTTTGCGATTCCGAAATATTGCAGAAAGTGAACTGGCTTTGCTCCGCGAGATTGAGATCGGTGTTGATGAAACTTGCGGGGATAGAGGAAGGAAGATGCGCAATGTTGGCAGCGACGACAAGCGGTATTCGATAACGCCCAGTGATCGAATCGATAGTCTCTCTGACCAGCGGAAAGCCGTTGGGATCGTCCCAATCAAATAAAATGACATATCCCAACAATTTTTGCGAAACGAGATCCCAAAATGGATTCGTTTCCTGATCAGGGCCATCGAGTCCGTAAAGGTGCAGAACGAGCTGGTCATTCACTTTTACGCTGCCGTAGATCAGCTCCTCGCTATCGACCAGAATTTCTTTACAAGCCGTCTTTATGAATTCAGTCTTAGCTTTTTGGCTGGGTCCGACAATTGCGATTTCGCCAATTCTCATCGTAACGCCGTCGGATAAATCGAAGGGAGTCTCTTGCGAAACAGAAAGTAGCGAGAGCGGCTGTTCAACTGGATGAGCCGTCATGGCCGCCCGCTAGTTTTTCCCGAATGATCAACAATTCGCTCCTGCTCAAATGGATTTTGTTTTCATGCTTCACATTGTCGGCCCAACGGCGGTGCTTCAGTCGGCGGTCGGGTCGGTTCCTGCGGTCGAGACGGGCGTGTTGTCTTGTCGCCTTCAATCCGGTTGGATGCATGAACTTTATTATTACGTCGTTGATGCCATTCGAGGAACCCGAGAGGTTGCCGTTCAGCATGTTGCGGCGATCGCCATCTTCATAATTTTCGAAAGGGATTTCTTTGATGCATCCTTTTCGAAACAGCCTTGCCAGGATGGACAGCGCCTTGAGCGCGTCAAGCGGAGACTCGTTAATCAGATGTCCCAGCTTCGAATTGCCGTTTACCAGGCCGAGAACCTGGCTTTCTTCAGGAGAAAGCTGGCCTGTAGCCCGGCTTTGGTCCAGCGTGACAGCTGTCTGAAGCGGGGGCAATTTCTGACGGATGCCATCCCACCGGTCGCGATACAACATAGCCATCTTGACGATACTTTCGGTCGAATCTTCAAATTGACAAGGCTGGTGGACTTCCTGTATTTCGAATTCAAAGGTGCCTTCATCCCAGGTAATCAGCCGCAATAAGGCATCGCGTGCTGACAAGTCGGCCAGGGTCGCTTGCATAATCTGACCGTCTTTCACCAGGAGCAGCCCTTCCTCCTCCTCGTTGTGGATGCGTAAGGCACCCGATTTTTGTGAAATCTCCAGAGTCTGCAGAATCTCAATTGCATTCATTTCCGATAGCCGTCCGGAAAATCCTTTGGTGTTTCGTTGACTCTTGCCCTCCAGAGCATCTACTTCTTTCAAAATGACTTCAAAGCGTACCATTACCTCTCTAATATCAAAAGGGACTGTCACGTAGTCATCTGCGCCTAATTTGATGCTGTGAACCCGTTCACTAACGGAGCGGTGGCGGCTCATGATGATGAAGGGGGTGGAGCGGGTTGCAGGACGTGACTTAATTTCTCTTAAGAAATGGTGGCCGTCGATTTTGGCTAGTTCAAGTTCAGAAAGAATAAGATGCGGCCGAAAGTCACGAGCCAATTCCAACGCGGAGACGCCATCACTGGTAATCTTGACCTCGTATCCTGCGCGAACCAATACTTTTCGGAGTTTGTCTATTTCAATTGGCGCATTGACTGCCAACAAGAGTCGTTTTCGATCCATCAGTTGCCTTAGAAGCTTTCTTGAATTTCATTTTCTGTGCTGCGCTGCGGGCCGGCACCTGGCTTCTGCAACTGTTTCAGCAAATATAACAGGGAGTCTGTATCCGTCGGCTTGACTTCAACGATTTGCTCCTCGTTTGGTAAGTTGAGCGAATACCGCACAAAATCGACTGGAATGCGTCGCTGATTCTCTGGTTGATAGACAGCCACGAGGTGGGGCACCGTGAGGCTGCTTTTCAACGAATTTAGCAAGTAACCCAGGTAACTCAAACTTGTAGCGTGGTCGCTTGCGACGAGGACAATATAGCCCAGCACCGTCTCAGAGATGCTTTCCAGAATCTGCAAAAAACGTTTTTCGGTCGATAGGCCAATGATTTCCAGGACATGCTTATCCGAGGTTTGAAGCCGGCCGATTTCGATCTCATCCCGGGAGGGACCGATACGTTTCGTGCCGAAGCTTGCCTGGCTCAGCGTTGATATCAAGGCATTTCGGGCATCCTGTTGTCCGCCTACAACGACAAGGCGGCCCTTGGTGAACGGTTTTTTCTCGAACAATTGATGACATATTTCATTAAGCTCACCCGTAGTTGCCTCATCCACCTGTCTTGACGCGCCGTTGGAATTTCTAACAAAAACATCGTGAGGTGGCTGCGCTGGGACCGTTGATTCGTTTGAGTCGGGCTCCGGTTCCTCTTCCTCCTCCTCCTCAAATCGATAAGGCGCTGGGGAGGTATCGCTTTCCTTTGACTGCTCCGTAACCCCATCTTCGAGAATCTGTTCGTTGGCTGAAATCGTGTCAAGAGGTGGTTCCGCTTCGCCGGACGGTGGTACAGGCTCTTCTTCATCCGCTACCGGGAAAGGTGCGAACTCGGTTTTATCTTGTTGTTGCGGCGGCTCTTCTGTCGCCGGTGGGTGCCGGTCAATCTCATTCAGGTCAGCCATGAAGAATGGAAGTTTTTCCTCAGTCACGTTGAAATCAAAAGGCTGCTCGAGAAGTGCTTCCTGCTCAGCGATATCAAACAAAGTTTCCGGCCTTGGGTTCGACTCGATTTCGGCATCCTTTGTTTCATCCAAAACCTCGGAAGAAGGGTCAGGGGTAAGGTTAGCCTCGGGCTCCACTTCGGGCTGACTTTCAACCTCATGACCGTTCTCATAATGGTCATACGGCCGTAGCGTCTCGGTAGGAACCGTTTCCCACGTCTCGTCTGCCGGTAATGCTTCAGAGTTATTCTCCGCTGGTTCCTCAACATCGAGGGGGGTTGCAAGATTTGTGTCCGAATCCGTATCTTCCGGAGGGACAGGCGACCGAGAGTTGCCGGACGGGACCGTCCGGCTAAGTTCTTCTGTTATCGGAGCAGAGCCACTCAGATCGACCGTCTCTTCTTGCGTTTCAGTTGCCTCAACGTCGTCCATTGTAGTCGGAGGTGTGTGCACAGACTCATCGCCAACTGGCCGAATGAATCCCTGTTCATAGAGCCGCGTGATTCTTTTCAGCGTCTTCAAATCATCATAGGTGCTCGCCGTCAATATGTCTGCTAAAGTACGCTGGCCATCAAACAAGGCAATGAAGCGAAGCGCATCCGGCGCGATGGCTTTGCGGCTCAGGACCTGATCGAAAATAACCGTCTTAACAAGAATCTTGTCAAGGGATGGCAAGCCGGCGAGCAATTTGTCGCGCTCTTGTAAACGCTTAAAACCTTGCAACAGCAATCCGAGATTACTTACCGTAATCTCGTCGTCCATATTGACCTCTTTAAAGGTCATGATGTAGTGGCCCTGATCCCAGGGTAGCATTTGATAGACGGCCTTCTCGGCTCTGAAATTAGCAAGCCTGGCATTGACCACGCAACCATCCCGAAAGTAGATTTCACCGTTGCGGCTATCCTGGTTATAAATGGCCAGCACGCCCGTCCTTCTTTCGAGACCGTAACCCTCGACCAATTTTTCGACATTATGCTCTTCGAGACGGCCGACAATTTTTCGTGTCGTCTCAGCCGAATCTTCTTCGGTAAATGTTTCGAGCCGTCGCAAAATCATTTGGAGTCTGGCAATTACCTCTTTAACGTGAAGCGGCTTGATCATGTAGTCCTTTACGCCCGTCCGCAACCCCTTGATGCGATCTTGCAGATTTCTTCTATTGGTCAGAAAAACCATGGGCGTACTCACACCAAGCGGATCCTTTTGCAACTTTTCCAAAAGCTGGAAGCCATCGATGCCGGGGATATCGACTTCTGAAACAACGATGTCTGGTTTGAACGTCTGAATCGCACTCCAAGCGTCCTGGCCGTTCTCGCTTGTGGTCACCTGGAAGTTAGCCGACTCCAGACTGTCGCGCAGAATTTGTAAGTTCTTGGGATCCGCGTCAATGACGACTATTCTAGGCTTGTCCATTTCGACTTCCTATAACGCTAATAAGCTGTCGTTTCGCAATATTTTGCATATTTGTAAAAAATAGTTGCTTAACCTGATAATATTGCTGAATATAGTCAAATTGGGTTCGCATGTCAAGATAAATTCTCAGCCTGCAAAAGCAAAGGCCAGTGAGCGAAAATCTGAGCACTGGCCTTATGGCAAACGGATTGATCGATGTTTGATCTTGCGCTGATTCCTGGTTACTCCTGATGTTGGTTTTGAAGTCCTTTCACCAAATTCCTCACGCGATTTGAAATGGGCTTTCTGAGCTCTGAAAAGAGGATATCGTGAAACATTCGCAATTCGATATATCGCCTGAAGCATGCGGAACAAACGCTGAGATGTTGGTTGATTCGTTCCTTTTGCTTCTGCTCGAGAAAATACCCCTGTAACAGAAACAATTCGATTTCATTGTCCCCAAGGCAACCGTCAAGATTGATACTGTCTAGTGTGACCCCCATTTCGCGTACCCTAAGGAAAAGTATTATCAAACCGGTTATTTGTTCATAGTATACCTACAAAGTTTGTTTTCTCGGAAAAATTCTTCGCTAAACCAACGTTGAGTGAGCATTCGGGAGAATTACAACAGTTCCGTTAGCAATTCTCTGAACCATTTCTTGATCAACTTGCCGAGGTACTCAAAAATCGTGCGCTCCTGTGAACGGTAGGAACGTTGAGTCAGACTCGGAATATACCTGCGTAAGTGCTTGTAGTAGGAATCGTATTTCTTGCCATGGCTGATATCGTCGAGGATTTCCGAGAGTGCTTTCAAGTAAACTCTACCCTTTTCGGCGGAAATTTTGTTTGTCAGCACATACTGATTCTGAATTTTTTCCTGGATTCGCTGGAGAACAAGGTTCTTGCGCTTTTCTATCTCTTTCAGTTTTAACGCGTCCAGCGGCGACACGTCGTTTACCTGAGAACTAAGTCGGTCGCGGGCCATTTCGAAATTTGTATTGCGCATGATTCTGGCGATCATATCCAGCGGCAGGAAATTTTGATAGCGGTCGTCGTTCTTCACGACCGAGAGCATCTTGCGGATGTTCGACGAAACGGGATCCTTCGGGCAGTAGAAATTAAGGTACTCATTGCGCAGTGCTTTTTCTTGGATAGCAGGTTGCGATTTTCGGAGATAATTTGCGAGTTGCCCGTTTAGCAATTCACGGTTTTCAGCATAGCCGTTACGCGTGCTGCCATTGGCCGTGCCTCCGGATGTCACGCTATTTGGTTTCACCTCGCCGACCGCGTGTCCATTCTTGTTGAAATAGATGTACTCTCGGCCCATCTCTTTGAATGATTAAAAATCAGAGGCGCTCTTGATGGCAACCTTTATATTGCGCACGATTTTGGCGCCCTCGGGATCTCTTTCCTTAAAGATACGTGAAAGCTCTTGTTTGGTCTTCTTGATCACCAGCCTGCGCAAGAGAACAAGGATTTCCGCGTCGTCCATGGTGGCAAGACCATCGTTATTTTGACAAAAGTATTTCTTGAGTTGTATAAACTCGCCGTGCTCATTTCGCATAAAAAGGCCGGCAATACAATCGAGGGCCAGATCATCCAGTTCGCCCAGGTTCTTGTTTCGTTCCCACCGAATGTGTTTGCCGATGACCTCCTGGTATTTCAAGTAGCTTAGAGAAACTTTCTGGACGAGATTGACAAACTGTGTCAATTACAGCTCTTGATAATCGCCGTGGCAAATTCTGTACACGAGGTCTGCAAGATTGGTACTCATGGTAGCTGTGTTCATATTTTTCTGTTTCCCCTTGTTTTGGAAGGCAGATGACGAACACTCTTCTGGCAAATTCCATACCACTCTCTTGGTAGGTGCAATGAACTATCATTCCGTCAATACCTACGTGAAATCGTTATAATAACCATTCGGTACTATTTTGCAGTCTCGATTTTGTGTATGCATGAAACAAATGTCTCATGCTGAGACTCATTCTTAAACAAAAAGCCACTGTAGATTTTACAGTGGCTTTTTGTGATTCTTCTAACTTTTGGGTTGGCTAGCGAGGAAGGTTATTTGAGCATGGGCAATCCATACTTTTTTGCCTTGCGATAGATCGTCGCGCGGCCGATTCCGAGCTTCTTCGCGGTTTTGGAGATATTACCTTCACATTCAAGCAGCGCTTGGCGAAGAGCCTCTTCCTCAAGTTTCTCGATCCAGCTGGAGAGCTTGTTGTCCGATTCGTAGATTTTTTTCTCGCCCAGGGAGCGGATATTGGTGGGCAAGTCTTTCGCGCCGATTTCGGGTGGTGTTGCCAGCACGACGGCTCTTTCGATAGCGTTTTCGAGTTCCCTGACATTGCCGGGCCAGTGGTAGGCCATAAGAAGTTCGAGTCCTTCCGGCGAGATTTGGTCCAGCGTGTTTTTGTCTTCTTGGGCGGCATATTTGGTCAAAAAGTGTGCCGCAAGTAATGGAATGTCCTCTTTGCGTTCGCGCAAAAGCGGCATCTTGATGGGGAACACGGATATCCTGTAGAAGAGGTCCTCACGGAATTCCTCTTTCTTCACCGCCTCCTCAAGATTCTTGTTGGTCGCTGATATAACGCGCGTATCGACTTTGACTAACTCGTTTCCCCCGACGCGTTCAAACTCCCTTTCCTGTAGCACGCGCAAGACCTTAGCTTGCATCGCCGGAGTCATATCGCCGATTTCGTCGAGAAAGATGGTGCCACCATCGGCCTGCTCAAATTTGCCGAGGCGTCGACCGGTAGCGCCGGTGAAAGAGCCTTTTTCGTGTCCGAACAGCTCGCTCTCCAAGAGGGATTCGGGCAGGGCACTGCAGTTCACCGCCACAAATGGATTGGCTGCGCGCTTCTTGTTGTGGTAGTGGATCGCTTTGGCGATGAGCTCTTTGCCGGTGCCACTCTCTCCCTGAATCAAGACGGTAACGTTGCTATTTATGACTTTTTCAAGGGAGCGAAAAACTTCTTGCATCACACCGCTTTGCCCGATGATATTTTTGAAACGGTATTTTTCCTTCAATTCACGCTTCAGTTCATCTACCTCTCTAATGAGGCTTGAATTGACCAGGGCGTTGTTGACAGTGACCAGGAGTCGGTCGCTGGCAAACGGTTTTGAGATAAAATCGTACGCGCCCAATTTCATAGATTGCACCGCTTTTTCGATCGTGCCGTGGGCCGACATCATGACGACAGGTACCAGCGGCTCCTTTTCTTTTATGCGTCTGAGTGTCTCAATCCCATCGATGCCTGGCATCTGAATATCCATCAATACCAGATCGGGCACAGATTCACTTAGGTACTTCAGGCAGGCTTCGCCGTTTGACGTTGTGTTAATCTCATAGGCTCGTTCCTTCCTCAGGTTGATTTCAATCATCTTGAGGATGTTCTTGTCATCATCGACTACAAGTATGGAATGTCTTGGCGATCTTGGACTCAACGCTATCTCCGCTCATGAGATTAGTACTTAAAAAATATTGAGTTACTTTTGGAATCATGAAAAGTAAGAATCCTCCCATAATATAGCAAGAAATTTTTAGAATGATCATCTTGCCTGGAGGAGATAATTTGTAGTGACAATCCCTTGCCGCACTGACCGGCTCAGGCACGACGCGGGTACCGTATGATATGACTGCAACCATTTTTGTGCGAATCGCCGGGTCGCGCTCTGGGTCAAAATTCTTGACTGACGGTTCCCCAAACGCTATATTGACGGCTATGAAAAGTCGAGTTGTTGGCTATCTGTTCTTTTTATCTTGTCTTGCTTGCGTTGGACAAGAGAC
>Ga0114931_10007755_pt1 | contig 13081 bp, 10 predicted proteins | sample 2SBtaG_FD_89579 | JGI IMG/M metagenome (GOLD analysis project Ga0114931, IMG submission 89579) | Deep subsurface microbial communities from Kolumbo volcano to uncover new lineages of life (NeLLi) - 2SBTROV14_V59a metaG | ecosystem: Environmental > Aquatic > Marine > Volcanic | place: Kolumbo... | reverse complement strand
TTCCCTGAATACCCCACGGGTACCCACGATCGATCCCCGTCCAATGAGCAATGGCCGTGTTCCATAGCGTTCTTGTTTTGCGCCGACGCTGGTTCTTCTTGCTGACACTGCTGGCGTTGGCCTTGGCGTTGGTTGCGGGTGGCATCCTCTGGCATTCGGTCGAAACGTCCTCGGTCAGTGAGATTCAGACCCAGGTTGATGCCATGAAACCGGTCTTTACCGGAATCCGACTGTTTCTGATCACCCTGGTAGCTGTGGTCTGGCCATTTGTAACGAGCAATCTTCATCGCTGGGGGCGGATCAATGAAGTACAGGCTACTACGATGCTCGCCCTGCGCTGGCGCATCGTGACCTGGCTTGTGGTGATCGAACTGGTTTTGGGCCAGAACTTGCTCGGTCAGGTATTGGCCATGCTGCAAGGGAGTAGGGTATGACCGTTGACAGCTATCTCGAACTCTTCACCACGCTGTTCGGCTGGACCTTCTATGGCATCCTCTGGGATGTACTGGTTGGAACAGGCATCGTGTTCCTGCCGTTCCTCGGCATATTGATCGATAACTGGCGTGAACCGGCTGAGGGTGGTGAATTTGGCTCCGTCACTGGCCTGTCGCTACGTCGTATGGAGCTGGAACTCTTTATTGCGTTGCTGGTAGTCGTACTGGCCGGGCAGCCAGCCGCATTGACACCGCTCAATGCGGTCGCACTCAACTACACACCGCCACCAACACTGATCGATCCGACTCCAACAACTGCTACGGTTGCAGCATCTCAAAGTACCTATGGTTCCACCGGGTTTGCTGGGTCGTCGGCGACGGTGAATATCCCAGTGTGGTGGTATGCCGTACTCTCGATGACCTCTGGATTCAATCATGCGGTGGTTGAAGGTTTACCGAGTGCTGCGGACATGCGTACCTACGAGCAACAGGCACGGTTAGCCACCATTGCCGATCCGCGTCTGCGCCAGGAGGTCAGCGACTTCTTCAGCCAGTGTTATATCCCGGCGCGATCGAAGTACCAGGCCGAGCGCCCGGCAGCAGCGCTGATCAACGGATTGTTAACGACCTACGGGCAGGATGATCCGGATTGGATGGGTTCCCATGTCTATCGCAATACGGCTGGCTACTACGACACCCTGCGCCCGACCACGCAGATTGCCGGCTGGGTCTTTAATGCGGCGCGTGACACCGAATACGACCCCACATCTCCACCAAGCTGGGGCAAGCCCTACTGCAAGGAGTGGTGGGAAGACAGCTCGATTGGTCTACGGGAAAAGTTGATCAACGAGGCCGACGCGACATCAGCAGGTTTTTCCGGACTGGTCGTCGCGGTAGCCCCAGCGTTGGCTAGCGAAAAGCAGAACGATGCGGTGGCCAAAACCGTTCTGACCAACTCCCCTCCGACGTGGTCGAACAATGACCTCGTGGCCCATAATTCGGGCAGTACAGGTTTGCTAAGCACAGTAGAGAATGTCGCCAAAGGAGGTTTGGCATCGGGTGGCGTGTTGGCGGCATCAGCGCTGTTTTCTGTCACCATGACCGCTATCCTCCAGGCGCTTCCAATGGTGCAGGCCGTGCTCCTGCTCGGGATCTACGCCTTGCTTCCCATGGTTGTGGTGTTGTCACGCTACTCGATATCCATGATGGTTGTCGGTGCGATGGCAATCTTCACCGTCAAGTTTTGGAGTGTGCTCTGGTATCTGGCTCTGTGGGTCGATCAGAACCTCATCTTGTCAATGTATCCGGATGTGAACGTCTTCCTGCAAATCTTCGCCAATCCTGGCGAACACGACATCAAACGATTGCTGCTTAACATGATAACAACCAGCCTCTATTTCGGTTTGCCGCTGTTGTGGAGTGGGATGATGGCATGGGCGGGGGTAAACATTGGACGCTCTATTACAGCGGCAACTTCACCACTAGCACGACCGGCTGATGACGCAGGGAGGCAGGGGGGTAGTATAGGTAAGGCGGCAATCTCAAAGGGAATAAAGAAATAATATGGAGCTACATATCATCTTCGTACCAGCCATCTGGATCCGAACCTGAATCGGCTCGTCCAGTCCGGAAATTGTGTTCGCCAAAAAGATCCGAGCCGTCACCCTGAGGCAGGTCGTTGGTTTCAGAGTCCTCGGCTGACGCGAACACACCAATGATTGTTCCCAATAAGATACCACCAGCCTTTATAAAAGATAGGATCCATTTTATAGGGTTCATCGGTTGCTCCATGTGAATTCAGGATGTGAATGATCATCAGACATACAATTATCCAAGTAAAGATCATTGATGATCATCCATATCTCTACTTCAACCCACAAGAAGTATAACCAATAGAAGGTGACCTTGGCATTTCCCGGTATTCAAAGTCGCCCAATAAGTGGCAGTGACGATCTGCCTTGGTACATGAATCTTTCGCCTTGAAGAATGCTGCTATTCCGTAACACTGCCGGTAACCTGTGGACAGCTACGCTGGGGTACTTCACATTTTGCGTACTGTCTTGGCACCGAGAATTCGAAAGTAGTCGCAGGAGTATCCGGGCTGCACACCCATTTCTTGGCGGAAACGGCTCGGCACCTTGTTCAAATCCTACTCTCAGCAAACCGCATGAGTTTTTTGACCACACGCGATCATAACTATATATAAATACATAATAATCGCGTATATAGGGAATATTACGTAATTACATATAGTGCTATATCAATTTTCATGTTATTCTCTTAAAAAGAGAACTAATAGGAATTTAATATAGCGATATGATCGATCATGTCTCACTCAGGCAGCAGCGCCTAGCAACCCTGTTGCGCGCAACATCTGGCACGATTCGTATAGACGATGCCGCGCGGGCGTTTGATCTTGACCGTGCGCATGCCGCCAAGCTCCTTGCAGGGTGGCACAAGCAGGGTGTCATTCGGCGCGTCTCCCGTGGTCTATATGTTCCGATCCTGCCAAGTGCCCTGGGCCAGGCACAGGTCCTTGATGATCCGTGGGTGCTTGTTCCAGAATTATATGAACCTGGCTATATCGGAGGGTGGAGCGCGCTTGAATATTGGGAATTGACGGAACAGTTATTCAGGTCAGTATGTGTTCTTACGAATAAGCGCACATCATACGGAGAAACAAAACATCAGGGTGTGAATTTCTTTATTAAATACATCCCTGAAAAGCATTTGTTTGGCACTAAAACAGTCTGGCGCAATAGCGTCAAGGTTCAAATATCAGACCCCTATAAAACCGTTCTGGATATTGTCGATGATCCGGTGCTTGGTGCTGGGGTGCAGCATATGATGGATTGCTTGTCTGAATTTAAGAAAATATACGACACGCAAAGCGACACCGATACGCTCCTGGAGTATGCCATTCAAATTAACAATGGAGCCTTGTTTAAGAAATTAGGCTTCTTGGCTGAGAAGCTAGATTTTAGAGCCGCATTTATTAGCGAATGTGCTAAACGCCTTACAACGGGATATACCTATCTGGACAAAAGTGCGAAAAACAGCAGATTGATAACGAAATGGCGGCTATGGGTGCCTAAGGGACAGAATCTGTGATCAATAAGGATGAAATCATGTCCGTCGCTGATGAGACGGGGCTTACGCCAAATGTAGTAGAAAAAGACTACGTTCTAGGATGGTTGCTGGCTGCTGTGAATGCGAATGATGCATTATCTAATTCCTGGGTCTTTAAAGGCGGTACCTGTCTTAAGAAATGCTACTTTGAAACCTACCGCTTCTCTGAGGATTTGGATTTTACCCTGCAAGACGAGGCGCATATTGACGGGGCATTTTTAAATGAGCAGTTTACGGCTATTTCGGGTTGGATATATGAAGAAGCGGGAATAGAGATACCGCCAGAAAGGCTGGTTTTTGAGATCTATGAAAACCCGAGAGGGCACAAGTCCTGTGAAGGACGGGTTTATTACCAAAGCTATTTCTCCAGCGGGAAGCGAAGTATCCCGAAAATCAAATTTGATCTAACCGCTGATGAAATACTCGTATTGCCACCAGCGCGTCAGAATGTGTTCCATACTTATACCGACGCTCCTCAGGATGGCATCCATATTAATTGTTATGCGTATCCCGAAGTATTCGGTGAGAAGGTCAGGGCGCTTGGTGAGCGTGGGCGTCCAAGAGACCTGTACGATGTCATTAATCTTTTTCGAAATGATCATTTGCCAGCAGCATCCGTGATACAGGATGTGCTATCTCAGAAATGTGCCTATAAGGATATTGGTGTCCCCGGCATTGAAGACATGGACGGGTATGAAGAGGCAATGCGCGGCAACTGGGAGCCTATGCTGGCGCACCAGCTTCCGTTTCTTCCAGCACTCGAAATATACTGGGCTGCACTGCCTGAGTTTTTTAACTGGCTCGAAGGCAGAGTTGTGCATGAGGTAGCTGCTCTGGGAGCCGTCTCAGCCGAGGGGCAGGTCTATCGCCCCGTTTACGGACACCTTGGCTTACGAACACAAAGCGGAAGTTCACTAGAAATTATCCGCTTTGCAGCAGGAAATAGGTTGTGTGTTGACCTTGATTATACAGATAACAGCGGACGTAGAAGCTCTCGTATTATCGAACCCTATTCATTACGCCGAGCAAGCACTGGAAATATCTTACTCTATGCAGTGCGCGCAGAAGACGGTCAGATCAGGGCCTATAAAATCAACCAGATCAATGATGCATCCATAACAAACAGAGTTTTTGTTCCTAGATATCAGGTTGAATTAAGTCCTGAGGTAAATATTTCATCTGATGTTCAATCAACTGGGTCAATGGATAGCCTGGGACCGCCAGAAAGAGTTTCGCGATTAGCCCCAAGAAGACGTAGTTCATCCAGGCGGCGCTCATCGAGTCTCTCGAACGGCCCAACCTACGTTTACCGCTGCCCAATGTGCGATAAAACATTTAAGCGTAAAACACAAAACCCAATGCTTAGGTCCCACAAAACCAAGGATGGATGGCCATGTTCAGGGAGGACCGGGTATTATGAGGACACAATTTACTAATAATTTGCGTGTGAAATATGACGTCTTCAACAGGTCTTGATCAGCTGCTACTTGAGTACAGAAGATGCATAACATCTTCTACTGAGCTCTTGCAGAACGATCTGTTGTCTCCACAGCAATTATTGCAGTACGCGAAAGATCGGAATATACGGATTTTCAATCAAGAAACGATCAAGCATTTATGGCGCATAGGGATAATCCGTGCTGATCATGTTGTCGCTGAGAAAGAAATAAAACGACCTGCACTTGAGCTTATATCTGCTGATGACGCTGGTATATATACCTATCTCGATACTCGAAAGATTAGAAGAAGGAAGAAAGGGTATGGCGGCTCTTTTTCGAAAAAGTCTCCTGTGAGAAAAGATATCGAATTGTATTTTCATCCATTCCGTCTTTTTGTTCTATACCATGTTGAGCGTGTTTTTAGTATCGGTACTAATTCAACACAATATCTTAATTATCCAGAAGGCCAAATAACAGTGTCGAAAATGTTAATTGAGCACATGGATAAATGGACTTCGACGCAGCAATACTGTGACCTGTTTGATAAGTGGAACAAGACGGCAGAATTGTCAATTATCTTTGAGCCGATCTCGTATCAAGAGGTCTACGGTTCGTTCCGGTGGAGCTTTCCCGATGATGAAAATACAGCGAGGGCAAAGCGGGAAAAATACAGCAAAGATGTCTTGTTGCAGATTCCATCAATAAATACAGCGGATTTCGAAGAGCACAGAAAAGACCTGTGTCAGAATGCGGAGTTAGTAGATAGCAATAAACTCCTTCATGTATTAATCCACTTAACCTCTTGGCATAGAGAGCAAAAAATGAAAGGGGAAATCGGCGAGTGCATGCTCTTTTTATCTATGGCCGAGATAATTAGGCGAACTTTAGAAAGAACGCTTGATCAGAAGTTACCGGAAGAAGATCAATTAGGCTTCGGGCAATGGATGCCTGGAGCAAGAAAGATGCTATATGGGACTGATAGAGTGTTTGACGCGGATCAGAAGGTACTGAGAGAGTTTTTATCAGGTATCGGTATTGACTACGGTACAAAGGTCAGATGCTATTTGGAAGGTGAAACAGAGTTAGGGGCTTTGAAGCATGCTGTTGGAGATTTAAATGGCATTGAGTTTGTTAATTTGCGCGGTCATTTTATCGAGAAACGTGGCAAGGGTCTGGCCTTTATGGGGTCGCTGAAGAACGATATAAAGTCTCATGTATTTAGTATTGTCCTCTTGGATGGGGATAGACAGGATTTTACCAGAGTAGTCAAAAAAGCCGCCGAGGAGGAATATATATTCGGACGTTATTTTATTTCAACACCTGATTTTGAGTTCTCAAATTTCTCTCTTAAGGAGCTTGTTGAGATTCTGGTGGCAATTGCAAATAAAGACGATATAGAAGGCGTGATTAAGGAAGATTTATTATCTGATTTAGTGGGCGTAAGCTCATCAAAGGACTTATTCCGTATATTAGGCCAAACCTACCCGCAGTTAAATAACATCAGGAAAGGTGAAAGATGGGGGCAAGAGCTGATGGACTATGCGATTAAAAACCCAAAATCACCATCACGTGAAGAAGAAGGTGGGGTGAATAATGAACGGCCAATAATAGAAGCAGCGCGTGTAGCCCTAATTGGGCGGAAGTCTGGTTATATTAAGTCACGCGACAAGTATAAAGTGAGCCCAGATACTGGAATACTTATTGAAAGAGAGAAATGAACTGCCGGATAATGATTTCCATGCTTGCGTGCCCGAGAAATCGTCACTGTAGCCCAAGGCTTGCATCGGCACTAATCGTGATTTTGGAAGGAGATAGTAATGGATTTCTCAAAACTAGGGGTCCCCAAGGCAACTGAAAAACCTGTTGACCCGATAAAGATATTTGAACGTCTACCAAATTTACCCGGCACACCGAATGATCTATGGCGTGGCCAGGCCGAGGCGCTTATTCAATGGAATGATGCTCGTAATAGAAATGATGTTCTAATTTCACTAAATACGGGTGCGGGAAAAACACTCGTTGGTCTTCTCATAGCTCAAAGTTTGGTGAATGAGGGAATTCAGAACGTCATCTACGTCTGTGCAACAATCGATTTAGTGCTTCAGACATCGCGGGAGGCAGAGCGTATAGGGCTAGATCATACAACCCGCGTGCGGTCAGGTTATAACAACGATCTATTTGAGAGCGGTCGAGGTTTTTGTATTACAACATACCACGCTCTCTTCAATGGTTTGAGCGCAATACGGAGACGTTATTTCCCCGGAGCTGTTGTATTCGACGACGCACACGTTGCGGAGTCTATTCTGCGTGGCTCACTTACCCTGCATGTTTCGTCGCATAACCATGCAGACCTCTTTGGGGAAGTGGCTGAGCTTTTTCGTCCGCATTTCAGAGACCTAAGGATTGAAGGACGCTTCGATGACAGTCTAGAACCGGAACATGCCTCAATCGTTATGGCAGCTCCAGGAGGGCTCTCCGAGCGTCGTGATCGATTGACATCCTTATTGCAAAAACACGGACTTCAAGATGATAATCAGCTTAAGTACGCATTTGCATATCTCCGCGACAAAATTGATTGTTGTACGATACTTTTCAGCCGTGGCACTTTTGAGCTTGCGCCACCGTTTCTACCGTCTCTTGCACTGGATGTTTTTGAGCGCCCGATCAGAAGAGTCTATCTATCTGCCACGCTACGATCAAAAACGGATCTTGTTCGTGCCTTTGGGCGTCTGCCAGATATCGTAGTTGAGCCAGATAACGATGCAGGTAATGGCGAGCGCTTGATCTTATTCGGTCGCAGTATCGTGGGTGGTATTACACCTAATCTGGTCTCTTCAATTTGTGCTGAACGAAAAGCATTAATCGCTGTACCAAATTACCATGCGGCACAAGACTGGTCTTCGTTGGCTGTACCTCCAGATGGCCAGCACTTTTCAGCAGAACTTGAAACGTTTCGGAATTCAGATAAGGGTGCTTTCGCTCTTGTGTCCCGAGTTGACGGCATTGATTTACCGCATGACACGTGTCGTATCATGGTGCTTGATGGACTACCTTCAGGTTCCTCGCTGATAGAACGCTATCAATGGGAATTTCTCAAAATGCTCAATCTGCACGCAACAAGGATTGCGAACCGGCTTGTGCAGCTCTTCGGCCGTATTAATCGAGGCAGAAACGATTATGGTGCTTTCCTGATAGCTGGTAACGAGCTAAATGCATGGCTCAATAATGATCGAAATGTCGCATTACTTCCACAATTGCTGCAAAGCCAAATATTACTAGGTCGGATAGTTCAGGAAGGAATGAATATAAAGGGGGCTGAAACAGTCCTGGACACGATTAATGCCGTAATATCTCGTGAGCCTTCATGGTTGGAGTATTACGGCGACAATATTCAGCGTGGTGAACTTGACGAAGATCAAGTGCAACGAGCAGAAAATGCTGAGGAACAGATGATCGCAGCCGCTGTAGCTGAGTCGGCTTATGCTGCTGCGATGTGGGATGGTGATGTTACGGAGGCCCGAAACATTTTAGACGAGGCGTCAGAGGCCACTGGACGTATTGACGCACTTCTATCGGGTTGGCAATCAGTATGGCTCGGTGCAGCGTTTGAGGCTGAAGGTGATATAGATAGCGCGCATTTAGCCTATCGGCGGGCTATGAGCCGATTAGGAAATATGCTTGTCCTTCCTCGTAGTATTGGTGCGCAAAACTCGGCGACCTTGGGAGATGATGCCTCGCTCTTTGCCCGGAATATTGACCAAATGGCTGGTCTAACAATAAATGAGCACTTTGAAAGGGAGCTGGCTCGTGTTCGTACACAACTTGTAGACTTGGATGGAGCCTCATCTAGGCAGATGGAAGAAGCAACACGTGTCCTTGGTGAGATTTTGGGATTTGTGGCTACACGCCCTGATAACGATGTTGGTACTGGTCCAGATGTCCTTTGGTTTGATGAATCTTCTTCAACATGTGTAGCATTTGAACTAAAGACCGACAAAGATGATCCGGCAACGTACTGGAAGAAGGATATAACACAAGGGCATGATCATTTAACCTGGATTGCGGACAATTACCAAGACAGCACGTGCCTTGGTCTTCTTTTCGTTGGACCGGATGGCTCTGTCGAAGCGAGAGGAAACCCGTCGGATGCTATGTGGTCTTGTTTGCCAGCCAGTCTGGTTGAGCTTCGTACTGACCTTTTTGCACTGATTGGTGATTTGCGACGCTTTATGCCGCTGGAGCGATCCGGGAAAACTCAGGAGTTGTGCGATGGTGGCTCTTGGGGTATTGGTGCGCTATTCGAGCGTCTTAAATACGTACACATGCGTGATATGGCGCAGAGACAAGCATAACTGGGCGACTGCCTTATTGGTCTACAATATTACCCATATTTGGCTGTGTGTGGCGAATTGTTGTTCAGGCTGCTACAGGCAACTGGTATAGTCCGCGACAATGAGATTTCCACCGGAATTGGTTGAGGTCGACACGGCGGATGATGGCTTCGCTGCTGATTTCAGAGAGTGTGTAGCCATTGAGCGAAGTGTACATACGATGAGCGTTGTAATACTGCCGAAGGCGGAGACAGTTGAGGCAATCGAGGCGTTATTGCCGGGCAACCTCAGCAAGGATCAGATCAGGGTCGGTTAAGCAACCCTGTCGTTAAATAAGAGCTTACATAATACAGTCGTGTTGCATCCCAAAAGTCATTAACCAGAACAGGATTCTCTCTCTTTTATGAGCCAAGTCTGGAAGTCTACATCAATACCACTGACAGCATATCCATGTGCTTCTATTGCATCCGCTCCAGCCGTAACTGCAGTTTCCCATCTCCGAACTTCTGCCAGTACTCTCAGCATGTTTTTCTCTGAGATGTGGCTTGCCCAGATGTTGGAGTCTGTTTCCAACAGATCTATTACGTGATTGTCGGATGTGATGATGCGTGGTGATTGAATATCCATCATGGACCAAATTAATAATACAGTCATGACCATTTCTCCTTATGTGGCAACCATTGCGGTGCTGAATGAAAGCATCCCGGCATCGTGCATGGTTCGTCCACTACAAGAGAATGGTGATTGACTGCTATTTTATATGGTTAGTGCCCCCTTCTGACCATGTTGTCTGATGATTTATTAAGCGATTAGGTCTAATCAGATATCTTCATTATGGCATTACCATGTGTACATTTTGGATGGTTCCCTCTGTTGCTGCCGAATAAAATTATTGCTTGGTACACACTACAGTAATGAGCACCTATCGGATCAGTGGGCAAGGCTGATTATCGTGTAGGACATTTCCGATAGATCTTGTAGGATAAATCCTACACGGTAGTGAGATATTTTAGCTGGTAGACTGTCCCCGGAATTGTTGTACAATCCTCTGATGCGCAAACATCTACTCTTGATATGTCTCATCATCTGCACCCTCGGATACGGGTCGGTGTGGGCGTTTGATGGACATTTTGATGGGTTGACACAGCACGAAGATATATCGAGTGCTACGGGTCAAGGTGATGATGGTGAAGATCATTCATCCTGTGATCACTGCTGCCATGCATCAGCGCATTTAACAGGCCTATGGGCGAATCAGCCGGCCCTTTCAATTCCAGATGCAAACAGCGTCTGTCTATACCATCTCAACTCGTATAACTCTATTTTGACCGGTCCGCCGGGCCGTCCTCCCAAAAGCTGAATCCTTAGTCGTGTGACCGGCCAGTGCCGGTGTGTTGCTTTGTCCGTCATTGGGCAATGCTGCGTTTGACAATTATTTTCAGGGATTCAATCCATGTTCAAGCAATGCCTTTATTCAGTGGCCGCGGGCGCCTGTGTGGTGCTGGCGTCCGTTGCGGTGGCAGAGTCGCCAACCGTCGCAGATCCAGCGTTAACCATCTGGCTCAACGAAGCCCTTTTGCAAAACCCGGAGATGCAGGCTGCGGAGGCGGCTGTCGATGCTGCCAGTGGACGTTATCGTGCGGCCGACCGTCCTTTGTTCAATCCGGAACTGGAACTCGAATACGAGAACAGTGACAGCACGACCACCGCCGGTGGCCTCAATCAGGCTGTCGACTGGGCAGACAAGCGTGGTGCACGTGCGGCTGTTGCCGACTACGAGCGGATTGCCGCTACTGCCGAACTGCGTTCCACGCGCCAGAGACTGGCGGCGGATCTGTTACAGGCCCTGGCAGACTGGAATGCAGCAGAGGCCATCAGTCGGGTCAGCGATGAACAGATCGTCCTGATGACACGTTTTGCACGACTGGCCGAGCGGCGCCGCCAGGCGGGTGATCTCAGCCAGGTGGAACTTGACCTGGCTCACCTGGCGGCTGCCGAGGCCGCCTTTGAACAGGCCTCGGCCAGCCAGAACCTGATTATGGCTCGCCGGACACTGGCCGTGCTAACGGGTCATGATGCTACGGGCATGCCCGCACTCTCCATGCAACCCCCGGTGATCGAGCCACAGCAGCTCGATACAGATCGACTGTTGAATGAGTTGCCATTGATGCTGGTCGCGCTGGCACAGGTGTCGGCTGCGCGTGCCGGTGTGGAACTGACCGTGCGCGAGAAAAAACCGGATCCGACGTTTGGCTTCCGGATTGGCAAGGAGGATTCCGATACCCTGACCGGACTGACGTTTTCCGTGCCGCTGTTCGTGCGCAATACCTTCAGTGCAGAAGTCGACGTGGCCAATGCCAGTCTGATCCAGACCGAGCGCGAGGCCGCCAATATCAGACGACAGGCGAGTGCAGACCTGGTTGCGGCAGCGGAGGTCTACCAGAATTCACGCCAGGCCTGGAACAACTGGGAGGCATCCGGTGCCCCGCGTCTCAGCCAGCGCACCGACCTGCTCGAAAGACTGTGGAAGGCCGGTGAACTCAATACCACGGATTACCTGGTGCAACTGAAACAGGCGCTGGACACCGAGGTCAGCGCCATCGAACAGCATGGTCGCATGTGGCAGGCCTGGGCGGCCTGGCTGGCCGCTTCGGGTCAGGCTGATCAGTGGCTGAACCTTACACCTGCAGGAGAGAAGCAATGAACAGAATTGGTTACTGGATTTTAGCAGGCATGCTCTGGGGCGCTTTACCCCTGACCTTGCAGGCAGAGGAAGACGGACACGAGGGGCGTGATGAACATGGCTCCGAACAGGGCGAAGCGCACGAGGAGGAGGCAGGCGTACACCTGAGCCCCGAACAGCTGGAAATGGCGGGCGTGGAGGTCGAGACCCTGGCGCCACGCGATATCGTCAGCCTCATTCGCGCACCGGGCGAGATTCAATTGAATGCCTACGCAACGTCCGTGGTGTCGCTCAGGATAGCTGCCCAAGTCGTCGAAAGACAGGCCCGTCTCGGTGACACGATCGGGAAAGGCCAGGCACTGGTCACGCTCTCCAGTGTCGAGATGTCAAAGGCCCAGGGTGACCTGCTGGTTGCCGAGCGCGAATGGGGGCGGGTCAAGAAACTCGGTCGCGATGTCGTCTCGGAGCAGCGCTATACCGAGGCCCGTGTCGCACGTGAGCAGGCACGTGCGCGGGTGAGTGCCTATGGCATGACAGAAGACGAAGTCAAACAGCTGGTGGCAAGCGGTAAGGCAGAGCTTGCCAATGGGCGATTCCAGTTGCTTGCGCCGCAGGCTGGCACTGTGATTCGTGATGATTTTATCGTGGGAGAGCTGGTCGAGCCAGGGCGTGTACTGTTTTAAATCAGTGATGAATCCGTGCTCTGGGTAGAGGCACGGCTGACGCCGGATGAAGCCGCTCAGATACAGGTGAAAGCGCGGGCGACCGTGGTGGTTGACGATCGTCAGGTTGAGGGCCGGGTCACCCAGGTGCATCATGCGCTGGATGAAGATACGCGGACGCTGGGTGTGCGTATCGAGGTGCCGAATCCGGATGACCGCTTGCACCCCGGATTGTTTGTTGAGGCCCTAATCGAAGGCATGACCACCGAGCGGGTGCTTGCGGTGCCAAACGATGCGGTATTGCGCAGCCCGGATGGTGACTGGCAGGTGTTTGTCGAGCATGAGTCTGGTGAGTTTGAGCCACGCGAGGTCGACGTGGTGCGCACGACGGCTGGGCTCACAG
>Ga0114931_10007754_pt1 | contig 13083 bp, 14 predicted proteins | sample 2SBtaG_FD_89579 | JGI IMG/M metagenome (GOLD analysis project Ga0114931, IMG submission 89579) | Deep subsurface microbial communities from Kolumbo volcano to uncover new lineages of life (NeLLi) - 2SBTROV14_V59a metaG | ecosystem: Environmental > Aquatic > Marine > Volcanic | place: Kolumbo... | reverse complement strand
TTTTCGATGAATATCATTGGGATGCGGGCGACTACGTAGGGGAGATTACGTAGTCTGTGGCGAGGACGTGGCACCGGTGTGTCGTGAGTGGACTGGCGGCCTCCGGACGGGCTGTCGGGTCGAATCCCCTCTCAGCTGTGGATCCGATGGCAGGGGCTTGTGATACGTGGCGTGGGTTGCCCCAGACAGGCCTCGAGACTGGCCGGCAGATCGGTCAGATCCAGGTGCAGGGGCAGGGCGAACTCGTGAAAGTCCGTATAGTAGAACTCCGGACCCACCGGCGTGTATCCGAGTCTGGTGACGAAGATCTCGTGTGCCACATCGAAGCGCGCAGCGTGTCCGGGGGCACTCTTCCCCAGGTTGCCCACGGAGATCAGGTCGGTGATGCCTCGGTGTAAGGCGCCCGCGATGCCGATCTTGAACAGCGCGTCACTGATCCCCTGTCCGCGGTATTCGCCGCGGGTCGCGATACGCGATCCCTCGGCGAGACGCCGGCCGGGGGACTCTGCCAGCCTGGCCCGCACGGCGCTGAAGTCCGCCTCCTGTTCCAGAGGGAGCCCGAAGCGGGAGTCCTCGACCAGACGCACGGTGCCCACCACCGTGTCACCGTCCTTGGCGACAAAATGGGTGGTCTGGGGCAGGAGGTCGAAGGGGTCGTACTCGATCTCGTAGGGGTGTGCCGCAGGATCGAGGTAGCCCTCGCCCCCGAATACGGTGTAGCGCAGGGCGAGGGCGCTGCGGAGCTCTGCGATACTGGCAGCCGGTTTGATGCACAAGGTGTCCGCCACTACGCCCATTGGCCATCCACCCCCTTGGAGAGATAGGTCTCGATACTCACCCGGGCCCCCATCACGATCAGGGCCTGGTCGCCGGGATCGGTGATCGCGGACAATACCCGGTCGGCCGCGGAGACATGGCCGACGTCCGCCTCGCCGTGGCCGCGGAGGAATTGCACGGCCTGCTCGATAGCGGGGATCCTCGCCCTGCCGACCAGGGCCGTTGCCGCCCTGGGGGCGAGGCGCATCGCCATATACTCCCGGGGATAGGCGATACCCAGGATGGCAATGGGAAAGTGTCGCGCCGACTCGTGCAGGAAGTCGTTGTAGGCGAGCGCACCGGCCGAGGGGCGCCGGGCCCTCACCTCGGTTTCGCTGAGGTCCGTCAGGGCCTGTATGTCGGCCAGGGCCCAATACTCGTGGCCGCGCCCGGCGTCTATGCTCTCCTCCTGGGCCTTGCGGTCCATGGCCCTCGCCAGCTCCTGCGCCCAGGCACCCCCATGGTGGCGCAGGACCCGGGCTGCACTCCTCAGGCAGTCCGGGGTGCCCAGTACATCGTGAAAGCTGTCGACCAGGAACCCGTTCACATAGGACTCGCGGCTGAGCCCGCCCCGGAGCAGCTCGGCGAAGCCCGAGTGCCGCTCGAGGCGTGCACAGAAGGCCGTGGACAGCGTGCGCAGGGTGTCGACCAGCTCCGGCATGGCCTCAGCCCACCCCGCAGTACGGGGGCTCCGGCCTGGGCACCGAACGCAGTGGCCGCTGCGGGCGCGTCGCCTGAATCACCTCGCGCGCGACGAGCAGGTTGCACACGGCGTTGGGGCCTTCGTAGATTCTGGGGACCAGGGTCGCTTCGCGGTATAGCCTCTGGAAGGTGCCGTCCAGGAAGCTGTTGCCCCCGAGCAGTTCAGAGCCGATGTGAAACACCTGGCTCACCGCCTCGGTACAGAAGACCTTGGTCGAAGTCCCGCGTCCGAAGGTGGGGTTCCCCTCGGAGAGGGACCGGTCATACACGGCGGCACTCACATAGACGTCGGCCTCCATGGCGTCGATCAGGGCGCGCATGGTCCCGATCCGTTCGGCGACCGAGGGGTTCGCTGTGAGGGGACGCCCCGACTGCATGCGGGAACCGACATAGTCCAGGACCAGGTCGAGGCCCTGTTTGGCCAGGCCCAGTACCCCGGCGGCCAGGACCGTCCGGCAGTGGTCCAGGGTCCGATACACGATGTGGTGTCCGGCACCGATCTCGCCCACGAGATGGGCGCGGGGGACGCGCACATCGTCGAGAGACAATTCCGATACGGGGGCGGCGTTGAGGGCGAGTTTGCGCTCGATATGCCCGACGGAGAATCCGGCCCGTGAGCTCTCCACGAGGATGAGGCTCAGGCCCTGTCCCGGCCCCCGGGACTGTTCATGGGCGAGGATCATGACCACGTCCGCCAGGGGACCATTGGTGATGAAGCGCTTGGAACCGTTGATCACCAGGGTGTCGCCGTCCTGCGTGAAGTGGGTGCGGGTGTCCTCGATGTTGGCCCCGGAGTGGCCCTCCGTGATTCCGAAGGCCCCCAGCCACGCCCCGCTGGCCAGACGGGGCAGCCATCTGGCCCGCAGCGGCTCGGCCGCGGCCAGGAGCAGGGGCACAGTGACCAGTACGGCGTGGACGGCGATGATGTTGGCGGCAGCGAACAGGGCGCGACTCAACTCCTCGATGGCCGCGCAGTAGGTGGTCAGGGTGGCGTCCATGCCCCCATAGCGGGCCGGCACCAGGATCCCGAGCAGCCCCATGCCCTTGAGCGCCTGCAGTATGTCTGGATTCAGTGTCCCGCTGGCATCCGACCGGTCACCCTCTTCCAGGAGTCCCCGGTCGCGGACGAAGGCCCTCACCGCTGAGGCCACGACGGTGTCCCTGTCGCGGAGCAGCGGATTGCGTGCATATGCGGTGGCCATGGCATTCACCCCTGCGGAGGTTCTGATCCAGTGCGGGTCGAGCCGATGGTGAGGCGCGCTCGCTCAGATGAAGGCGTGAATCGCCGCTCATGGCCGTCACGAATGGGCAAGATGCGCAACGCGCAGCGGAGCGATTGCGGCCGCCGCCAGCCCATCCCTGTATAGATCGGAGCTTCCCTTACACTCCAGTAGACCCGTTGCGTGGGTATATCCTTGCGGGTATATTCGCCCGATGATCAGTCGAGCGGGGTGGGTTGGGGTTTGCAAGCAGATAGACAGACTTGTCCTGACGGTGCTCCTGGTCGCGCTGAGCCCGGCCATCGCGGCCGGAGGGACTCTGCTGGTCTACGCCGGTGCGGCCGGCAAGCCGCCGACCGAAGAGGCCGCACGGCGCTTCGAGAAGGAGACCGGCATCCATGTCGATCTCGTCTTTGGCGGCTCCGGCCATGTGTTGTCGCAGATGAGGCTCACCCGGCGCGGCGACCTCTATTTCCCTGGTTCCTCGGACTATATGGAGAAGGCCAAGCGCGCGGGGGACGTCTTTCCGGAGACCGAACGCATCGTGGTCTATCTGGTCTCGGCCATCAATGTGCAGGCCGGGAATCCGAAGGGGATCCACGGCCTGGAGGACCTCCTGCGGCCCGGTATTCGGGTGGCCATTGCCAATCCGGAGGGGGTCTGCGTAGGCAGCTATGCGGTGGAGATCATAGAGGGCGCGCTGACCCCGGAACAGAGGCGGCGGTTCAGGCGCAATCTGGTCAATTACACCGCGAGCTGCTCGAAGACCGCGGCGGTGGTCTCACTCAAGGCGGTGGATGCGGTCATCGGCTGGCGGGTCTTTGAGTTCTGGGATCCGGAACGTATCGAGACCATTCCCCTGGAGCCGGGGCAGGTCCAACGCATCGGCTACATCCCCATTGCGATCTCCCGCTTCACCCGCCAGCGCGATACCGCGCAGCGCTTTATCGATTTTCTGCTCTCCCCGCGGGGGCGGGCGATCTTTGCGAGATACTGCTACTTCTCCACCCCGCAGGCCGCCATGGCCTGGGTGGGGGCGGACAAGCCCGTCGGCGGAGAATACCTCGTGCCCCGCGCGTGGCTCACGCCCGGGGATGCGCGCTGAGAGCGGCTGCAGGTCCCGACTATGGCAGCGACCTCGGGCTTCAGGCGCCTCGCCATCGGCGGGGCGCTGTTCATACTCGTCCTCTATGGAGGGCTGATCGGCTCCCTGGTCTATTACCTGGATCGTGGCCAGTTCCTCGAGACCCTCGGCTCGCAGCGCACGCTGTATGCCATCGGGCTGAGTCTCTCCGCCGCCACCCTGGCGACCCTGCTGGCGGTGATCATCGCCATACCCGCCGCCTATGCCTTGTCACGCTATCGCTTCCGTGGCCGTGAGGCGGTGGACACCCTGCTCGAGCTGCCGATCATTGTGTCACCGGCGGCACTGGGGGCCATGCTCCTGATCTTCTTCACCAATCCGGTCGGGGCCTGGGTACAGGAGCACAGCGTCCAGTTCGTGTTCGCCTTCGCGGGGGTGGTGCTGGCCCAGTTCGTCACCACGGTGGGGATCGCCACCCGTTTCATCAAGGCCGCCATCGACGAGGTCCCGCCGCGCTATGAGGCCGTGGGTCGCACCCTCGGGGCCTCGCCGGCCCGGGCCTTCCTCAGTCTAACCCTGCCGTTGGCGGGGCGGGGGATCCTGGCCGCCACGGTACTCACCTGGGCCAAGGCCATGGGCGAGTTCGGGGCCACCATCACCCTGGCGGGGACCATGGCGATGCGCACCGAGACCCTGCCCATCGCCATCTTCATGCACCTGGCGAGCGCCGACATCGAGGGCACGGTGGTGCTGATCCTCATCCTCCTGGGCATCGGCCTCGGCACCCTGTATGGCGTGCGCCGGCTGGGACGCAGGGGGCGCCGTGCTTGAACTGCAGGCACTGACGGTGCGAGCGGGCGGCTTCGAGCTGGGTCCCGTGGACCTGACGGTGGGCGAGGGCGAATGCCACGTGATCCTGGGGCCTACGGGCGGGGGCAAGACCGTGCTCCTGGAGGGCGTGCTTGGGCTGAGGGCGGTCGCGGCGGGCAAGGTGATCCTGGGTGGGGAGGACATCGGCGGGCAGGCGGTGGAGTCGCGGCGTATCGGTTATGTGCCCCAGGATTTGGCCCTGTTTCCCCACCTGTCGGTGCGGGCGAACATCGAGTATGGACTTCGGGTGCGCAGGATCCGCGATCGGGAGCGGGGGCGGCTGATCGAGGAACTGGCGGAAACGGTCGGCATCACAGGCCTGATGGGGCGCAGTCCCGGCAACCTGAGCGGGGGCGAACGCCAGCGTGTCGCGCTGGTGCGGGCCCTGGCCAGCGGCTGCAGGATGCTGCTGCTGGATGAGCCCTTCTCGGCCCTGAACGAGAGCCTGCGCAAGGACCTGTGGCTGATGATCAAGGACCTGCAGCGTCGCTACCGCCTTACGCTGCTGATGATCACCCACGACCTGGAGGAGGCCTTCTTTCTCGGTGACCGGCTGAGCGTGCTCATCGATGGCAGGGTGTGTCAGAGTGCCGCCAAGCGCACGGTCTACCAGCACCCGGCCACCCTGGAGGTGGCCCAGTTCTTCGGCATCAAGAACCTCTACCGCGGACGGCTGGAGGCCATCACCGGGGGCCGCGCCCGGGTGGTGTGTGCGCGGCTTGGCACCACCGTCGAGGTCTGTGCGCAGGGTCTGCCCTCCGGGGTCGGCCAGGGGGCCGAGCTCGTCGTGGGGATCCGGGCCACCGAGGTGATGGTGCGTCGCGAGGGTATTCCGCATCCCCCTCGTGAGAACCTGCTCAGAGGCCACATCGTCGCCCTCCACGACAAGGGGGCCGCCTATACCGTATTGTTCCTGCCCGAAGGGGCGCAGGACCGAGTGGAGATCGAGCTCAACACCCACGCCTATCGCCGCCTCGGGCTGGCGGAAGGAGGGGTGCGGACCGTCTCCCTGAAGCAGGAGAACCTGTTCGTCGTCCGGGGTGCGGAGCGGCTTCGCTGAGCCCGGCGAGGCTCGACTCACGCCTGTGGCGGTCTCTTCGGCAGAGGGCGTCCAATGGAGGTGGCCGGGACAGCTGTGCTCAGATACCGGGTGTGGGGCAAGGGTGCATGCTCATGCGCCTGTGGCGCGTCGTGCCAACAGCCAGTCCTTGAGGGCGACCAGCTCCTGGGTCTTGGCGAAGGTACCAAACTTGATCTCAGTGCGTCCCGCCTTCAGCCACAGGACAGGTCTTGAATTCGGTATCCTGGGGTCTGCCTTGACCGCGATCTGGGACAATGCTGCCAGGTCCAGGGACCGTTGGCCCCGCACCTGCCCGGCGATGCGATGGATGTGGCGTACCGTGGCCCCTTGGATCCACAACTCCTCGCGAGCGAGCAGGTCAGCCAGCAACCTGAAGCCGCCGGCCAGCGCCAGAATGCCGCAGACGAGATAGAACAGGGCGGGCGGGCCCTCGGTCTCCGATTCGACGGTGCGCAGCACGGCGAAAAACATGACGCTGAATCCCAGGATCAGGACGCCGCGCCAGTATCCCCAAGTGGGGGTGGAATACCTGCAGGCCATGGGGGGTTTGAGACACGGTCAGGCGTTGTCCGCCGGGTGGGGTGGGCGCGGCCTGCCGTGGGGTGGCTGCGGGTGGCAACCCGACCGCTTGCGGGCCCTCAGCAGTCTCCTCCATGGGTGGCAGGGAAAGGGTCGTGGCAAGGCGGTGCCAGGCCCGTTCCCACAGCTCGCGGCTGCCCAGGCCGGATGCCTGGAACAGGAGTACGTCTTTGGCAGGATCCGGATGCCTCAGATGGATCTCATAGTAGGTCCGGGCGTGGCTGGATCCTCCACCGGCGTCCGCGTGCCCGCTCAGGTAGGTGAACGAGCGGCTGACACCCAGATAGTGGTCCAGGGCCTCGCGCCACCTCTCACGGCCGATGACCGTGGTTCGCTCGACTGCCACCTCGCCGTCGCGGATCGTGATGGCGGCCCTTGCCACCAGCTGGTGCAGACCCACCCAGGCAAATGCGGCGCCGAATATGACGAACATGCCCGTCATGGTGACCATGATCACGCCGCTCAGCACGGAGGCATACAGGCTATGGGTGGCGTCTGTGATCAGAAACGCCAGGCACCCCGCCGTGCCGAGCACCAGGAAAAAGATACCGGCCACCCTGGAGCCCTTCTGCACACTGCGCATGGGCAGTGCCGACTCGCTCGGCAGCCACTGCACCGTGTTTCTGGCCTCCAGCAGGGATCCCATGCCTTGGAGCCTAGGTCAGCGTCGGTGAGCGTTCAGCCCCGTCCGGGATGAACGGTCGAACGAGAGGCCGCCAGGGGGGCGACTTGCACGGCAGTCAGCAGTCAGGGTACCGTCGGGGCCTCGCCCCGCGGCTGGACAGGGACAGGCTATGTGTGGCCTGTGGTCGGCTCTCCTTGATTCACTGATCCCGGAGACAGAGCAATGAGCGATGCAAGGAGGCAATAGGGTGCGTGGATCTAGGGGTGTGTCGGATTTAGGCGATCGTAGCGAGCAAGGTGGGAGAAGGAGGATAAACTGCATGATTTCGAGGCGCATAGCGGGGACTACGCACGCCAAAATCGCCGGGAGCGATTTTGCACGCAAGCCCCACCGGGGTGAGTCCCAGGGATGGGACGAATACCAAATCGCCGGGAGCGATTTTGCACGCAAGCCCTACCGGGGTGAGTCCCAGGGATGGGACGAATAGAAATCGGGGATATTTGGACCCCTCTCCCACCGGCGCAGTAGATTGGCCCCAAGTCCGACAGACTCCTAGGTGCAGGACAAGGTGGAGATACGCAGGCGTATCACTCGTATGTCAAGCACTTCCAACGCCGTCATGCGCCCAGAGATGTGGCACCTGGACACCGGAAATCCAGGTGCGCCGGGTATAACATGCTCGTGGCCCCCATCGGCAAGGCGCTGTCACCCCGTGGGCATGTTATCGAGCGGGCGTTGGGCATCAGCGTTGCGCAGCTGAGGCCCGAGGGGCTGGCACGGGCCCTTACGACACTCACCAAGTGACTCCGCCCGGTCATGCCGGAAGCGGAAGCCGTATCAGGAGGACCAGATGAACGAAACGACCTTCAGCGGGGGCTGCCTGTGCGGCGGTGTCCGCTATACATTGAGCGGACACGCCCTGAGATTCTATCACTGTCACTGTAGCCGTTGCCGGAAGATGACCGGAACCGGGCATGCCACCAATATCATGGTCAAGGCAGACAGGGTGGAGTGGACCGCAGGCGAATCCCTATTGGGCTACTACAAAGTTCCCGAGGCGGAACGCTTTTACAGCCAGTTCTGCACACGATGCGGCAGCCCCCTGCCCAGGCTGGTGCGGGAGCGCGGCATGGTCGTCGTCCCCGCCGGTTCCTTGGACAGGGATCCAGGCCTCAGACCTGAGGCGCGGATCTTCTGGGATTCCCGTACCGATTGGTCCTGTGAGGCGGGCGGGTTACCCACGTTTCCTGAGTACCCGCCCACATGATGCACCCCGGATGACTGGCGGCCTATCCCGGGGCGCAACTGGTGCTCACACCGATCAGGTGTGGGGGGCATGGCCGCCGAGACCTGGAGGTCGGCCCGGGCCGGGAGTCTGTCCACGCAACGATGAACCTGCGGCGAAGGCATCACAGCGGTCCATTTTTCCGATCCTTTCGTCACGAGGTACCCAATGCGCCTCGAACGATCAAAATACTGGCCTCTCTGCGCCCCTTTCGCGCTATACGATGCACATCACTCGGGCAGGCTCCTAGAGGCCCGTCGCGAGCGGTGCGAGGTAGCGCAGGGCCAGGAGCAGCAGCACGGCGCCCAGACCCAGCTTGAGGAGCGTCTCGGGGACGAAGCGCTGCAGGCGGGCCCCGCAGTACATGCCCGCGAAACCGCCCACGCCGAACAACAGGCCCAGGGACCAGTCCGGGGCTGCCGGGGCGCCGGTGGGCCCGGGCAGCAGGCTGTACAGCGCCACCCCGAAGGCCGAGGTGACCAGGGTGGCGCTGAGCGCAGCGCTGGCCACCACATAGACCGGCAGGCGAAACAGGACCACACACAGGGGTGCGATGATCGCCCCTCCTCCGATGCCGTAGATGCCGCCGGCGATACCCACCGCGAGGGACAGCGCGAGCATGGCCGGGAGGCTGAACGAGATCGAATACCCCCCGAAGCGCAGCGCGATACGCCGGGGATCGATCTGCACGGTCTCCAGGACGGGTGCATGAGCGCTCCACCGTGTGGACGAGACCGGGGACGTGCGTGGCGGCCTACGTGGGGCGGCCCCGTCCCGGCGCCGCCTGTGAGCCGCCAGTCCGTACAGGACCTGGCCGCCGACATAGAGCAGCATTGCGCCGGCAAAGATCCTGAACCGCTGCGGGTCGGGCAGGTAGTGGATCCGGAGGAACCAGCCGGCCAGGGTGCCTGGCACCGTGCCCGCCAGGATGATCGCGGCCACAGGCCAGGCCATCCGGCCCTCCCGCCAGTAGCGGTAGATCCCGCCGGGGGTGGCAACCAGATTGAAGACCAGGTTAGTGGCGCTCACTGCGGGGCCGGTGAATCCCAGCCAGCTCATCTGGAAGGGCAGGAGCAGGAAGGCCCCGGAGACACCGACCATGGAGGTGAACAGCGAGATCCCGAAGGCAGCCAGTGGGGGCGTCCAGAGCCAGGTCTGCACATTCGAGACAGGAAAGCTGTAGAGCAGGGTGTCCAAGCGGGCCTTAGGCGTCTGTCCGAGTCATGGTGGACCTGCCGCTTCCTCGCTGCGATCCTCATGACCCGGCCAGGCCCCTGCCGATCCCCCAGGGTCCGGGGAGCGCTCAGTGTGCATCATCCGGCTTGATTACTGGGAAAGACCTCGCGCTGGGCCCAGCGGGCGAACTCGGTCCGTGTACAGCTTCCCGCGCTGCGCAGCCCGCGTCCCTCCACCACGCGGTAGATCACCATATCGTGTTCCGGGTCCGTAGAGCGGTGTTCGTCGATGATATGCCGCACAGACCAGTCGGCCCCATGCTTCCCATTGGTATAGTAACCGCCGAGGTGGATCTGTTCCGGCGTGAGGCGTTGCCGCTCCGCGTGTTCCAGGGTCAGGGTGAGCAGGCGCTGCAGGTCGTCGGTGGTGAGGTCCACGACCAGATCCATGTCCTCGAGGGCCTGACGGATGTACTTTTCATCGACCAGCCTCGAGATCTCGGTGACGCCAGGGGCCGGTGCATCCGTGAAGCGCATCATACTGGCCGGATAGCGGCGCCAGGGAAAGGCGTTGTTGAAGACGAAGGCAGTCAGGAAGATGACTGTACAGTTCAGCAGTATCGGGGTCAGCGTGTAGTGGTAGCCCAGGGCGTGTATCGCCGGTCCACCGATCACCGCCGCCAGTGCCGTAGCCCCTCCGGGTGGATGGATACAGGCCAGCAGGTGCATCGCCCCGATGGCCAGGCCGACGGCCAGTCCCGCGGCCAGAAACGGCTCATTGATGAGCCTGTAGCAGGTGACGCCCACGAGAGCGGAGACCAGGTGCCCGCCGAACAGGGCCCAGGGCTGGGACAATCGCCCATGGGGCACGGCGAAGAGCAGTACCGCCGAGGCCCCCATCGAGGGCACGATCAGCGCAGAACCGCTGGCCCCGGTGAGGTGGTAGCTGACATAGGCGATGAGGAATATGGCGATGATGCCACCCAGGGTCGAGACCAGCTTTTCGGCCGCACTCACGCCCTCGGGCTCGATACCCCAGAAGCGCAGCGTGCGCCTGAGCCACGAGGGGGGGTGGTCCAGGCCAGTCACAGCGACTCCTTGATCTTGGCGCGTATCACGGGACTCGTACCATCCTAAGGAGCCCTATGAGGCCTTTTCGTTATCCAGCGCCTTGGCGGTGATCTCCCTGTAGAGAGAGATCAGGCGTGCCACCAGTGTCTGGTACTCCGGGTGACGGTCGAGCAAGGGCCTGATGTGCTGTGTGTCTGCGAACATCTCCTTCAGGAACTCGATATCGTAATCGTCGAGCACCTCACCGTTGTCGACCTTTTTCTTCAGGTCCAGGGCCCTGGGGAGTCTTTGGGTGCTCAGCCGCTCCAGCAGGGCCTCGATGACACCCTCGTCTTCGGAAGACTTGCTCATAAGCTATCCTCATGGCGGCAGGGTTCACGCGACATCGATGTGCCGCGCGCCCCGATGGGGGCGGTTCGCACGCCGGGATTCCCGGTCAGCCACCCCGGCCATGCCGGTATAGGATAGCAGATTGTCGGGGCGCGGCCCTGACAGGGCACGGAGGGCCGGTTGCTGTCGACAGGGTTCGATACTGTTGCAATTTGGCGGTCTTTCGGTCTAAATACCGCCAACACCGGTCCCTCGTCGAGGGACAATAGGGAACGGGGTGCGTCGATCATGCCCAGGCAGTGATCGACCATGCCCCGGCTGCCCCCGCAACTGTAAGCGGAGAGCGACCATTCCAGCGTGCCACTGGGACACCCCGGGAAGGCCGAATGGGCGCGAGGCCTGTCCTCATACAGGCGAGATCCGCGAGCCAGGAGACCTGCCGGTGTGAGTGTCGCCCGCCGCCGGACGGGGTATCTTCGGCGGAGCGGATCTATCCGTGTCGGCGATGCGGGAGAGCTGTGTCGGGCACGGGTCGGTATCTTCTCGTTCCCAGGGCGGTCTCGCCCCATCTTCAATCCGTGTTGACTCTCCACAGCTTGATCGCGAGCCGGTCCAGGGTGCCCCATGGGCGGTCATCCTGATCGAGGGCCGCGATCGCCGGGCTCTGGTGAGGGATCCGGATCGGGGTCGGGCGACTCTGTCTGCGATCCTTCCCGACACAGTCTCCTCTCCCGGGGGCAGGGCCCGTATGGCCCTGCACGAAGACACCAGAGTCGACAGGAGGAGAGCTATGGATATGAGCAGAGCAGTTTCCATGGGTGGCACGCGTGTGGCGGGCTGGGGGGCCGGTCTGGTGTTGGCCGGCGGGCTGGGGACCACCGCGCCGACGCCTGCGCAGGAGGCCCTGGAGCCGGGTGAGGGGGTGATCCTGCCGGAGACCGTGGTCTCGGCGAACTACGTGCCCCTCAAGGCCCGGGAGGTGGGCAGCTCGGTCAGTGTGATCACGGACAGAGAGCTGGAACGGCGCCAGATCCGCATCACCTCGGATGTGCTGCGCGACGTCCCCGGGGTCTCGGTCAACCGGGCCGGACCACCCGGGACCCTGACCCAGGTGCGGATCCGGGGGGCCGAGGCGAATCAGACCCTGGTCCTCATCGACGGGATGCAGGTCAACAATCCGGCGACCGGGGGCGGCTTCGATTTTGCGACCCTGCTGGCCGCGGACATCGAACGCATCGAGGTCCTGCGTGGTCCGCAGAGCGCCATCTGGGGTGCGGACGCCCTGGGCGGGGTCATCAACGTCACCACCAGGCGCGGGCGCCCCGGGATGCACATGGGCGGATTCCTGGAGGGGGGGACCCAGCGGACCTCCGACGGCAACGCCTATCTCAGCGGGGGCGGGGAGCGCTTCAGCTTCGCCCTCAACGGATCCTACTACGACACCGGCGGCATCAATATCTCCCACTTCGGTTCCGAGGACGACGACTACAACAACACGACCGTGAACTTCTCCGGCCGGGTCAACCCGGTGGACCCCCTGGAGCTCTCGGTCAATCTGCGTCAGACCCACAGCAACGATCAGTTCGACCCCCAGGACTTCGGGTTCGGGAGCCCGACCCAGGGGCTGGTGGTCGACGGCAACGAGCGGATCAAGATCGATCAGACCCTGATGACCGGCCAGGGCCGGTACACCATGCTCGACGGCATGCTCGAACACATCGTCCTGGCCGGCAGCTCCGAGACCGACACCGACAATCTGAGCAAGGGGGTGCTCACCAATGCCAGTGCGGGGAAGTCCACCAAGTACAGCTATCAGGCCAATCTCTTTGTGGAGACCCCACAGGCGGGCCAGGCCGAACACACCCTGACCTTCTATACCGAACGCAGGCACGAGGAGTTCGAGAACGTGCTCGAGCCCCCCTTCAGCGCCGAGAGCCAGAGGCGATCGCAGACCAACTATGCCTACTCCGGGGAGTACCGGCTCGGCCTGTGGCAGCGGCTCTTCGTAAGCGGTTCGGTGCGCTATGACGACAACCAGCGCTTCAAGAACCGTACGACCTATCGCCTCACCGGCGCCTATCTGCGCCCGGAGTCCGAGACCCGGCTCCACGGCAGCGTGGGAACCGGGGTCAAGAATCCGAGCTTCACCGAGTTGTTCGGGTTCTTTCCCAGCAGCTTCGTGGGCAATCCCGACCTCAAGCCCGAGAAGTCGCTGGGATGGGATGCCGGGGTGGAGCAGAGCCTG
>Ga0114931_10007753_pt1 | contig 13083 bp, 10 predicted proteins | sample 2SBtaG_FD_89579 | JGI IMG/M metagenome (GOLD analysis project Ga0114931, IMG submission 89579) | Deep subsurface microbial communities from Kolumbo volcano to uncover new lineages of life (NeLLi) - 2SBTROV14_V59a metaG | ecosystem: Environmental > Aquatic > Marine > Volcanic | place: Kolumbo... | reverse complement strand
GGCTTCCATTTCACTCACTCGCTTGAAAATAAAGGTTTGTTTACCTGTAGTTTCAGCGCTCGTTCGGAAATGTAAACCTTCGCTTTGCTCGGCTTCCATTTCACTCACTCGCTTGAAAATAAAAAGTTTAGGTTCGTTTATTTTTGTGTTATAATATTTTTAGGATGATTTCAAGAACAACATCAAAAAAAATAGCATATTTTGTCATAGGCATTTTAATGATCGGTGCTATTTATTATTTTTTTCTGAGAGATACAGAAACCGAATCTCTTGATCCGCTTTCCTGTAAATACGATGATGATTGCACTTACTACTCCATCCTTAACTGCACAAACTCAAAACCGATCAATAAAAAATACAAAACAAATGTTCTAAATATAGTTGAATCCGAGGACTCTCTTTGCGGACAAATAAAGACCGCTTGCATAAACTATCAATGCGAGATAGTAAAGTAACACTCGCTCAGAGAACAAAAACCCCGGGACACTTCGTGTCCCGGGGTTTTTGTTTATCTATATTTTACACTATCAGGTTAAGCAGTCTCCCCTTTACAAATATTTCTTTTTTGACTTCTTTTTCTTCTATCCACTTTTTTATCTTCTCGCTTTCCTTAGCAAGTTTTTTTATTTCTTCCTCTGACGCTTCGGCATCCGCCTCCAAAACATCTCTCAGTTTTCCATTTACCTGAATGACAAAATTTATCTTTTCGTCCTTTGCCAGCTCAAGATCATACTCAGGCCATACTTCTTCATAAATACTTCCCTTGTTTCCAAGTATAGACCAAAGCTCTTCTGTTATATGAGGAGCGAAAGGGCTTAAAAGAATTAAAAATCTAGAATAATGAATTAAGAATATCTCTTTTTCCTTTTCCATATTATTCGCCAATATCATCATTTGAGATATTGCTGTGTTGAATTTTAGATTTTCAATATCTTCCGTCACTTTCTTGATAGTTTTGTGTATGAGCGAGTTCATTTTTTTATCCGCGTCGATTCGCGCTTGATCCGCGTCTATCCGCGTTACAAAACTCCACACCTTCTCTAAAAACCTATAAACTCCCACTACCCCATTCTCATTCCACATAACATCATCCTCCAAAGGACCGGCAAACATCATATACATCCTGACAGCATCTGCTCCAAAACGCTCCACCATATCATCCGGATTTATAACATTCCCTTTTGACTTGGACATTTTCACACCTTTATCATCCAAGACCATTCCCTGATGGCGAAGCTTTGTGAAGGGTTCTTTAAAATCCACAAGCCCAAGCTTATTCATCGCCTTCACAAAGAATCTTGCGTACAAAAGATGCATATAAGTATGCTCCGCTCCGCCTATATAAAGATCCACCGGCAGCCAATGCTTCAACCTGTCCTTGGAACAAAATTCTTTTTCATTGTGCGGGTTCGGATACCTTAAAAAATACCACGAAGAATCTACAAAAGTATCCATTGTATCCACTTCAGGAATCCAGCCTTTGCCGAATATCTTTTCAGTCCTTGCATAAAGCTCTTTTGATTTTGCGAGCGGTGCTGTGCCTGTTGGTACAAAATCAACATCTTCGGGAAGTGTCCAAGGCAAATACTCTTCTGGGACTGCATGCGCCTCACCTTCTGGTGAGTACACTATAGGTATGGGAGCACCCCAATATCTCTGGCGAGAAATAGACCAATCACGCAAGCGATAGTTTCTTGTTACCTTACCACCTACAAATTCCGTGATCGCCTTTTTCGCTTCTTCCGAATCCATTCCATCAAACTTTCCGGAATTTAAAAGCTTGCCATATCCGGTAAAAGCCTCGTCTTTTTTTATCTTATAAAAAGGAACTAGATTATTATCTAAGTTTATAAAATTCTCTACTTCTTCGTTCTTGATCCATATCGGTTTGTGTTTTTCCAATTCCTCTTCTGCAACATCATTTTTTTCTTCATCCTCTAATTCAAAAAGAAGAGCAGAAACAACAGCTTTTCTATTTATGTCTTTATGCGGAGCAAAAAAAAGTTGTGCCTGATGTCCAAGCTGCTTTATAAACTTAATATTTTTATAACCGGACTCTTCTAAGACCTCTCTTTTCGCAGCCTCAACGACACTCTCCCCGTCTTCAACTCCGCCTATAAGAAAGCTTTTCCATGTGTCTGCCCATTCCAAGCAGAGGGTTTCGCCTTTTTTATTTTGCAATATCACAAGCACATTATGTCTTTCAATGGTTTCTCTGTCATCCCTTACACCGTTATCTGTAAAATACGGCATAATAACTTCTTTTATCTCAATACCAAACTTATTTGCAAATTCAAAATCTCTTTCGTCATGCGCCGGCACAGCCATAACAGCGCCTGTTCCATAGCCCGCCAAAACATAATCAGAAATAAAAAGCGGAACTTCTTCATTATTTGCCGGATTTATTACTTTCACGCCCTTCAGTTCAACACCTGTCTTTTCCTTCCCTTCTTTCCTTTCCATCTCGGTCTTTCTTTTTGTTTTTTCCATGTAAGCCTCCACCTCATTCCAATTCTCAATACCGTCTTTTAACTCCTCTACAAGTTTATTTTCCGGCGCAAGCACGCAATAAGTAACACCAAAAAGAGTATCCGCTCTTGTGGTAAAAACTTCAAATTCAGAAATTTCCGCGTAGTTTTGCGTTTGATCTGCATTGATCCGCGGGTCGGTCTGATCACCATCTTTTGACAAGACACCTTTGTTTGAATTTTTCTCCAATATAATTTTAAACTTGATCAAACTTCCTTCAGACCGACCGATCCAATTTATCTGATTTTTCTTTGTGTGCTCCGGCCAGTCTAGGTCTTTCATATCTTCTATAAGCTCATCGGCAAAGTCGGTTATCTTAAAGAACCAGCCCGGCACTTCTTTTTGAATGACCTCGTTTTTACATCTTTCGCATTTTCCATTTTCCACCTGTTCGTTGGCAAGTCCGGTCTTGCAAGAGTCGCACCAGTTTATAGTGTCTGTTTTTTTGTAAACAAGCCCATCCTCAAAGAACTTGTTAAATATCCATTGGGTCCACTTGTAATATTCCGGACTCGAGGTCACCAATTTTTCTGAAAAGTCATACGCAAGCCCCAAAGACTGCATTTGTCTTATGTAGTTCTCAATATTTTTCTTGGTTGTCTCTTTCGGCTTAACGCCGGTCTTTATAGCGTAGTTCTCGGCCGGCAGACCGAAAGAGTCAAAGCCCTGCGGATGTAAAACATTGTAACCTTGCATCTTCTTGAACCTGTAAAAAATATCTGTTGAGGTGTAGCTTTCGGTATGCCCCATATGAAGTCCGTCCCCGGAAGGATACGGGAACATATCTAAAATATAGAACTTTTCTTTTTTCTTATCATCTTTATCTATTTTAAAAGCCTCATTTTTTTGCCACTTCTCCTGCCATTTCTTTTCTATTTTTTTGTGATCGTATTTTTCCATTGTTTCTAAAAAATTACAAAAAATTTAATATTAAAATTTAACCCAATAGCTAAAATATACCAATAACAAACAAAAAAATCAAAATACCAGCCTTTTTGACGGCCGTCAAAAAGTCTGGTATTTAAATATCTTTCAAATCTCTCATAGTACCCGTTTTTGTTATTTCAATTATTTCTACAGATGAAATAAGAGCAGACTCTCTTAATGCCTCTAAAAATTCTTCAGGAATTTTAGTCTTTCCAACCCAGACGCTTTGTTGAATCATTCTAAAATCAAGACCCCGAAGTATCTCTCTTATCCATCCCCTCTTTTTTCTATGAACCTCGGGAATATCAAAAACAAAAAGAATAAGATTTCCAGACTTTTCAGACCTGTAGTTATCACCGCTAAACTTTTTTCTATTTCTAAGTTCATGTAACTTGGACTTACCGCTATTTGTTATTTTAATAATAACACTATTTTTATCTTTAGATCTTTGTATTAAATCATCTTTCTCAAGTTTGCTTATGGCAGCATGAAACCTATTATTTATCTTTTTCCATTCATCCTTGGATACTTTTTTCTTTATATCATCAACATCAGACCTTGATGCTCTTTTTAAAGATATTTCGTGTTGTTTTTTTAATATAGCATCATGCGATGCTCCATAACCAGAAGTTGCAAAAGCCATCAAAAGATCAACCATATCTAAAGAGCCTTCTTTTATGGCCTCCAATATTTTTAGAGTTATATCTCCTTTCATACTGTTTTATTGTTTATTTCTTAGAAGACAATACTTCAATTTTACCAGCCTTTTTGACGGCCGTCAAAAAGGCTGGTATTTTTAAAAAAATATAATATTGGGTATCATTATTTATTAGCTAGAGTGAAAAATTGATTTTTAACAATATTTATTATAGTATTGAAAAATTCTTGCTCTCATAGTTCAATGGATAGAACAAACCCCTCCTAAGGGTTAGATGTAGGTTCGATTCCTACTGAGAGCACAAAAAAACCAATACCCAAAGGTTTAACCTTTGGGTATTGGTTTTTTTGTATAAAAATATTATTATAAAAATATTTGACTTAAAACAAGAAAAGATGTATTACTAAATTATAGTCCTTTTAAAATCAAAACTCTCTTTATCAAGGAGGCTTGATCATGAAAAAAAATACAGAAAGCACTAAGTCGGCGCTTGTTGAAATGCGAGCCTTAACAAGCGATCTCTACAGAAGATACGGCTCCGGAGCGGAACTTATCGGTAAAAAAGGCGATTTCCTTTGCATGGATGTTCTATCAAGATTTCTCTGGATTGAAAAAAGGTATGTCTTCTCAAAATATCCGGGGAGATACAAGATAATTATCACAGCAGGAAAAGACTTTTTTTACGCCTACACAGCCGTGTACTCTGTCACTGTTAAAGCAAAAACCATCATTGATCTTCCCAATGGAAAAAAGATACGGCCAATCACCAATGATGTCATCTTTAGATTTGCATCAGGGGCAATCTTCCTTCTGCGAAACAACCTCTATGTCCCAGTGTGGCTAGACACAAACAAAAATAAAAGAGTTGTTTTAGAGTTTTAGAGTTTTAAAAGCCCTTGTGGATTACTGCAAGGGCTTTTTTATGTTAAAATACCAGAGTGCTTAAAATTTTATGATAAAAAACTTAAATAAAATATCAACAACAGAAACAAGAAAAAAGATCCTTGAAGTTTTGGACTTTGGACTTGAGCAAACAAGAACATCAACCGTTCTAAAAAATTCAGTAAAACTTGATGGAGATCATCTAACGGTACAGGGAGAAAAGTTCTATATTTCAAAAGCAAAAAAAGTATTAGTGCTTGGTATTGGAAAAGCATCTGGAGAGGCTTGTGAGTTTTTGGAAAACCTGCTCGGAGACAAGCTGACTATGGGCTATTGCATAGATACTCAAGAGAGAGATCTTCATACCATAAAACTAACTGTCGGCTCTCACCCGCATTCAAGCAAGAAAAATTTCGACTTCACGGAAAATGTCATAACAGCATTCAAAGATCTAACTGAAGATGATATCGTTATCGCGGTAATCTCCGGCGGCGGGTCAGCGCTCTTCTGTTATCCTTTTGAGTCTGAATGTGTCACTCAGGTTGAGTTATTCCGAGAACTGACAAAAAAGGGCGCGAACATAAAAGATCTAAACACCGTGAGAAAACATCTTTCTTTAGTAAAGGGCGGCGGACTCGCAAAGATCATATTCCCTACCAAGACCATCGGACTTATATTTTCCGATGTTCCCGGAGATGATATGACAACGATAGCTTCCGGACCATTAACAAAAGACCCGACAACCCCGGAAGACGCCAGAAAGGTTCTAAAAAAATATGACATAAAATATGATGGCGATCTTTTTGAAACACCAAAGGAAGATGAATATTTCAAGAACATATCAACCTTTCTTATCTGCTCTTCAAGCACCGCGCTTTCTGCGATGCAAGAAAAAGCAACAGAGCTCGGATTAAATGCAAGAATATTCAAAACCGATTTCCAAGCAGATGCAGATGAAGCAGGAAAAATATTATTGGAAGAAACAAAAAGTGGAGAACTTTTGTTGGCAGGAGGCGAAACAACAGTTAAAATAGAAGGTAGCGGCAAAGGCGGGAGAAACCAACAAGTTGTTCTGAGCGCTTTGGAATACTTAAAAGAAAGTGAACTTATAGTATCCTGCGCATCTGACGGACACGACTACACCGAAGTTGCCGGCGCCATCGGAGACTCGGAGACAAAAAGAAAAGCAATTGATCTTGGACTTGATCAAGAAGAGTTCGCAAAGAACAACGATTCGTTCAATTTTTTCAAACAGACAAATGACCACATAATAACAGGACCAACCGGTATAAATGTTTCTGATCTTTTTTTAATTTATAAACAATAATAATTAAAACTTATTTTTAAATTTTTATGGAAAAGGAAAAACAATTTATTTTATGGTTTGACCAAGTAGGTATTGAGGACACGCCTATCGTCGGCGGAAAGAATGCCTCTTTGGGAGAGATGTACTCAAACCTTACCCCGCTTGGCGTCAGTGTACCGAATGGATTTGCAGTAACCGCATACGCTTACCAGCACTTCATTAAAGCAAACAACTTCAAACAAAAGATAGCGGACATTTTAGACGGACTAAACACCCAAGATCTACACGACCTTCAAAAAAGAGGAAAGCAAATACGAGAACTTATTCTAAAAGGAGAATTCCCGGAAGACCTTAGAAAAGGCATAGAGGAAAATTATACAAATATGGAAGCAGCATACTTTCAAGATGTTGATGTTGCCGTAAGGTCTTCCGCAACCGCCGAAGACCTTCCTTCAGCCTCATTTGCCGGACAACAAGAGACCTACCTGAATGTAAAAGGCATGGATGCTCTTTTAGATGCTATTAGAAAATGTATTGCTTCCCTGTTCACCGACAGAGCCATATCTTACAGACACGATAAAGGTTTTGATCACTTCAAGATCCATCTTTCGGTTGGTGTTCAAAAAATGGTCCGCTCCGATCTTGCATCTTCCGGCATCGCCTTTACATTAGACACTGAAACCGGATTTGACAAAGTTATAGTTATAAACGGAACATTCGGACTTGGTGAATACATCGTTCAAGGAAAAGTTATACCGGACGAATGGATAATCTTCAAAGACACTTTTAGGCAAGGCTACAAGCCGATCATCTCAAGGAAACTCGGAGAAAAGAACAAAAAACTTATCTATGATGCAAAAGGCGGCATAAAGATGGCAACAATAAAAAAGGAAGATCACAACAAATTTGCCCTAACGGATGATGAGGTTCTAAAACTTGCAAGTTGGTGCCAAAAAATAGAAGACCATTTCTCTGAAAAAAGAGGAAAACTTCAACCAATGGACATTGAGTGGGCAAAAGACGGCGAGTCCCAGGAGCTCTACATAGTGCAAGCAAGACCGGAAACAGTTCACTCAACCGAGAACAAGAATATCTGGCCGGAGTATAAACTGAAAGAAAAGGGAGAAGTAATAGGAAAAGGAATATCGGTTGGAACAAAGATATCCTCCGGAAAAGTAAGAGTTATAAAAAATGTTGAAGAAATACACGATTTTAAGGAAGGAGAAATATTGGTAACAGAAATGACTGACCCAGACTGGGAGCCAATAATGAAAATAGCTTCCGGTATAGTAACCGACAAAGGTTCAAGAACATCGCACGCTGCCATCGTCTCAAGAGAACTTGGTATCGCCTGCATAGTTGGTACAGAGACAGCCACAAAGGAGCTGAAAACAGGAGATGAGGTGACGATAGACTGCACAAGCGGAAACGATGCATTTATCTACAAAGGAAAGCTAAATTTTGAAGTCGTGAAACACGACCTCCAGAAAATACCGGAGGTTCCAACCCAAATAATGGTAAACATAGGATCCCCAGATGAAGCTTTTAAGAACCACCACCTCCCTGTTAAAGGTGTTGGTCTTGCCAGAGAAGAGTTTATTATAGCCTCACATATAAAATTTCACCCTAACGCCCTTTTGGACTACGATAAACTAAAGTCTAAAAAAATAAAAGCGGAGATAGATAAAGCAACTTACGGTTATGAAGATAAAGCACAATTTTACATAGACAAACTTGCCGAAGGCATAAGCACAATAGGTGCTGCCTTTTGGCCTCATAAGGTTATAGTCAGATTCTCCGACTTTAAAACAAACGAATACATAAACCTAATAGGCGGTGAACTTTACGAGCCAAAAGAAGAAAACCCTATGATAGGTTGGCGTGGAACATCAAGGTATTATGATGAAAAATTCAAAGATGCTTTCAAGCTTGAACTTGCAGCCTTCAAAAAAGCAAGAGAAGAGTTTGGTATGATAAACATAATACCGATGGTTCCTTTTTGCAGAACACTTGATGAAGCAAAAGAAGTGATAAAGATAATGGAAGAAGCCGGACTGAACAAAGATTGGGGGCACAATAAAACATGTAATAAGCCCGTTGAAGAGTGTGGGCATCTGCGCTGCTACATGATGTGCGAGATACCTTCAAATGTAGTTTTAGCAGATCAATTTCTTGACCTGTTCGACGGCTACTCAATAGGCTCAAACGACCTTACTCAGCTTACCTTGGGACTGGATAGAGACTCCGGACTCTTAGCCCATATCGGGGACGCAAGCAACGAAGCGGTAAAAGAGCTTATAAAACAAGCGATCCATAAATGCCGAAATAGAGGAAAGTACATAGGTATTTGCGGGCAGGCGCCAAGCGACATCCCCGGCTATGCAAAGTTCCTAATGGATGAAGGCATAGAGTCAATGAGTTTAAACCCGGATACGGTCATTAAAACAATAATGGAGATAGCGAATGATAAGATTTAAGATTTAGGAATTTAGATTTAAGAATAAAACAAAAAAAATAAAATTAGATCATTCACAGACCTAACAACATGGAAGGAAGCTCATAAACTGGTTTTAGAGATGTACAGATTAACAAAGTTATTTCCAAAAGAAGAGGTCTTTGGACTTGTAAGTCAAATGCGACGCTCAGCTGTATCTATTTCGTCCAATATAGCAGAAGGTTTCGGAAGACAGGGGTTCAAAGAGAAGATTCAATTTTATTATCTTTCTCATGGGTCACTTACAGAACTAAAAAATCAGATCTTGATAGCAAAGGATATAGAATATATAAAAGCGGAAGACTTTAATTCTTTAGCTGAACAAATAAATCACGCTCATAAATTATTGCAAGGATTGATTAGAAAATCAAAAACATTTCTTAAATCCTAAATCTTAATTCTTAAATCTTTTCACTTAACAATTAATAACTTCTGGAATAAAACAACATCATTTAATGTATCCAGACAATATACAAAACCATGAAAATAGCATTTTTCGGCATAGAAGGCTGGGAAGAGAATATAATAAAAGGGAAATTTCCCGAAAATAATATCCATCTCTCAAAAGATGTATTAGATGAAAATAACATACCCGAAGAAACTGACTTTGAGATAATATCTATTTTTATAAACTCTCGAATAACAGAAAAAGTACTTAGCCGCTTCCCCAACCTAAAGTTCATAACCACTCGCTCGACCGGTTTTGACCACATAGACCTTGAAGCTTGCAAAAAACACAACATAACAGTTTCTTATGTTCCGGGATATGGCGACAACACAGTAGCAGAGTTCACCTTTGGACTAATATTAAGCCTTACAAGGAAAATATATCAAGCAATAGACCAGATAAAAGAATCCGGATCTTTTAGACTTACGGATCTCCGCGGTATGGACATAAAAGGAAAAACCATTGGAGTTGTGGGTACCGGAAGAATAGGCCGCGAAGTTATAAGAATAGCCAAGGGTTTTTCAATGAATATTTTAGCCTATGACCCATATCCAAATGAGGCTTTCCAAAAAGAAATTGGCTTTGAATACACCTCCTTTGAAGACCTATTAAAAAGGTCAAATATCATAACTCTTCATTGTCCATATATACCACAAACTCATCACCTGATAAATAAAGGAAATATCAATATGATCAAAAAAGGAGCCTACCTCATAAATACAGCAAGAGGAGGTCTTGTAGAGACAGAAGCTCTTATAGAAGCACTTAGCAATGGAACACTTTCAGGCGCCGGTATTGATGCTATAGAAGAAGAAGGAACCATTAAAAAAGATATTCATTTCCTAGAAGAGCCGCATGAAGACGCAAAGAAACTAAAAACAGCACTTTACGATCATATGCTTATGAATATGCCAAACGTCCTGATGACACCTCACAATGCCTTCAATTCTCAAGAGGCGCTTGAGAGAATACTGAACACTACCCTTGAGAACATCAAGGCCTTCAAAGAAGGTACACCGGCAAATCTAGTTCCAAACTCTAATTAAAATATAAAAACACAAGAACATTAAAACAATTTTTTTAATGTTTAAGCCAAAGACCGAGTGTTTTTGTGTTTTAATGACTTTGACTTTCTGCTTAATATTCTATATTCTAAATTCAAGATTCTATATTCCAACAAGGGTGAGATGTCAGAGTGGTTGAATGTGGCGGTCTCGAAAACCGCTGTTCCGTTTTTTGACGGAACCGAGGGTTCGAATCCCTCTCTCACCGCAATTAGATATCATAGTTCTATGCTTCATTTGCAGGCAAAATCTTTCTCAACGCTAAAAAAATACCCGAAAAAACTAAAAAAACAATCTCCGCTTCAAGATGGGAGATTGTTTTTTAGATAAAACAGATCTAAAAAAGATCACCTATCCCCCATACTCCTCCACCTCCACTTCACTCACCCCCACAACCTCACTCCGATCTATACCAAGGCTCTTTAACTCTTGCTCTGTTTGTATAAGGGTCTTTGTTCTATTTATCGGATCTATCAGATATATATTAGGCTTATCCTTTGTTTTTATCGCTCTTGCGGTCTTGTAAGAGTTCAGTTCTTCTTCGGAAACTGTTTTTACATCCTCCCATCTGTTATTGTAAGTATTAAATACATTAATATTACATCACACACTCAAGATACAACAAATTTACTTTTCTTAATCAGGTTTAACTGTTTCTTGATCTATTTTAAGATAAAAAACAAAAAGCCGAGCTTGAAGCTCGGCTTTTTGTTTTTAGAATAGCTGTTACTTTCCTTCTGTTGCGGCTGCTGCATCATCCTTCAGCTTCTGCTTATAGCTGTTTATTGCGCTTATAATATCTGAATCACCCTTTAATTTTTCTATGAACAAAATATGATCTTTTTGGATTTTCATCATATCTTCCGGCTTATGAAGCTCTGTTCCAAGCTTTACAAGATTGATATCAGGAACCTGAACCTGCTCTCCCTGATCGTTTGTTTGAAGCGCTGTTGTCACCCTAAGATAATACACATCCTCTAAAACTACGTAAGGAGAATTTCTGCCAGACATATTTCCGAAATAAACCTGGTTATTATCTAAAAAAATAGCATAATATCCAGAACCCCATGCTCCGCCTCCATATTTATATTTATAAACACAAACCAAACCGGCTATTATCAAGGCTAAGGCCAAGATTATTATAAGAGGTTTTTTAAATCCTTTTTTTCTCTTTGGCTGGTCTGCCTGAGCTTGAGCTTGCATTTGCTCTTGAGGCTGGTTTTGAGACTCCTCAAACATTTGATTTTCTATCATACTTTATTGTTTTAATGCTAATAAATTTACTTAAATATACGTATATTATAATGCAAAAATCTCTTCTAAGCAACAGGACTTATAAACAATTTACATCCTTCATAACCGTCACTCCAAATTTGTTTTAAGGATCCTATCAAAGAATAGAGGGATCCTGAATCCCTCACGGATAATTGCTGTTTCTATCTGATCACTTCGTTCTTAGAGAAACAGGGAACAAGTTCAGGATGACAGTTTGGTGAATCTTGTTTGGTTTTTCTATTCTATATTCAAAATTCTATATTCCACATTCTAATCATCAGCGTCCCATATTATATAGCCTCTGTACTTCCGAAGCGGAAAGCGCGCGGTTATAAATGCGGACGTCGTCAATTTGACCATCAAAATACTTAGTCCAAACAGAGCCTCCGGTTCTCCCTCCTATTAAAAGTTGCGGACTTGCAAAATCATAAGTTGAACTTCCTGCTTGAGTATTTTCCTGAACACCATTTACATATATTATTCCTTGACTTCCATTAAACTCTCCGACTATATGATACCACTCTCCCAAAGAAGCAATGGTTGTGCTTACAGCATGTCTCGATGACCCATCATAAAAATAGAACTCAAACTTCTGTGAGTCATTCACTATAATTCCTTTATCAAATATTGTTGCTCCAACTCCTGTTTCAGTTGTCATCACCGCACTCATATACTGCGGAGATACGCCAGTCGGAAATGAATTTAACTTAATCCAAGCCGATATTGATATTGGAGATGTTCCGCTAATATCCAAGGATGATGCGTCTTGGGTAACAACATTATTGCTAGTTCCATTAAAACTCAAAGCCTGACCTATCTTTCCGATGTTTGTTGCGGTTGAAGTTGCGGTGGCAAATGTTCCGTTCAAGTAGCCATTGTTCCCGCTTCCGGAAACATCGGCGACATTGGAGGTCATATCCGGGCCGTCAAAGGTCCAGTGGCCGACGAGGCTGGTGTTTAAGGTAACCTTGTCTGTTGTTTGAACTTTTAAAGCCACTGCGCCTTGGTTGTAAAGCCTTGTTATTTCAGCTTGAGAAAGCGCGCGGTTGTAGATGCGAACGTCATCAAGCTTTCCATTGAAATACCCCGTTGACACTCTGCCTATGTCCAAAGCAGAAGCATTAACTCCGGTAGAATCCACTATGACAACATGATGCCATTCTGTGTCCACCGCGGAAGCGACCACTGCATCCACATATATCGTAGCTGCCGGAAAACTCGTTGCTAAAATATCACTTCCGGCACTTATCTCTATTTGGTCGGTTCCATCTATATCTATAACCTTTCTGGAGGTGATGTCACTTGCTTTTATCCAAAAAGATATTGTTTTAATTCCACTGCCTGCGTTTCCTATACTTATATGATCATCGCTTCCATTAAAACTCAAAGCCTGACCTATCTTTCCGATGTTTGTTGCGGTTGAAGTTGCGGTGGCAAATGTTCCGTTCAAGTAGCCATTGTTCCCGCTTCCGGAAACATCGGCAACGTTGGAGGTCATAT
>Ga0114931_10007752_pt1 | contig 13084 bp, 10 predicted proteins | sample 2SBtaG_FD_89579 | JGI IMG/M metagenome (GOLD analysis project Ga0114931, IMG submission 89579) | Deep subsurface microbial communities from Kolumbo volcano to uncover new lineages of life (NeLLi) - 2SBTROV14_V59a metaG | ecosystem: Environmental > Aquatic > Marine > Volcanic | place: Kolumbo... | reverse complement strand
CTCGCCGGGGAGGCTTCGGCGCTGGTGCTGGGCGACAACCTCTTTTTCGGCCACGGCCTGCCCGAGATGCTCGCCGCGGCGGATGCCCGCACAACCGGCGGCACCGTCTTCGGCTACCGCGTGGCCGACCCCGAGCGCTATGGCGTGGTCGATTTCGACGCCGATGGCACGGTCCGCGGACTCGTCGAAAAGCCCGCGCAACCGCCCTCGCATTATGCCGTGACCGGGCTCTACTTCGTCGATGAGACCGCCCCGGAGCGGGCGCGGCGGGTGAAACCTTCGGCGCGCGGCGAGCTGGAGATCACCGCGCTTCTGGAAATGTATCTCGCCGATGGCCAGCTCAGGGTCGAGACCATGGGCCGCGGCTATGCCTGGCTCGATACCGGCACCCACGCCAGCCTGCTCGACGCCGGCAATTTCGTGCGCACGTTGCAGACACGCCAGGGGCTTCAGGCCGGCAGCCCCGAGGAGATCGCCTATGCGCAGGGCTGGATCGACGCCGACGAGCTGCGCGCCCGCGCCGGGATGTTCAAGAAGAACGACTATGGCGAATACCTCAACGGGCTGACCCAATAGAGCGGGATGCTCTTCGATTGAGCCGATCAGGGAATCGCAGACGTTCGTTTTGCTGATTCACTGTCTCCAGCCACAAGCTGGCGGATTGAGCCGTGGGCCGGGCGATATCGATGGATTTGCGTGAACCGGCGATGGCCCGGCTGACCCGAAGGCGTGCCTGGCGGTGGTCCTGCTTTTTCGGCCAGTTTGCAGCCCGGTCAAGGCGGATCAGGGGATCCTGTCAGGCTGCCGGTCTCAGGGGGTCGGTTTTGCTGGCATGGACCTCATCCGGGGTCAGGATGCCATGCGTGGAATGGGGCCGCTCGGCATTGTAATATGCGTCTTTCTCTTTGCCATTTCGGATCGTCTCTTTCGTCATGCGATCCACCCTGACAACCGGCCCGGATTTCCGCGACCACCTCTGCCGCTGACGGTAAAACCGGTTGCGTCAGCCGGTGCGCGCGGGCACGGCGTAGCGCGCGAGAAACATCGCCACCGCCTCGCGCACGATATGCTTGATCTCGTCCTCGTCCGGCGGCTCGGGGCGGCGGCCCAGCAGGCGGGCGCGAAACAGCCCCGCCATCGACAGCTGGAAGAACTGCGCCGCGGCCAGGTCGAGGTCGGGAATGTCCAGCCGCCCGGCAGCACATTCCGGTTCCAGCAGCCGCACCAGCAGCTTCTCGGCCCGCCGCGCGCCCTTGTCATGGAATTCGCGCCCGATCTCGGGCATCCGCTCGGTCACGCCGATGATGACGCGGTGGGCGCGGATCACCCTGTCGGAACACAGCGTACGCGTCATCGAGCAGCCGAGGCGATACATCTTGTCGACAAGATCGCCCGGGCCTTCGACCATCCGCTCGTATTCGCGGAACATCGCGTCCCGCTGTTGAGAGATCATGGCGACGAACAGATCTTCCTTGCCGCCGAAATAGACGTAGATCGTCCCCTTGGACACGCCTGCCTCGCGCGCGATGTCGCTGACGCTGGCGGCGTCATAGCCGACGCGGCTGATCACGGCACGCGCCCCTTCCAGGATCTTCGCCCGCTTTCCCGGGTCGGCGCCCGGCCCGTGCCTGCGGCGCGGTGCGTCCCCGCATCCGCTTTCGGGCTTCGCCGTCATCTTCACCTCGCGATCATGTCATCCAGCTCATCGAACCGATTGGTTCGATTTACCCTTGATCTGATTTATAGCGCATTATATGTCAATCGGGAAATCTGAACCGAACGGTTCAGTCACTGATTCGGAAGACGCGCCATGTCACAAGCCCAGATCGCCCCGGCAGCGGCCGGTTCGGCCCCGTCCGCCGAGATCAAGTCCTTCGCCCCCCAGCCAGACGCGGAGGCAGGCACCCCGCCCGCGACCGGCGCCGCCTCGGGCCGCAGGCGCGGCGGGCCGAAACGCCTGATCCTGGGCGCGGTGATCGCAGCAATCCTCGCCGCGGGCGGCTACGAGGGCTACCGATACTGGACCGTCGGCCGCTTCATGGTGTCGACCGACGACGCCTATCTGCAGGCCGACATCACCGCGATCGCCCCGCGCGTGCAGGGCTATGTCAAGTCCATCGCCGTGAGCGAGAACCAGGCGGTGAAGGCGGGCGATCTGCTTCTGACGCTCGAGGACAGCGATTACCGCAACGCGCTGGCCACCGCGCAAACGCAGGTGGCGACGCAGGAAGCGACGATCAGGCGCATCACCGCGCAGGTCACCGCGGCCGAGGCCGCCGTCGATCAGGCGCGCGCGCAGAAGGCGGCGGCCGAGGCCGCGCTGACGAACGCGAAATCGCATCTGGAGCGGGTGCGCGCGCTGACGAAATCCTCGGTCGCGGCACAGGCCCAGCTTGACGACGCGTCCATGGCCCATGACCAGGCCATCGCCGCGGTGACCGGCGCGGATGCGCAGATCGAGGCGGCGCGGGCCAATGTCGCGGTGCTGCAGGCGCAGCTTGCCGAGGCCAAAAGCCAGCTCGCCACGCTGCGGGTCGCGGTGGAGCAGGCACGGCGCGACCTTGACCGCACGGTGCTGCGCGCGCCGGTCGCGGGCACGGTCGGCAACCTTGCGGTGCGCGTGGGCGACCTTGTGTCGCCGGGCCAGAAACTGGCCGCGGTGGTGCCGGTGAACGGCATCTACGTCGAGGCGAACTACAAGGAGACGCAGCTTGGCGGCATCGCGCCGGGCGCCAGCGCGCAGGTGACCATCGACACCCTTCCCGGTCGCACGTTCGAGGGCCGCGTGGCCTCGATCGCGCCGGCGACGGGGGCGCAGTTTTCGCTGTTGCCACCCGAGAACGCGACGGGCAACTTCACCAAGGTCGTCCAGCGCGTGCCGGTCCGCATCAGCCTGCCGCCCGAGGCATACCAAACCGGCGCCCTGCGCGCGGGCCTGAGCGCCGTCGTGGATGTCGACAGCCGCACCAGCCCGCGTCACCTCGCCGCCGCGGAGTAGGACGATGGAGGTCGCGCCCCTTACCGCGCGCCGGGGCTTTGCGTTCCTCGCGATGGTTTTCGGCATGTTCATGGCGATCCTCGATATCCAGATCGTCGCGGCGTCGCTGTCGGAAATCCAGGCCGGCCTGAATGCCAGCGCCGAAGAGGTGGTATGGGTCCAGACCTCCTATCTGGTGGCCGAGGTCGTCATGATCCCGCTGTCGGGGATCCTGGGGCGCATCCTGTCCACGCGGGTGCTGTTCTCGGCCTCGGCGCTCGGCTTCACGGCGGCCAGTTTGCTGAGCTCGACGGCGACGACGATGGACCAGATGATGATCTACCGGGCGTTGCAGGGCTTCATTGGCGGCGGCATGATCCCGTCGGTCTTCGCGGCGGCCTATACCATCTTCCCGCGCGACAAGCAGCACATCGTCTCGGCCGTGATCGGGCTGGTCGCGACGCTGGCGCCGACGATCGGACCGACCATCGGCGGCTACCTGTCGAACAGCTTCTCGTGGCACTGGCTGTTTCTGGTCAACCTGCCGCCGGGCCTCGCGGTGGCCGCGGCGACCTGGCTGCTGATCGACTTCGACAAGCCCGAGCCCGAGTTGATGAAGCGGTTCGACTGGGCCGGGCTGATCGGCATGGCCGCGTTCCTTGGCGCGCTACAATATGTGTTAGAGGAAGGCGCGCGCTACGACTGGCTGCAGGACCAGACGGTGCGCAACATGGCGATCGTCAGCGTGGCGGGCGCGGTGGTGTTCTTCTGGCAGGCGTTCCGCGCGAAACAGCCGGTGGTCGACCTGAGCGCCTTCACCAACATCAACTTCGCGATTGGCTCGGTGTTCTCCTTCGTCGTCGGTATCGTGCTTTACGGTCTGACCTATCTCTACCCGGTCTACCTGGCCGGCATCCGTGGCTACGACAGCCTGATGATCGGCGAGACGATGTTCGTTTCCGGCCTGGCGATGTTCCTGGCCGCCCCGGTCTCGGGCGCGCTGTCAAACCGGATCGACACCCGGGTGATGCTGATGATCGGCTTTCTCGGCTTCGGCGCCTCGACCTGGATGCTGACGGCGATGACCGACCAGTGGGATTTCAACGAACTTCTCGTGCCGCAGATCCTGCGCGGCGTGTCGCTGATGCTGTGCATGGTGCCGATCAACAACCTCGCCCTCGGCACGCTGGAGCCGGCGCGGCTGAAGAACGCGTCCGGGCTTTACAACCTGATGCGGAACCTGGGCGGCGCGGTGGGGCTGGCGGCCATCAACACGCTGATGATCCAGCGCTCGGCGTTCCATTACGACCGGCTGGCCGAGAGCGTGACCTGGGCCAACCCCGCCGCCCTGGCGCAGCTTGACGCCGCGGAGCGCAGCATGGCGGCCAACGGCGTGCCCGACCCGGCCGCGGGCGCGCTGGCGATGCTGGTGGGCCGGGTGCGCGAACAGGCCAGCGTGATGACCTTCATCGACATCTTCACCATCCTGACCGCGCTGTTCGTGGTGCTGTCGGTCTTCGCGTTGACCATGCGCAAGCCTGCGATGCAGGGCGCCAGCGCGGGGCACTAGGAGGGGCGGCGCTGTTCTCGGTTCATTCTTTCGGAAGCGTCTGCAGGTACGCCATCACGTCAGCTTCGACATCCTCGCCGAAGGCCGCGACCGCCAGGCGCATCGACACCGAGCTTCGAGCAGTCTGGAACGTCGGGATCCTCGCCAAGGCAGAAACCGCGCTGGCCGAGCCGGATACGGCATACCGGGAGACCGCGCCCAAACTCTCCGAACGGCCGAACGGAACTCTGCCTGCCGTCGGTTTCCCGAAAAAAGGGCAAAGCCTCGAGCCGGCACGATGGTGCTGACGGCGCAATGGCCGCAGTGACAGGTTGCCCCCCCCACGCGCGGGATGGGCGGAGGCGTCCGGGCTGGCCGCAAGGATACGCCGATCAGAACTCCTGCGCCTCAAGCGCGCCGAGCGCATCGCCAAACGCGTCGACGATCAGGTCGATCTCGGGTTTTTCGATGATCAATGGCGGACAGAAGGCCAGCGAATCGAGTATCGGGCGCGAGATCACGCCGCGCTCGTAGAGCAGTCGGTTCATCGCCGCTCCCAAGGCGCCGGGCGCGAGGTCGTCACGTTCGGGATGGGCAAGCTCCACCGCCGCGATCAGACCGACGCCGCGAACCTCGCCGACCAGCGAGTGCGCGGCGAATTGCGCCAGGCGCTCGCGCAGATAGGCCCCGGTTTCGGCGGCCTTTGCGACCAGGCCGCGTTCCTCGATGATGGCAATGTTTTCCAGCGCCACCGCCGCGCCCACCGGGTGCCCGCCGGCGGTAAAGCCGTGCCCCAGCACCCCGATGCGGCCTGATTCCTCGGCCACCGGCTGATAGAAACGCTCGTTGAGAAGGATCGCCGAGAAGGGCACATAGCTCGAGGTGATCTGCTTGGAGAGCACCATCGCATCGGGCTCGATGCCGAAGGTCTCGCAGCCGAACATGCGCCCGGTGCGGCCAAAGCCGCAAATCACCTCGTCGGCGATGAGCAGGATGTCGTATTTGCGCAGCACTTTCTGGATCTTTTCCCAATAGGTAGCCGGCGGCACCACCACGCCACCCGCGCCCATCACCGGCTCGGCAAAGAAGGCGGCGATGGTGTCGGGGCCCTCGGCCTGGATGAGCGCGTCGAGATCCTCGGCGCAACGGCTGGCGAAGGCTTCCTCGCTCTCTCCCTCGCGCCCTTCCTTCCAGTAATGCGGGCAGGTCGTGTGGCGCACCTGCGTGATCGGCAGATCGAAGGAGCGGTGATTGTTGGGCAGTCCCGTGAGGCTGGCCGAGGCGACGGTGACGCCGTGATAGCCACGCTGGCGCGAGATCAGCTTTTTCTTCTCCGGCTTGCCCAGTGCGTTGGAGCGATACCACAACATCTTGACCACCGTGTCATTGGCCTCGGAGCCGGAATTGGTGAAGAACACCTTCGACATCTCGACCGGCGCCATCGACACCAGCTTTTCGGCCAGCTCTATCGCCGGCCCGTGCGAGCGGTGGGCGAAATTATGGTAAAATGGCAGGCGGCGCATCTGTGCCTCGGCGGCGCGGATCAGCCGCTCCTCGCCAAAGCCCACGGCGACGCTCCACAGGCCGGCCATCGCCTCGACATAGCGCTTGCCATGATTGTCATGGACGAAGACGCCCTCGCCCTTGTCGATGATCTGCGGTCCAAGTTCGGCATGCGCCATGGCGTTTGTGTAGGCGTGGAAGTGATAGGCGATATCGCGCGCCTCGGGGGAGTTGGGAGCAAGTGTCATCGGAATGTCTTTCCTCAGTGGGGGCGTGGTGCGGCATCCTTGCCGGTGCGCATCCACCACCCATAACGCCAAAGAGCGCTGCAGTGCAAATGGAGGTATTTTCGGGTCTCGCCGATCATGATTTCCAATATTCGTGAAATACTGAAACAGTGATTCTCCACCGCCCGACCGTGCTCGGCCATCGCGGTCGCATGGCGGTCTTTCGGCTGCCGGTCCGGAGGCTGGCCGCGTCGGCTGGCACGCTTCCGGATCGCTTCATGGCGCAGGAATGCGCGCATGGCTTAGGCAATTCAGGATATGCTTCAGCCTGATCAGGTCACGATCCGGGATGCTCCGAATCGTCCGTCTCGCCCGGCTCCGGCGCGTTTTCGGATGCCGGCCGCTCAAGCGTCGACCAGACGCTTCCCGGCTCGGGCGGGGGGAGGTCTTCGGTGATCCGGCGGCGATGGATATGCACCTTGGAGATGAAATTGGCCGAAACCGGCGCGGTAACAAACAGGAAGGCCATGATCAGCAATTCGTGGAGTGAAAACTCGCCACGGGCAAAGAAAAAGATCATCGACGCCAGCAGGATGCTGCCCACCCCCAGCGTGCCGGCCTTGGTCGGCGCGTGCAGCCGCGACATCGGTTTGTCGAGCTTGAGCAGGCCGTAGGCGGCAATGAGAATGAACAAGCCGCCGACAATGATCGCGGCGCTGACGAGGTATTCCGCGACCGGGCTCATTCGATCAGATCCCGCCGCAGGATGTAACGCGAATAGGCGACCGTCGAGACGAACCCCAGCATCGCGATGAGCAGCGCCGCTTCGAAATAGATCCGGCTTTCCATGGCGATGCCGTAAAGCACGATCAGCGCCACCGCACTGACCGAGAGGGTATCGAGCGCAAGGATGCGGTCCCCGCGCCCCGGCCCGATCAGCAGCCGCCAGAACGTCAGAAGCTGCGCCAGACCGATCGCGGCGAAGCCAAACCAGATTGCATAGGTGATCATTCGAATATCTCCTTCAGGCGGCGCTCATAGCGCTCCTTGATCTGATCGCGCACCGCTTCCGGGTCGGGCGCATCAAGCGCATGGACAAGCAGCACATGCCCCCGGTCCGAGAGATCGGCCGAGACCGTCCCCGGCGTCAGCGTGATCGTTCCGGCAAGAATCGCGATCGCTTCGGGCGTGCGGATATCAAGCGGGATGATCACCCAGTTGGGGCGGATGTTGGCGTTGCGCCGGAAGAGCACGATCAGCGCCACCTCGACATTGGCAACGATGATGTCCCAGATCACGATCAGGCCATAGCTGAACAGCTTCAGCGGCCGGCTTAGCTCCGGGCGGTCGGGCCAGAAAGGGGCGGTCAGGCTCGGAATGATCAGGCCGAGAATCAGGCCGAAAGCCAATGTTCCAGGGCTGAAGGATGAGTTCAGCAGCCCCCAGACCACGACCAGCAGCAAGGTCAGGAACGGGTGCGGCAGAATCCGGTGCACAACGCGACGTGGCATGTCAGTGCCCCCCCTCTTGTGTCTCTGCCCCGGTGGTCGCGCGGCCCGGCGTCTCCAGAACGGTGGCGATATAGGCGTCGGGCGCAAAAAGCTGTGCCGCGGTGGCGGTGGTATAGCGATGCACCGGCCCGGCAAGGATGGTCAGCGCCACCAGCCCGGTCAGGCAACCGCCGATGGCGACCATCGGCAGCATCGGCGCTGCCGGCCCGCTATCGGGCAGCTGGCGCGCGCCGAGAGCGGCCTCGTGCGTGCGCGCCTTCCAGAAGATCAGGCTGCCGGCGCGCGAAAACCCGATCACCGCAACCAGGCTCAGCGACAGCACCACCGCCCAGACCCACACCGCGCGCGGATCGCTCCAGGCGGCGTCGAGGATCAGCAGCTTGCCCACAAAGCCCGACAGGGGCGGCAGGCCGGTGATCGCGATGGCGGCGGCAAAGAACAACCCCGCGACCAGCCCCGACCCGGCGATCGGCGGGGCAAGCGCGAAGGCCAGGCTGTGGTCGGCGCGGCGCTCGCGGACCACATCGACGATCAGGAAAAGCGCCGCAGAGGCGAGCGTCGAATGGATCGCGTAATAAAGCGCCGCCGCAATGCCTGCCGGGGTCATCACCGACACTGCCGTCATCATCATCCCCATCGAGCCGATCACCGCGAAGGCGACCATCCTGTCGAGCCGGCGCGCGCCGAGAACCCCGATCATCCCGGCGGTGAGCGTCAAGAGCGCCGCCGGCAGAAGCCAGCTGTCGAAAAGCCCCTGCGTCAGCCCGAGATCGGGCGGAAACACCAGGGTGTAAAAGCGGATGATCGCATAGGCGCCGATCTTGGTCATCACCGCGAAAAGCGCCGCCACCGGCGCCGGCGCCTCCGAATAGGTGGCCGGCAACCAGAAATGCAGCGGCAGCACCGCCGCCTTGACCGCGAACACCATCAGCAGCATCACCGCCGCCACCCGGATCAGCGCCGTCTCATCGCCCGGTATCGCGGCCACGCGCCCGGCGAGATCGGCCATGTTGAGCGTCCCGGTCTCGGCATAGATCGTCGCCAGCGCGAGCAGAAAGAGCGTCGAGCCGAGCAGGTTGTAGATCACATATTGCATCCCCGCGCGCAACCGCGCCGTGCCGCCGGAATGGATCATCAGCCCGTAGGAGGCGATCAGCAGCACCTCGAAGAAGACGAAGAGGTTGAACGCGTCGCCGGTAAGAAAGGCGCCCATGATCCCCATCATCTGAAACTGGAACAGGGCATGGAAATTGCGCCCGCGCCGGTCCCAGCCAGAGCCGATGGCATAAAGCAGGACCACAACGCCAAGCGCCGCGGCGAGCGTCGCAAACAGCATCGACAGCCGGTCGACGGCCAGAATGATGCCAAAGGGGGCCTGCCAGTTGCCCAGCTGGTAAAGCAGAACGGTGCCGTCCGACACCTGCCATGTCAGGCCGATGGTGATTGCCAGCAGGACCACCACCGCCGCCAGCGAGAACACCCGCTGCAGGACCGGGTGATAGCGCAGCACCAGGGTGATGAAGCCGGCCATCATCGCCGGCAGCACGATCGGCGCGATGACCCAATGGCTCATTGCGCCGCCTCCCCGTCCCGCCCGGCGCCGGCCGGAGCATCGTCGACATGATCGTCATCGGCGTTGAGATAGGCGCCAAGCGCGATCATCACCACCACCGCCGTCATCCCGAAGGAAATGACGATCGCCGTCAGCACCAGCGCCTGCGGCAGGGGATCGGTATAGGCGCTCACGCCCGGCCGCAGGATCGGCGGCTGATCGATCACCAGCCGGCCCGCGGCAAAGATGAACACGTTGACCGCGTAGCTGAGAAAGGCGGTTCCCAGAATGACCGGAAAGCTGCGCAGCCTCAGCAGCAGGTAAACCCCGGTGGCGGTCAGAATCCCAACCGCGCTGGCGACCAGCACCTCCATCTCAGCCCTCCCTTCCGGCCGCGCTGGCCGCGTCCTGGTCCTCGCGCGAGGGGTTGATGTCCATCGGGTATTCGCTGACCTCTTCGCCGGCGCGCCGGCCCAGCCGTGAAAAGCTTTCCAGCGACAGCATCACCGCGCCGACGACGCACAGAAACACCCCGAGGTCAAAGCCCATGGCGCTGGCCAGTTCCGCCTCGCCGAGCCACCCGAAGGGGAAATAGCCATAGGAAGAGGTGAGGAACTCGGCCCCGAAGAACCACGCCCCGATGCCGGTGAGCCCGGCGACCAGAACCCCGGTGCCGATGATCGTGTGATAGCGGCAGCGCATCCGCGCCGCGGCCCAGTCAAAGCCCGAGGCCATGTATTGCATCACCATCGCGATCGACACCACCAGCCCGGCAATGAACCCGCCGCCGGGATCGTTGTGGCCGCGCAGGAAGATATAGAGGCCGACCATCAGCACCACCGGCATCATCACCCGCGTGACCACCACCATCATCATCGGATGGGCGCCGCCGGCAACGTCATCGTCCGGCCGGTTGAGCAGCCGCGCCCGCACCCGGCCCGAGAGCAGGGTCTCGGTCACCGCGTAGATGATCAGCGCGGCGATGCCCAGCACGATGATCTCGCCGAAGGTGTCAAAGCCCCGGAAATCCACCAGGATCACGTTGACGACATTGTTGCCCCCGGCAATGGTATGCGAATTAGCCAGGTGAAAGGCCGAGATCGGCGTCTGGGTGAAATCGCGCACCATGAGGCTGTAGATCAATCCCCCCGCGCCCGCCCCCGCGGCCAGAGCAATCACGCCATCGCGCAGCCGCCGTGCCGGGCGGCTTTCCACCGGCGTCTGGCGGGGCAGGAAATTGAGCGCCAGCAACAGCAGGATCACCGACACCACCTCGACCGAAAGCTGCGTCAGCGCCAGATCCGGCGCGCTCAGATAGGCAAAGCCCACCGACACGATCAGCCCGACCACGCCGGTCAGGATCAGCGCCAGAAAGCGGTTGCGATGCTGGCGCAGCAGCCACAGGCTCGCCACCACCAGCAGCAGCCAGCCGACCACCGGCAGCGCGGTGACCGGCATTGGCGCGCGCGTCGGCGGGGCCATCGTCCCGCTCAGCCACGCATGGCCCGAAATCGCCACCACCGTGACGACAAAAATCGCCGCATACCGGGTGAGCGCGCCATTGTGCAGCCCCGCGGCAAACACACGCGCCATCGCCACCAGCCCCTCGATGAGCGCATCATAAATGGTCTTGGCAAAGGGCGGCCCGGCGGCCGCCCATGCGCGCGCCAGCGTCGGAAAGAGCAGCAGGATCAGGATCGCCCCCGCCACTGCCACGGCGGACATGCCGAGCGCCGTGCTCAGCCCGTGCCAGATCCTGATATGCTCCTCGGGCAATTGGGCCGCCGTGCCGATCACCGCCTCTGTGACCACCCGGATGAACGGCTCGACAAGCACCGGCGCGACGCCGAATGCCACCACCGCCACCACCAGAAGCGCCGGCGGCGCCCACATACCGAAGGGCGGGTCATGCGGCAGCCCGGGGTTGTCCTCCTGCCTTGGGCCGAAGAAGACATGCGCAACGAGGCGGAAGGCATAGGCGGCCGAGAAAAGCGCCCCGATCGTGGCCAGCACCGGCACCAGCATCGGATTGCCGAAAAGCACCGTATGCGTTGTCTCCTGCAGCATCATCTCCTTGGAGAGAAACCCGTTGAGAAACGGAATTCCGGCCATCGACAAGGAGGCCAGCGTCGAGATCACAAAAGTCACCGGCATCAGCCGCCTCAGTCCCCCAAGGCGGGTGATGTCGCGCGTGCCTGCCTCGTGGTCGATGATCCCCGCCGACATGAAGAGCGCCGCCTTGAAGGTGGCATGATTGAGGACGTGAAAGACCGCCGCCATCGCGCCAAACGCCGTGCCGGTGCCCAGAAGCATCGTCATCAGCCCCAGATGCGACACCGTGGAGAAGGCCAGAAGCGCCTTGAGATCGTTCTTGAAAAGCGCGATCACCGCCGCCATCACCATGGTCAGAAGGCCAATGCCGGTGACCAGAATGAACCATGTCGTGCTGCCCGAGAGCACCGGCCACAGCCGCGCCATCAGGAATATGCCCGCCTTGACCATCGTCGCGGAGTGCAGATAGGCCGAAACCGGCGTCGGCGCCGCCATCGCGTGCGGCAGCCAGAAATGGAACGGAAACTGAGCCGATTTGGTGAAACAGCCGAGCAGGATCAGCAAGAGCGCCGGCGTGTAAAGCGGCGAGGCCTGAATCGCGTCGCGTTTTTCGAGGATCACGCTGAGGTCGTAACTGCCGGCCACCTGCCCCAGAAGCAGCATCCCCCCGATCATCGCCAGCCCGCCCAGGCCGGTCACCACAAGCGCCATGCGCGCGCCCTGCCGACCCTCTTCGAGATGTTTCCAGAACCCGATCAGCAAAAACGACGAGAGTGAGGTCAGTTCCCAGAAAATGAGCAGCATCAGGATGTTGTCAGAAAGGACGATCCCCACCATCGCGCCCTGGAAAAGCAGCAGATAAGCATAGAACTCGCCCATGTCGTCCTCGCGCGAGAGGTAGAAGCGCGCATAGGCAATGATCAACAGGCCGATGCCGAGAATCAGTGCGGCGAAGAAGAAGCCGAGCCCATCGATCATGAAATTGGCGTCAAGCCCCAGCCCCGGCATCCAGGCCAGCCGCGCGGTGACCGTCTCGCCATTGAGCACGGCAGGCAGGTGGGTCAAGAGCCCCAGAAGCGCCAGCAAGGTGACGAAGAAGGTGGTCGTCGCACAGGCATTGCGCCCCGTCCGGATCATCAGAGGCGGCAGCACCGCGCCGAGGAACGGCAGCGCAACGACAAGAAACAGTGACATATCGGACCGTCCCACGCTTTTGGGCGGACTATACCTGTCGCGCCGCCGGAGAGAAGCCCCGAATCGAATTTCATCCCGCGCGTCCCTGCTCGACGCCTTCGGTTTCGCTGAGGATCTGCGCCGGGTTTTGTTCTGTCAGGCCATCGGTGCCCCCTGAGCCCGGCGAGGGTGAGATCGCTCCGTGCAATGCGGCAACGATCGCGCACACCACTTCGATCCCCCAACCGTGAACGCAAACATGCCGCCCCAGACAGCGCCCGCGAAGAGAACCCCGCAGCCCGGCACGCAGGTTGACGCGTATAGAGGTCAGCATTTGACCAAGGCGACTAGAGAACCTTGACGGACGCGACCCTGGCCATTGGGAAGGTTTGTGCAGTTTCGCCTTGTGAATCGTATCTTCGGGCGGCTATACGCGTCGGCGGAGACGTGGCCGAGTGGTCGAAGGCGCTCCCCTGCTAAGGGAGTAGACGGGAAACCGTCTCGAGGGTTCGAATCCCTTCGTCTCCGCCATTACCCATT
>Ga0114931_10007751_pt1 | contig 13084 bp, 11 predicted proteins | sample 2SBtaG_FD_89579 | JGI IMG/M metagenome (GOLD analysis project Ga0114931, IMG submission 89579) | Deep subsurface microbial communities from Kolumbo volcano to uncover new lineages of life (NeLLi) - 2SBTROV14_V59a metaG | ecosystem: Environmental > Aquatic > Marine > Volcanic | place: Kolumbo... | reverse complement strand
GAGCACAATTTTTGGCTCTTAAATGGTGTGCCTCTGAAAAATCTTCGCGAGCTTTATGATGCAGTAAATACAATGAGTAATGAAACTTTTTTTCATCATGTTCAGAAAAACAAGAATGATTTCTCAAAATGGGTTAAGGCTGTTTATCATGATGAGGAGCTGGCTTTTAAGTTGCACAAGGCAAAAACACGAGAAGAGACAAAAAAAGCAATTGAGGAAAGAATTGATTCAATTATTGATGTTAGTACTGAAGAAAGTAAAGACAATAATTTTTTTAAGGCACTTATGAATAAGCTTAGTAAACAGAATGAAAAACTTGAGAAACAATTGATTGAAAAGAAAAATTGGCTATTAACAAAGAAAAAGAACTTGAACACTGGGGCCTCAAAAATATTGAATATGAAAAAAAACTTGCTCATAAATTTTTAAGTATTGAACAAAAAGAAAGTATGCTCATGAAAAAACTTCAGTCATTAAACAGATATGAAAAAGAACTTGATGATTCTGTCATTAAGCAAAAAAAAGATTTTGAACTTAAAAATAAGATTCTTGAAGAGAAAGAAAAAAGTATGAAAGAGAAATTTATAGAGAAAGAAAAAAATATAGAAGAGAAACACAAGGAACTGGACGTAAAAAGAAAAAAAGATGAACTTATTAGCAAAAGTACACTTATTAAACGAAATCAGCATATCTACACGCGTCTTGATGAACTGATGAGTTATGCAACAGCATGCATACACAACAAGAACTATAAGGAAGCAAAAGATGCAATGTCAAAGGTCAGATATTATTATTCAACCCTGAGGCAGGATGACCCTATGAAACGAGAATACTATCAAAAAATTATACGTTTAAAAAAACATATTGGTGAGATTATTGGTTTGTAGCTATTCATTAATGAAAAACAAAATATTTATACTAAGAGTGTCTCGAATATAATATTAGTGGGCAAACGGAGAATTATGCAAATGGATGTTAAAAATCTTTTAGGGAAATTACATAATGAAGGAGAAGAGGGAGTAAGACCAACACCCCCAACACCAAGAAGTCCGAGTGTCCCAGCAAGACCAGTAGTCGAAGAGCGGCTTTCCAAAGCACCAATACAGCGTTCTGTTGCCACTCAAAATTCTGGAGGTACTATAATGAATGAAGAATTGGAAGAAGGTATTATCCTTGACTTAGGAGAAGGTTTAAGTTTGAACATACCAATTCAAAAAAGAATGAGTCTTAGCGATTTCATTAAACTTGCAGAAAAAGTTAAGGCACTTGAAATGCTTTCAGATAATTATGATTCTATTCATAGATAGGTCTTTTTCTTAAGCATTCTTTAAATGAAAAGTAATTTAATTCAGTTGATTTTTCTTGATTAACATGAAAATACTCCTGCATGTATGTTGTGCTCCATGTTCAACAGAGGTAATCAATAGATTATCTTCTCATGAACTTACTTTTTTTTACTATAATCCTAATATACATCCTGAAGAGGAATATCAAAAGAGGCTTGAAAATGTCAGAAAAATTGCAGACAGGTTTGGATTGGAACTTCTTGAGGGGAAATATGATAAGGATGATTGGTTTAAGGCTGTTAAAGGTCTTGAAAATGAGCCTGAGGGTGGTAAAAGATGCACTGTGTGTTTTGATATGAGACTTAAAAAAACAGCAGAACAGGCAAAAATGATTGGTTCTGACGCATTTGCAACTACATTGACCATAAGTCCTCACAAAAATGCAGATATAATAAATGATATTGGTAAAAAATACGCTGAAGAGCAGGGTTTGGTTTTTATTGATGATGATTTCAAGAAATGCGATGGTTTTGTAAAATCTGTTAATTTATCAAAGAAATTTGGTCTTTACAGGCAGAAGTATTGCGGATGTGTGTATTCTGACTGGACTAAAAATAAAAAAGAAAAGAAAAAACAGGATGGAAAATGAATCTCGTATTATTTGACATAGATTACACAATTCTTAAAGGAGTAAAAGTTCACGGCGATGCATTTGACTATGCTTTTAAAAAAGTTTATGGTGCTGATATATCTCACAAAGCAATTAATTGTCAGGGAATGGTTGATACTGAGATTATATATAAAGTGTTAAGACTTGCGGGACTTAATGATTCAGAGATCAAACTGAGATTTGAAGAATGTGTATCAGTTATCTGCGAGTATTATGATAAAAATAAGTATAATGAGCACTTAATCGTTCTTCCAGGTGTAAAAGAACTCTTTAAAGCTCTCAAAGGAAAGGTAATTATTGGCCTCTTGACAGGAAACATTGAACATATTGCGCATGGAAAACTTATGCTTCTTGGCATTGATGATTTTATCCAGATAGGTGGCTATGGACTTGACTCAGACAACAGAACAGGTGTTGCAAAAGCAGCTCTAAAAAAAGCAAAAAACATAGCAGATATAGAAAGTGTTTTTGTTTTTGGTGATACTCCAAAAGATATTATTGCAGGACATAGCATTGGCGCAAAAGCCATTGCTGTAATGACAGGCAAATATGGAAAAAATGAGCTAAAACATGCAGATTACATATTAAAAGACTTAACAGATACAAAAAAATAGTTAAAATATTATTGCATTAAAACATAATCGCACTTTGTATTTTTGAGGGAATCGTGTGGGACAGCCATTATCTTAAATCCATCAAAATTTTCATGCGATACATTTTTGCATCCAAACACATCACCCTCAATGAAAGGTTCACATACAAAAACATCACAACCATAGGTTTCTAGTTCATATATTAAATCTTCAACCTTGCTGTTTCTCATGTCAGGAACATTTGGCTTGAAACTTGCGCCAATAATCAAGACTTTTGCATTTTTGAGCGTAATATTTTTATGTGACATTGCTTTTATTATTTTTGTAGCTTCATATTTAGGCATATTATCATTGATTCTTCTTCCTGCAAGAATCATCTCTGGATTATGGCCCAGGCTCTTTGCCTTGTATGCAAGATAATATGGATCAACACCAATGCAATGGCCTCCGACAAGACCGGGCATGAATCTGTTAAAATTCCATTTTGTTGCTGCTGCATTTATGACTTCTGTTGTATCAAGGTTCATCTTGTCAAAAATCATCTTAAGTTCGTTCATAAGCGCAATGTTGATATCACGCTGTGTGTTTTCAATAATTTTAGCAGCTTCAGCAACTTTTATTGATGATGCTTTGAAAAGGCCTGCATCTACAATCTTTGAATATTCTTCTTCAAGTCTATCAAGAGTCTTATTATCTAGTGCAGAAATTATCTTTTTTATATTCTTAAGCGAATGTTTACTATCTCCAGGATTGATCCTCTCTGGTGAATATCCAACTGAAAAATCAGTTCTGCATCTAAGACCAGATTCTTTTTCTAAGATAGGTATACATTCTTCTTCTGTGCAGCCAGGGTATACTGTTGATTCATACACAACAATTGCACCTTTGGAAAGGTTTTTTCCAATAATACTTGTTGCACCTTTAAGTGCTCTTAAGTCTGGTCGTTTTGCATCATCTATAGGTGTTGGGACAGCAACAACAATGAAATTAGATTTTTTAATGACGCTTGGATCATCTGAAAAAACAACATCACTTTTAAGATCCTTTGTTTCTCCTGTTGAATCATGGCCACTCTTTAGTTCATCAATCCTTTTCTTGTTAATATCAAAACCATATAGTTTTTCGCTCTTTCCAAAAGCAACTGCCAAAGGAAGACCAACATACCCAAGACCTACAATGCATTTCATTTGTTGTAATACCCTCTGTACCATTCAATAAATCGCCTGACTCCTGTTTTTACATCAACTTTTGGCTCATAGTCAAGGAGTTTTTTTGCTTTGGATATATCTGCCCATGTGGCTTTTACATCTCCTGGCTGCATTCCCATGAAATTTATTTTAGCTTTCTTTTTAAGATTCTCTTCAATATATTTAATGTAATCCATGAGCTTTGTTGGGTTTCCAGCTCCAATATTTATTATTTCAAATCCCATTGGCTTATCCATTGCAAGTAAAAAACCTTCTGCAATGTCTTCAACATAAGTGAAATCTCTCATCATATTGCCATTGTTGTAGACATTTATTGGCTTGTCTTCAAGAATGTTCTTTGTGAATATGAAAAGTGCCATGTCAGGTCTTCCAAATGGACCAAAAACAGTAAAAAATCTAAGACATGTAACATTGAGTCCAAACAAATGGTTGTAAGTATGCCCAAGAAGTTCACATCCACGTTTTGAAGCAGAATATATTGATATAGGAGTGTCAACGCGCTGGTCTTCAGTGAACGGCATCTCTGTATTTAATCCGTATATTGAGGATGTTGATGCAAAAACAACATGGTCGACCTTGTATCTTTTTGCAAACTCAAACAAGTTGAGAGTTCCAATATAGTTTGAATCAGCATAGATAAAAGGGTTTTCAAGCGAATATCTGACTCCTGCCTGTGCTGCAAAATGACAGATTTTGTCTATCTTGTTTTCTTTAAACACTTTTTCAAGAGCATCCTTGTCTGCAATATCAATCTGATAGAATTTTATATTGTCTTTAAACTCTGCAAGCCGTGCCTGTTTTATACTGACATCATAGTATTCATTCATGTTGTCAATACAGATGATTTCGTGTTTTCCAATAAGTTTCTTGATAAAATGGCTCCCTATGAAGCCTGCTCCGCCAGTTACAAGGATATTCATTTTATAGAAAGTAAATCCTATTCGTTTATAAATTTTAAGGACATGCAATATCGTTCAGAGAGGGGATGTTAAATCAAGGATGGTCAAATAAGGCTGTTCTGTAGTTTTTCCGGGAAATGTCAAGAAAGCCTTTTAAATATGGTAAATTTTAGTTTATTACAACAGTAGAAATTAAAGCATGCTTCTAAACGCAGTAATACATTTGCCTGCATCACCTTTATCTACAACAGTAGAAATTAAAGCATGCTTCTAAACAACAACAATTACCTATAAGCAAATCTGTAATCTACAACAGTAGAAATTAAAGCATGCTTCTAAACAAGCAATCGTACCACGGGATAGCGAATCATCTACAACAGTAGAAATTAAAGCATGCTTCTAAACATGAACATTTCTCTTGCTTGATTGTAAAAATCTACAACAGTAGAAATTAAAGCATGCTTCTAAACCTTGTATCATGGATTTTGACAACATAATGATCTACAACAGTAGAAATTAAAGCATGCTTCTAAACAATGAAATAAAGCACGATTTTGGAGAAAATCTACAACAGTAGAAATTAAAGCATGCTTCTAAACGAAATTGATTTTAAAGAAATAACTCTAATCTACAACAGTAGAAATTAAAGCATGCTTCTAAACTTCTAACGGGATAAAAGAAGCATACATATCTACAACAGTAGAAATTAAAGCATGCTTCTAAACTTTTTATTTCTTCGTTAGTTTGCCAATTATATCTACAACAGTAGAAATTAAACCATGCTTCTAAACCTAACATTGAATATATTGACGGTTGCACAATCTACAACAGTAGAAATTAAAGCATGCTTCTAAACTAAATAACTACCATAACAACCTAATCATCTACAACAGTAGAAATTAAAGCATGCTTCTAAACTAAATTTGTTTGCTCATAGCATAAATTATCTACAACAGTAGAAATTAAAGCATGCTTCTAAACCGAAATAACCTGTATATAAATCAGTAGTATCTACAACAGTAGAAATTAAAGCATGCTTCTAAACTAATAAATATAGCTATAAGGTAAGTTTACATCTACAACAGTAGAAATTAAAGCATGCTTCTAAACTGATTCTTGCCTTATTAATGATTCATACATCTACAACAGTAGAAATTAAAGCATGCTTCTAAACACTAACATACTTAATGGCATAAATTTTAAAATCTACAACAGTAGAAATTAAAGCATGCTTCTAAACTTGTCTTATGCAGCTCGTCCTCTGTATCTACAACAGTAGAAATTAAAGCATGCTTCTAAACTGCATTTGGACGAAACATCAGGCATAAATCTACAACAGTAGAAATTAAAGCATGCTTCTAAACTAATATAACCTTTAGAGAACATAATACATCTACAACAGTAGAAATTAAAGCATGCTTCTAAACATTCTTAGAACAGAGGCGGTTATTCTATCTACAACAGTAGAAATTAAAGCATGCTTCTAAACTGCACTGTGTCTGTCGTGTCTGTAGTATCTACAACAGTAGAAATTAAAGCATGCTTCTAAACAACAATATACCAATACAATAATACAAATCTACAACAGTAGAAATTAAAGCATGCTTCTAAACATCCGTGGCAAGTGTAATGATTGCGGTATCTACAACAGTAGAAATTAAAGCATGCTTCTAAACATATAAATATAATTATTCGAAGCATCACAAATCTACAACAGTAGAAATTAAAGCATGCTTCTAAACTTTATTGTAATGCTTGTGAGGTTATTCATCTACAACAGTAGAAATTAAAGCATGCTTCTAAACTACACAACATACACATACACAACACAAGAGATCTACAACAGTAGAAATTAAAGCATGCTTCTAAACAGGTAGAATTTGTCTATTTTTTTAAATGTTTGTTAATTTCTTCGTTTTCAGAGGGTTTACATCATTTCAAATCTTTCTTTTGAAACTCATTTTTCAAGTAATTTAAACATTTAATTATTGCCAAACAAATACGTTAAGCTTTTGAAACGTCCAAATTACGCACTTAGGAGGTGATTCATCATTAATTGCTACAAAAATTAAGACCGAGGTTTGCAACTTTCAAGACATTAATAAGTCTGTTTCTTCATTTTTTGCATAACCAAATCTTAATATTTCATTTTCTTTTGATATTTTGAATATTAAAACACTATCGCCTTGTGTAAATCTTTTTTCAAATTTGCTCTTAATTTCTTCTTGAACTAGTTCAAGAATTCGTTTACTATTATTAATTTCGTATACTGAATATTGTAATCTTCTACCATAACTGAGGATAAATTTTGCAAACTCATTTCTTAAATGATTATTTTTAATATCATAAGTTAAAATTATCATTTGCCAACCTCTATATAAAATATAGGAAAAGAATCTATCTTTTTACTCTTTATAAATGCCCTATAATAAGACTGAAAATAAAGAAAAATTGATTCTTTGTATTGAAGGATCTCTTTTAAAAATAGCTTTGAATATTTCTTATTAAACTCTCTTTTTAAATAATACTGTCCATTCTTAAAATAGAAATCATCATTATTTATTTGTTTTAAATTAAAACTTTTTCTGATACGTTTGTCAATAATACATCTAAACGGTTCAATTAAATCACAGATTAAGGATTTTCTTTGAAAAAATAATTTATGATAAAATCCATAATAAATATCAAAACCATATAATTCTAAATTTGCTTCTATAAAATTAAATAAATAATAATAACCTATATCGAATAATAAATTAAAAATATCATCTTTACATCTAGGTCTGCGACCATTAAAATTTAAATTTTTAAAATAAGTTTTAAAGTATAATTTTGATGCGTTTCCTTCAATTCCTAATAATTCTTGACTATCTTTAATATGTGGAATTTCTTTTAAAAATGCTTTAACTTTAGCAATAGATTTTTTTTCTTTAGGTGTTTTGTATCGTAAAGAATTCATCAAAATAATTTGATTTTTTATTTTATTATTAACTACATATTTAGCAATATCTAAGTCATTAGTATTAAGATATTGTTTTTTTCGTAATAAGAAATTTCCTTTATTGTCTGGTAAAATTGAAAAATAAGGTTTAAGACCAAAATTAAGAAAAATTATAGGTACAGCATTTTTTTTAGCATTTCTTATAAGAACAGAAGTTATTGAAAATTCTCCTAAAACAAAAACCATAAAAATTTTAGAACATGGATGTTGCAATAAAATTTTATTATTTTCATCAGCTAATATCAAATTTGAATTTTTAAGTCTTAGTTTTTTAGAGTTATCACTATCAATAAAAAGTATTTGTTTTGCCATGAAATCGGGTCTAGTCATCATTTTTATAATAGTCACAAAGTTCTTTGTATATACACATCTTGCATTTATTAGGATTTTGACTAAATTCGTTATCTAAATCAAAAGCATTAATTTTAGAGATAATATTTTTTAGTTTTTGTTTATCCTCTTTTGTTGGAAGATTAACTTTATGAATTTTATTATCTGATAATGAATGAAACCCTATTTCTTTGATTTTATATCCCATCTCAATTAAACAAAAATACTGAGCATAAAGTTGTAGATAGTATCCCTCGTAAATCGTTTTAATCTTATTTTTTCTTTCAGTAAGGATGCCTTTTTTTGTATCAAAAAGATCAATTTTTCCAATAAGACCTAATTCTTCACTGTAAATATCAATTCCTTCCAAAATGTCCTTTTTGCTTGAATATTTTTGTTCATCAATGTTCTTATGTGCATTTTTGCCTTTAGTTTGATAAGTTGTATGGTACATTCTTTCATCAAAAGAAGAATATAAATTGTGAAAATATATGCTTCTTGGGCAAAAAATGAAATCATTCAAGTTTGATATTTTAATATTTTCTTCCATTATCTATTAATTCTTTTAACAACATAATTCAAGAAATCAGTTCTTGGAATTTTCAAATCAATTTTTGTTTTTTCATCAACATCATCAAATTTTTTTATTTTATCAATAACCATCAAACCTTTTAATGCAATATGAAAAGCACCATTTGCATCAGCATCTTTAACTTCATTAGTTTTAGCATGACGAGAATCAAAAAAGTTCCCCTCTTTATCCTTGACACAAGATAGGATATAATCATAATCACATTCTTTAAATTTATTTCCTAATTTCTTCTTAAATTGTTTAACCTCAAAATCTGAATACGAATTTCTTAGCTTAAGAATAATCTTTAAGATGTAAATTAGTGACTCATAAAAAGATTTATTTTCTATAGTGACTATTTGTTCAATTAAATCATTTCCTGAATTATAATCTATATTATGATTCTCAAACAATTCTTTTAATTTTTCTGTTACCTTAAACTCTTTTGTTGTCCATTGATTATTATTTTCTTTATCCCTAAAATTAATCAATTTTGTTCCATTAGACCAAATTGACCAATTGTCTTGTTCAAGTTTTTCTTTTTGATCTTTTTTAAAGTCAGAATAGTTAAAATTAAATTCAAATAAATCTTCATCTTTATGATATTTTATGCTTTTAAATTTTTTAATAAATTCCTGTGATTTTAGTATATTTTCAAATTTTGGGTATAGTAAATTAACAAATCCTGTTTTTGGACAAATCTTTGATGTTTTATAAGCATCAACATAATAAATTATTCCTGATTGCTTTCCTAACTTTTGAAAACTTTCAAATTTATTCGTTAACTGATAAGCGTTCAAATTCCCGCCTGACAGAGTTTTATCTATACCTTTGAAAACAAGATAGTTTAATTTATCAACTAACATTTTCTCAAATTTTTGATAAATCTGTTTTTCAATTTTGAATCGTCCACGTTTAAAGCCATAATTAAGATCTTCTAAAACAATAATGGCATCATGTTCAATAACTAATTTAGAGATTTTATGAATTACTTGAGACAAGTATCCGGTTTTCATCTCTTTAATATTAGCTATTTTTTTCCAATTCTTTCTTGCTTTATCTCTATCCCCCTCAATTTGATCGAGCTTTTCTTGATAATCAAATTTTCTTTGTAAATCATCAGAGATTATGTTAAATGATTCTTGTTCTATTATATTTCCATCAGAATTCACTAAGGTATAATATGCAAGATTTCGCTCTCCCCTATCAATTCCAACAATATTTATTTTTTTATCAGTATCATGAATAAATTTATTTACCAATTTATGTATGCTTTTGCTTTGATCTTTGGCTTTAAAATTTAGAGTTATTGGGCAATGAAACATGAAACTATCTTCGCTATATCGCTTATTTTTTATCAAATCATAATTAAAAGTGCTTTTTTCTTTATTCTTAATAGGATTTTTATTATCTATTGATATGTTCTTTGGATGTGTTATTTGTCTTTTTATGGATGCTTCTCGATAAAACAACTCAGCTTCACCATTTAATTTATAGATTACATCTTTAAGATTTTCTTCAGAGAATAATTCTTTCCAATACATTGTATGAAGATTAGGTTTGCCTTTTGAATATTTTGAAAAATCTTTATTCCATATTTGAAATAAATAGAGTTTACCTTCGTCCACAAGTTTATTAAGATAAGATTCATCAATATTTTCAAACCAAATCTTATATCCTTGATTTTCAACTTCACGATAAAAATCACTTATATCTTTATAAGTTTTAGTATCTGAAAATTTAAATTTGAAAACATCCCAGCCATATTTGTCATTAGGATTTGGTTTATAGTTAGGCATACATTCTTTAAAATAATCAATTAATTTATGACAACTTTCAATGCTAAAAGTATTTCCTTTTTTATGCTCTTCATTTTTATACAACTTAAGTATTTCTTTTGAGGGTTTAAATGTTTTAACGCCCTTTTCAGATAAAAAAACTTTAGGCAACATCTTATTTGCTCCTGAAACTAACTTGTAACATAACTTTTCATATACTACGCTAGAATTTGAGTTTTGTTGATTAAGGAAAATTTTAGTATTGTTCTTATCTATAATTCCTAAATAAAAATCAGTTCCTTTCTTTAAAATAATAGCAGTATTTGCAGTTTCTTTATTAATATCCCATCCAGCTGCTAATGTAGAATTTTCAAAATTTAATTTGAATTTCTTTGTGCTAAATGGTTTTTGAGTTACATAATTTCTAACTTTATTATATAAGGGAATAATTTCACCTAATTTATCAAATATTTCATTAAAATAATTATAAAAATCAGAATCAGTTTCTAACGCATTACTGCCTTTTTCATCTTCATTTTTTTTAAAATTTAAATGTAATGGTTTTATGAAATGATATAATTCCATTATTGCATCAAGAAATGTTTTAATTAGTTCAACATCATTTTCAGAAGATTTTTCAGTTAGTTTTGTAGTTTTGTTCCTATCAATTTTGTTAAATTCAGAATATTTAGATTTAATATTCTCAAATAAATCAACTTTAGAATCATTTTTAGATTTACTAAAATTTAAGAAATAATCAATAATTGATTTTTTATCCTTTAATTCTAAAGAATTAATTCCTTTTTCAATCTCATAAAGAGAGAAATATTTTGATTTCATACATTTATCTAATTCTTTTTCTCTTTGTTTATCAGTTAATTTTTTAATTTTTAATTCATTCTCGAAATGACGTCTTAATCCTCCATCTATCTTATTCCAATCGTTAAATAATCCTTTAGAAATTTGTGTTAAATTAGTATCATTTTTAATGTAAACATTTTTAGAATCACAATTATTAAGCTTTGTGATAGATTCTTTAATTTTTGATGAGTATTTATTAAATTCCTTATAAAACACATCAATTGTTTCAAAAATTTCTTTTTTATCTTTAAATTTTTCAATAACAAAAGAACTTGATTCACTATCACTTAATATTTGCTTAAACAAAACAGCAAATTTAAGTTTTCTAATGTTTTTTCGTTTAGCTTTATCTGATTCTTTTTGAGAAAATTCATTGATGTATTCATTTAAACCTTTGATTTTTTTATTATCTTCTAAAGATTTTCCTCCGATGACTAAATTAAACTTATCAATCCCGCTTTGATTCAAAAAATTATTAAAATTATTAACTGAAAAGAATTCATTTAAATCCATATTGTCAAGTACATCTTTAAAATCATTCTCAAGAGTTTTTAAATCAAGATTAAACTCTTTAATTTTCTCAAATCTAGAAACATTATCTAAATATTTTGGCAAATTAACATGAACTATTCTATATATTATAGATGTTGGAATTTCTTTCTCAGAAAAAACATTTTTTCGATTATTAAAAAAACCAGTAAAATAAGTAGACCAGTTATTAAATTGATTTACTAAGTTTTTGTCTTTTAACCTTTTATTCTTCTCTAACCACTCAGGCAAAATATGAGTAATTAATTCTTTTTTAAACAGCTGACTAAATTCTTTTTGACTCTTAATATGATTATAAATCTCTTTTCTTAGTATTGTTTGATTTTTAGCGTATTTATTTTTTAGTTTTTGATTTTTATTATCTTTTTTCAAATCTTCATACACTTTTTGATATGCTTCTAAATCTTTTTTTTCAAGTTTAATTCCATTTAAGCATTTTTCAATAAAATATCTGTAATAGTCATCCATTATTTTTTTGATATTATTAAACCCCTTTTCCCGATCCTTGTCTTCTTCAATTAGTCCTTTCTTTTTAATATTATCAAAAGTCTTCCCAATAGGTTTTAATTTAAATCTCAATGTCTTTGATATGCTATACATATTTGTAAATTCATTCCATATCGATTTTTCTTTCATCATTTTTATCATAACCCTCCTATTTTAAACAAATACTTCTTTTTTGTGTGAACTGTCTGTAAGGTTCTTAAAAAGTGATTCTGATTAGAATTGTAAAGGTCGTTATTGCTCCTATTAAATGTTCGAAATTGTTCATCTGTTTTTTTAAGTCTTGTTTTCCATTCAGGTAAATATTTCATTTTTAATATTCATTTAATACATATTAAATATAAATATTTGCTATTCTTAAAGATTTATAAGTATATTTACTTAAAAGCATCACTTTCTAAAATTGAGAACAACACTAATTTATCTTTATTTTAAAGGTATTAGTTATAGAGACATAGTAGACTTAAACAACACCATTCCCTCAACTAAGCTACATTACAGTTATGAATTAAATTAAAGTTCACAGAAGAAATAAACAACTACGTTAAGACTATTCACCATAAAATTGAAGATCGCAGGCATACAGATGAACAATTCATCAAAGTAAAAGTAAAAATACAGTATATCTGGAACCTGGTAGGGGAGGATGCTGGTTTTTATTAGCAAGCAATGATTTTGGAATGAACCTACACTATCTGAAAGGTACGCTTTTACAGAAAGAATTAAATAGTATTAGATGTGTTTTTGATATATGAAAAGATCAACACAGTATGTGCTCATATTTACACATGTTGCCGCAGCGGCAGTCGGTGCATGGATTAATGGTTCTGTTTC
>Ga0114931_10007750_pt1 | contig 13086 bp, 11 predicted proteins | sample 2SBtaG_FD_89579 | JGI IMG/M metagenome (GOLD analysis project Ga0114931, IMG submission 89579) | Deep subsurface microbial communities from Kolumbo volcano to uncover new lineages of life (NeLLi) - 2SBTROV14_V59a metaG | ecosystem: Environmental > Aquatic > Marine > Volcanic | place: Kolumbo... | reverse complement strand
TTTGTGATGACCCGCTCGATATCGAGCCAGGACTTGGCTTTGTGATCAACAGTTGAAGGCACTTCGGTCAAACGGGCCAGACGGTCGTCGGAAACAAAATGAATGCAGAAACACGTCTCCAGCCATTCCTTTACAGACATGAGATGCTGGGGGGCATCGTCAAGAAAAAAAACAGGCGCTTGAACCCTGTCAAAAAAATACTTTGCTGCTCTTCCCTTGTTTCCCTCATTGACAATGACCGGATAAGGCATCCCGTGGCGTGCCAGATGTTTCTCACGCACCGGCTGAAGCTTTGTCGGAAGGTTGGTTAGAATCACGATCTGAAGGCGGCGTGATAAATGGTGCAACGTTTCCGCCGCACCGGGGACAGGTTGAAGAGAGCTGACCCCTTGAACAAGAAATTCGGTTATGAGTTCCGCAATCTCTTCATGCGGATAGTCTTCATTGCTTGTCTGTCTTTTGATGTTCCCCGCCAGATGATAGCTGGTGAGATCAAGCCAGAGCCCTTTTTTTGTCAGGAAACTCTCCAAACCGGCAACGAATTGAAGCAAAACCTCGTCTGCATCAGTGATCAGCAGTGGCCGGCGCTGAATGAGTTTCAGGGCATCAATCTGTTTTTTTACAGGTAGAAAAGCTGACATTTCCACTGAGGGGTGAGTCGGGGGTTAACAAAATGATAACGCTGAGCCCGGGTTGGGGTGAAGCGAACCGGGGCGCAGCCTACATCTCCTATGTACTGCACCGCCAAGGGCATCATACACGAAATTGGTCTGAAAGCCTGAAAAACTTGCGTAAAACGCACTTTTTTCAGAGCAGGAAAGAGAAGGTACACTGCTTAATTCAGAACGTTGGAAAGAGCTATTTCAATACTTAGTTAAGGATATTGGTGTCTGATGAGATATCAGCCAGTTTCGATTCGGTCTGTGATTGATTTGTAAGAGATCCATGGCAAAGATTTCGTAAGTTTGTATGGAAACCGGACCGTCCAAATGGAAACCCAGAAGCATGTTGATTTAGAACGGGATACTAACGGGGGAGGCGAAGAGCAACGCTCAATGGCCAAGACTGTTCTCATTGTTGAAGATAACGAATTGAACATGAAACTGTTCAATGACCTTCTGGATGCGCAGGGTTATACAACTTTGCAAACGAAGGATGGCATGGAAGCCCTGGAGCTTGCGCGTCATCACCATCCGGATTTGATTCTGATGGATATTCAATTACCTGAAGTCTCGGGCCTTGAAGTCACCAAATGGCTTAAAGAAGATGATGACTTGGCGAGTATTCCAGTAGTCGTCGTCACTGCTTTCGCCATGAAGGGGGATGAAGAGAAGATTCGCAGCGGAGGCTGTGAAGCCTATATCGCCAAACCCATATCTGTTTCTTCGTTTCTTGAAACAGTCAAAAGTTTCCTCGACGATTAAGATGAAAAAATATGTCCGCGCGCGTCCTTGTCGTCGATGATGTTCTTGTAAATGTGAGGCTGCTCGAAGCCAAGCTTATGGCCGAGTATTTTGACGTTTTATCCGCCACGAATGCGGTGGATGGTATTGAGCTTGCTGAGACAAAAAGCCCGGACATTATCCTTCTTGACGTTATGATGCCGGACACCGATGGCTATGAAGCCTGCCGTCTGCTCAAAGGTAATCCTAAAACTCAACATATTCCTATCATTATGGTGACGGCGCTGGATCAGAGGGCAGATCGTATCCGGGGACTTGAGGCGGGTGCAGATGATTTTCTCACAAAGCCCGTTGATGACATTGCCCTGTTCGCCCGTGTGAAAAGCCTGGTCCGGCTGAAAATGGTGACTGATGAACTGCGCGCCAGATACGCCACGGGCGCAGAAATGGGTCTGATTACAGGTGATGTTGAAGATGTCATTGAGAACACGGATCAGGCTCATATTATGGTCGTGGAGGACAAGCCGCTTTATGTTGAGAAAATAGCGGAAACTTTATCTCCCAGTTATGATGTGGTGATTGAGCCCAATCCGGAGGAGGCGCTCCTCCGGTCACGGAATCAGGATTATGATTTGGTCATTGTGAGTCTGGCCCTTCAGGGATTTGATGGACTGAGATTATGTTCAAAACTACGTGCCCATGAAGAAACCAGAAATCTTCCAATACTCATGCTTGTCGATGAAGAAGATTTGTCAAGTGTCGTGCGGGGCCTTGAAATGGGCGTCAATGATTATTTGTCGAGACCGATTGACAGGCATGAACTGATTGCGCGCACCAAAACGCAAATTAAGCGCAAAAACTATTCCGATAAATTACGCGACGATTTTCAGGCCGGCCTGGAAGTCGCCATAACGGATCAACTGACAGGCCTCTATAACCGGCGTTATCTCTCTAACCACCTTGAACGACTTATCATCAAATCCGTCGAGAATGACAGGCCGATATCCCTCCTGGTGATTGATATTGATCATTTTAAAGTCGTCAATGACAGCCATGGGCATGATGTTGGGGATGAAGTTCTCAAGGAATTTGCCCGGAGACTATCAAGCAATGTGCGGGGCATTGATCTGGCGTGCCGTTATGGCGGAGAAGAATTTGTCGTTGCCATGCCTGAAACAAATGAAGCGTTCGCCTATATGGTGGCTGAGCGATTGCGTCAGGATGTGGCTGAAATCCCCTTTAAGGTGAAGACGGAAGAAGGCGAGCTTAACATCACCATCAGCATCGGCATCACCAATTGGGAAGGGCAGGGCGATAATGTCGATGCTCTTCTGAAACGTGCTGATCAGGCCCTCTACAAAGCCAAACGGGATGGTCGTAACCGCGTTGTTTCCGACGCGGCTTAATCAGCCGTTTTTCCCGGTCACTCAGTTTTTTCGTACCATCATTTGCACCGGAGAGAGAAAACCCTTCTCGATATTTATCTGAACGTTTTTGAATTTTTCAGCCATCGCCGCCCCTCTTTGGGGCAATGGGATGGAGGATGAATTTTTCCCTCCACCGGAAGGCATGATTTGGCGGAAGAAATCAATGGCAAATTGCCTGCGTTCTTCTACCCCGCTGACGGTGAATCCGGCAGTATTCAGCAGATCGCGCATTTCGTCAGGCGTTGTCAGATGACTGGTCGCAGGTGTATCAGCCCAGGGCACAGGAAATGCAATTTCTCCTTCACACAGCCTCATCACGTCATATATACACAGAGGTGCACCTGATTTCAGGACCCGCGCTATTTCCGCATAAAGAGCCGGGCGATCGGGAATATTCATAGCCGCATGCAGCGTGATGGCGGCATCGAAAGTTTCCGCTTCAAACGGCAGATCAAGTGCGCTCGACACTTGAAATGAGATACGGTCGGAAAGTCCCGTCATATCTGTCAATACTCTCGCCGTGTCGATAAATTCCGGTGTTAAATCGATACCGGTGACCTGCGTTTGTGCAAGAGTGGCTACGGTACGCGCCGCGCCGCCAATACCACACCCAATGTCCAGAACATGGTCATTGCGGTTAAGTTGTAATTGAGCCATGACGTGTTTGGTTGCTTCACGTCCTCCGATATGAAATTCATCAAACGGCGCAAGATCATCCGTGGTCAGGTGTTTTACATCCAGGCCTTTGTCCTTCAATCCGTCCAGTATGCGCATCAATAGGGACTCATCGCCGTAATGCTCGGCTACTGCATTCTCAACACTCTTCATCATTCTCTCCAGAGGCGCGGGGTTTGGGGTCTGTCTTCTTTTCATGTAACCAGATTTTCCTGCTTTGTCTTCTTATTCTCTGTCTTCTGGGCATCAGGGTTTACAAATTGTTAATAATCTGCTTTGATTCGCGCCAAGTGTAGAAAGGTGTCTTATGCTCCACATAAGTGTATGTGTGGCAGCGGTAAAATAAGGTGGGGTATGACTCTCCCGGCCCTCGCAATGGTGCTTGAAAAGCGCCCATTTCGAGGGAGCAGATGGGGCTTTCGCGTGTATCACTGATGAGGCGTGAAGCGGGTCAGGCAGAATAAACTCACCAAAAAGAAACCTTACGGTTTGCTCAGGTCCGCCGCATCTCCTGAGCCCGTAAGGGTGTGGTCGGCCAGGGCTGTTGTTGGAGAGGCCTCCTCTGGCAGCGCATTTATTAAGAATGCTGGTCGACCACTTTTTCTTCTCTGCAAAGGGCCCACCTTGCATCCATCCTTTTCAGTCAGAATTCCATTGATCTGCTGACTTAACGAATACGAATATATGTGCTTTTGAGTTGAGTATATTTATCAAGCGCGTGCAGGGAATTGTCCCGTCCAAATCCTGACTGCTTGAAGCCGCCAAAGGGCATGGTGATGCCACCTCCGTCCGTGGTATTCACGTTGACTGTGCCAGCTTTCAGAGCCTGGGCCATTTTTAACGCCGTGTCGATATTGCTTGTCCACACATTGGCGCGCAGGCCATAGGGCGTGTCATTTGCAATACGTAAAGCATCATCCGCATCTTTGAACGCGATGGCGGAAAGCACGGGGCCAAAAATTTCTTCCCTGGCAATGGTCATGTCGTTGGACACCTGATCAAAAATCGTCGGCTCAACATAATATCCACCGGAATTCTGCCGCACCTGCGCGCCGCCCAGGGCCAGACGTGCGCCTTCGCTTTTTCCTTTGTCGATATAACCAAGCACGCGTTTCATCTGGTTTTCATCAACCATAGACCCCAGCGTTGTTGCAGGATCAAGAGGATCGCCTGGCGTCATCTGCGCGCCATAGCGAGCGACCTTTTCAAGAAACGCGTCCCGGATACTTTCCTGCACCAGAAGGCGGGAGGCGGCCACGCACACCTGTCCGCAATTTTCAAAAATGCCGGTGGCGGCTTCACGTGCGGCCGTATCCAGATCCTCAGTATCCTCCATTATGATATTGGGCGACTTGCCGCCGCATTCCAGCGAGATAATTTTCATATTGGACTCGCCGGAATATTTGAGAAAGAGTTTGCCAACTTCGGTTGAGCCCGTGAAGGCGAGGGCGTTCACATCCATATGCCGCCCCAAAGCCTGCCCGGCGGTCTCCCCAAAGCCGGGCACCACATTGAATACGCCTTTGGGCAGTCCCGCTTCGGCGGCCAGTTCCGCCACGCGCAAGGCTGTCAGGGGCGATTGCTCGGCAGGTTTCAGTACGAGGGAATTGCCGGCGGCTAGGGCCGGGGCGAATTTCCATGCCGCCATGAGCAAGGGATAATTCCAGGGCACCACCGCGCCGACGACGCCCAAAGGCTCGCGGGTGATGAGCCCCAATCCGCCGCCATCGGGCGGCGCGATTTCATCATAAATCTTATCGATGGCTTCGGCAAACCAGCGCACCGTGCCGGCCACGCCGGGGATATCCTGACGCCGCGAAACGGAGATGGGTTTGCCCATGTCAAGAGTTTCCAACAGCGCCAATTCATCGGCATGCGCTGCAATCAGGTCGGCAAATTTAAACAGGGTGCGTTTGCGTTTTGCAGGTGGCAAATTAGCCCAGGCACCGCTCTCAAATGCCGCCCTTGCGGCGCGCACTGCCCGATCGACATCTTCGGCGCCACACGAGGCGACGCGGCACACAACCTGACCATCAACCGGACTGATGCATTCAAACGTCTCGCCGGAAGCGGCATCAACAGTGTCATTGTTAATGAAAGCTTGGTTGCGATAAACCAGCCCGGAGACTTGTTCTTTCCAGTTTTTCGCGCCCGCCATGTCTTAAACTCCCGTTCAGCAAACAGATAAAACCTATTTGATCTTGCCTTCTTTAAATTCCACATGCTTGCGGACCACAGGATCATATTTACGGACCACCATTTTTTTGGTCATGGTGCGGGCATTCTTTTTAGTCACATAAAAAAAGCCGGTGTCTGCCGTGCTGTTCAGCCGGATTTTTATCGTTGTTGGCTTCGCCATTTCAGTACTCCATTGAGATCGGATTAGGGCGTCTTCGGGCAGGGCCATACGGCCCTCTCTGAGGCCTAGAAATTCAACCGCGCACTCTACGCTGTGTTGGGCGCGTGTCAAGAAAATCCGCTGAATTTGGGTCATTTAGGACCTTCCGTCAGAGTAACGGGAGGTGATAACGCCGGTAGAGAGCAAAAACGCAATAGGCCGCCGCCATAAGAGCCAGCGAGACCGGCAGGCCGGGAAGTCCCCAGATATTCATGGCCAATCCCACGATGATGGGGCCGAGCAATTCTCCCAGCCCAAAAGCCGTCGCCATAGTAGCGCTGACCACCGCCAGATCAGCACCAGAGAATCGTGCACCGACATCGGACAGCGCCACAGTATACAGCCCTTCGAAAACACCGCCCCAGATAAACAAAGTGGGAAAAAGCAGCAGGGGGTGGTAAATCACCCACGGCAGTGCCAGAGCGCCAATGCCGCTCAAAAAGGCCAGGGCAGTCATGAGCTGGCGTTTGTCCCCCCTGTCTGCCAGCCAACCAATGAACAACTGACACCCCATACTTCCCAGCGCCAGGGCAACCAGTATCTGAGGAACGGTGAATTCGGTGAAAGCCGTGCGCACGCCATAGATGGGCAGGAAGTTGAACATGCCTCCTTCAAAAGCCGCGAAGAGGATAGTTGCGAGAAGCGGTGTCGGCGCTTTCTTCACCATGGTCCAGAAGCCGGAGAGTTGAGAATGATCGACTTCCGGCGCAAGACGATGGACCAGCAATGGCGGCACAGCGGGAAGGCCCAGGATGACCGCCCCAGTGATGAAAGGCTGCCAGCCTTGTGGACTCGTCACAAGAAGTATAACGGGACCAGCGGCCATTCCGGCGGCCAGCGACATGCCGTAGAGCGCCAACACCCGACCACGCACCTGATGACCGGCCAGTTGGTTGATCCAAATCTCCGACACGACAAACATGACAGCGAGTGAAGCGCCAAGGATATAGCGCAAAGGAAACCAGATCCAGATGTTCTCAAAGACTTTAAAACTCAGCAGGGAGAGGATGCAAACCAGAATTGACAGGGCAAGCAGGTGGACCGTGCGGATGCGGCGCATCAGCTTGGGGACGAGAGGCGCAAACGTCAATGTGGCGACGGCAAACATCGCCGCGTTGACTCCCATCAGATATTCTGGGACTCGCATGCGCTCCATAGCCAGTCCCAAGAGGGGGAAAGTCAGGCCAAATCCAATTCCCGCCACGCCAATGCAGGAAATCACAGCCACCAGAGAGAGGCGGCGCTCGGACCTGTTCAGGCCGACATATGGATGTTGTGTGTCATGATCCCTGGAGGCCATGAAACTCTTTGCTTTCTTGGGGGCAATTGTGACGGTAGATGAAAGCTCCCTTATAGCAAATCACACAAAGGTTTGTAGTTACTTTTCAGTTTGCAAAGCCTAGGGCTTATACCAAATCGGTGAGGTGAACGCGCACCGCGGGGTTGGGATTTGAAGAACACGGACATAGTAGAATGTCGGAAAAACAGGATTGAATTCCGGGTCGATCCACATGGCGCTGAGTTTCGGGGCGCCAACATCGTTGGTATAACTCGCATTGGCGACGTCCACTGTCTTGCCGACCGGCGGCGCGAGACCGTTCGCATCAGCTACGCGTCCGTCCGAAAGCGCCACATCAAAGATTTTGACCCGTGGCTTTGCGTCCTCGCTCCACCCTTTGATAATCTGAATGCGATCCAAGTGCGCCCCCAGCGGATCTTTTTCCGCCCAAACGCCCGTAACACCCGAAGCGCTCAAGGACCAATAAGGCAAGCCGTTCCAGAGTTCTCTGTCCGTGCGGCCGGCCGGCGTCGGATCATAAGTATCTCCCCCCAGCCGGTGGCATTGTTCTCGTCAATAATCGTATTGCTCGAATGACTGTCGGAAGAGCCTATGAAACCGAACATGAAGGGATTGAAACCCTTCAGTGCTTTTTGATTGACAACTTGCATCAGGGCCTCGCGGACGTAACTGCCTTCGATTTTACCAACCCTGCCATAGCCAACCAGTAAATTCGAAAAGATCTCGAAGTCGGCAAACGGATCATAGGGCGCGAGCTTTGGGTGCGTTTCTGAGGTTCCCTTACTCTGCGTTATTTCGACGACGGGCTCCATGCGTTTGCGCCGCTTAATTCCTCCAAAACATCCTACATATTTTTCTGAAAATTAGGAATCGATTGATCGTGCGGTTGATTGTTTGTGCGCACACAAATTCAAAACCAACAATGTTGACTAGACGATAGGCTGTTGACTCCAGTGCCGCAATAAAAAACGTATTCCGGTACGCGAAATGATCCGTAATATCGTGCTCTAAAGATAATCGATCTGCATACAGTTGCGGTGGAATCGGAGGAAGGGGATTGAGGGCAGGGCAGTGTTTTCAGCCAATCGTTTTTCAACAAGGCTCAGAACAACTCGTGTGATGTGCGGTAAGTCGAGCGTGCCGGCCTCACTGAAAGTGAGCCATTTCAGGTCAAGCAATTCACCGGAAGCTTCCGATGTGTCATGCACATCGCCCTGGATCAGATTTGCATCTGCAAGAAAAAAGCGTGCATCGAATCTTCTTGATCTGGCCGCCGGCGTTACGGCGCGTGCAATGAACTCAATTTTATCAAGGGTCGGCTCAACGCCGCAGGCGTAAAACGGCCGCCATTCAGGTGAGCGTGTCATGCGTTTGAGTGGTGATGTACGTTTGACGCCAATGGCGAGGCCGGTTTCTTCAAATGTTTCTCGGATGGCGGCCAGCGCCAGCGCCTCTACATTCGCACGGCGGGAGAAGGTGCGCAGACTCATTTCAACGTCCTTACGCAGATGCGTTGCCGGTGTGATGCGGGTATCGCTTGGGCTGACGCCGCCGCCGGGAAAAACAAACTTGCCCGGCATGAATGCATGGGCCTGATGGCGTTGTCCCATCAAGACAAGAGGCACGGGGCCATCTTTTTTAACGATGATCAGCGTTGCGGCATCCCTGGGCCGCCGTGCGCGGGTTATATGTGGGGTCATGGATTTCAGCGTCTTGTTTTATTGCCGGGTTTTCTTTTTCCGCGTGATCTCGCCGGTGGCTGTTTTCTTCCCGGGGATGTTTTGAGCAGGCCTTTCTCAGGCGTAGTGAGAAGCTCAAAACGCAAGCCTCCGGTGATGGGCGTGGCTTCTTCCAGGCGAACATCGACCTTTGCTCCCAGCCGGTATATGCCGCCATGACGTTCACCTATGAGGGCATGCAGCGCTTCATCATGGATGTAGTAATCATCATCCAGAGCGCGCATGGGAACAATGCCGTCAGCGCCGGTCTCATCCAGCCTGATAAAAAGACCAAAGCGCGTGACGCCGCTGATGCGGCCCTTGAAAACCGCGCCCACGCGATCAATCAGATAGGAAGCGACATAGCGGTCAACGGAATCGCGCTCCGCTGCCATGGCGCGGCGCTCATGCAAGGAAATTTGTTCGGCAATATCATCCAGAGCGCCGGCTTCCTTTTCCGATAAACCACCATCCCCCATCCTGTCGGCCCGGATCAGTGCCCGGTGAACAATGAGATCGGCATAGCGCCGTATCGGAGAAGTGAAATGCGTGTAACGGCGCAAATTGAGTCCAAAATGTCCAAGGTTTTGAGCGCTGTAAACAGCCTGGCTTTGCGATCTCAATGTTACTTCATTGACCATTGCCTCATAAGTGGTGCCCTTAACTTTATGTAACAGGTCATTGAAATGGTGCGGTTTTAATACGCCTGATTTGGTCAGAGGCAGGTCAAGACTGTTCAGAAAATCGCGCAGACTTTCAAGCTTTTCGGCCGTCGGTGCGTCATGCACCCGATAGATGAAGGGAATCTTTTTGCGCTCCAGTTCTTCGGCCGCCGCGACATTGGCTTGAATCATGAACTCTTCTACAAGACGGTGCGCATCCAGTCTTTGACGAAACCCGATTGATGTCACCGTCCCGTCTTCGCCAAGCATAATCTTGCGCTCCGGAAGATCGAGATCCAGCGGCGCGCGTTTGTCGCGGGCTTGACTGAGCGCACGATACGCCGCCCAAAGGGGTTTGAGAGCAGGCTCAAGCAAGGGGGCGGTGAGATCGTCGGTGTCTCCATCAATGGCAGCCTGGGCCTGGGCATAATGGAGCCGGGCGTGGGAATTCATCAGAGCACGCATGAATGTGTGTTTTATTTTAGTGCCATCGCTTCTAAAAACCATACGCACAGCCAGGCAGGGGCGGTCAACGCCTTGTTTTAATGAACACAGGTCATTAGACAGTTTTTCCGGCAGCATGGGCACGACGCGATCGGGAAAATAGACTGAATTACCTTTTTTGAAAGCTCCACGATCAAGCGGGCTGCCGGGCGTGACATAATGGGCGACATCGGCGATGGCGACGACGATCACCCATCCGCCTTTATTCGCTGCATCCTCATCGGGTGCCGCGAAAACAGCATCATCAAAATCACGTGCATCGGCGGGATCAATGGTGACGAGAGGGATGTTTCGAAGATCAATGCGCTGCCCGAGTGAAACCTCCCGTGCGGCATTGGCCTGGGCTTCCTCTTCTGCACTAAAGCCCATTGGAATGCCATGACGGTGTATGGCAATGAGGCTCACGGAGCGCTGGTCATTGATGCGCTCTAGGACTTCCAGAATGCGCACCCGGCGCAGACCATATGTTTGATGGCCGACCGGCTCCACGGTCACGAGGTCTCCGGGTGAGGCACCGCCTGAATCGGAGTCTGCGACGATCATTTCATAGCGTGATTTGCGATCGACCGGTTGAACGCGCGCCTCTCCTTTTTTATTCCCCTTGCGGTAGATCCCCAATATGCGATGGGCGCTTTGACCCAGAACTTTAATGACCTGCGCTTCGACGGCGTCATCTCTCATCAGGGAAAGACGCGCCAGCACGCGATTGCCGATCCCGGGCGTGGGCCCTCTGAAAGACGACCCATGTTTCTTTCGCCCTTTTCTCTTTTCAGGCGCCAGAATGATCTTGGGAGGGGGGGAGTCTTCGCGCCATTGAGCAGGTCGCGCCAAAAGTTCGCCATCGACATCGCGATCAAAAATATCGAGAACGCAGACAGGCGGGAGACCACTGATTTTTTTAACATTATGGCGCCCGCCTGCAATCAACCCTTCATCGGCGAGTTCGCGCATGAGGCGTTTCAATGTGATGCGGTCCGCACCTTTGATTTTAAAGGCGCGCGCAATTTCACGCTTACCGATTGTACCGGGCGAAGATTTGATGAAATCAAGGATTTCCGATTTGCTGGGAAAGGCCACCACACTACTTACTCCGCCGCTTCGGTGGGTTCAGCATCAACCTTTTGTTTTGGTGTGGAGGTTTTCTTTTTGGCCGGTTTCTTTTTCTTAGCTGCTTTTTTCTTTTTGGTAGATTTCTTTTTTGGGCCTTTTGCTGCTTTAGCGGTGATCAGTTCCACCGCCCGCGCGAGCGTGATGCTGTCAGGGTCGGTATCACTGGGAATGGTTGCATTAATTTTTCCATGTTTGACGTAGGGCCCATAGCGCCCTTCCATCACATTGACGGAGCCGCCAAGTTCAGGGTGTTCGCCCAATTCTTTTAGAGGTTTGGCCGCCCCGCGTCCGCGTCCCGGGTTGGCCTTTTTCTCGGCCAACAGGGTGACCGCACGATTGAGGCCAATGGTGAAGAGTTCTTCGGGGTCTTTGAGGGAGGCATAAAGCTTATTGTGCAGGACATAAGGACCAAAGCGCCCAAGGCCGGCGACAATCTTTTTCTGATCCTCAGGGTGCAGGCCGATCTCCCGTGGCAGGGAGAGAAGCGCAAGGGCACGGTCCAGATCAACGCTGAGAGGATCAGTGCCTTTCGGGATGCCGCTCCGCTTCGGTTTGCTGCCTTCTTCGGCTTCACCCAATTGAACATATGCGCCAAAGCGCCCGTCACGTATGGTTACTTCTTGACCGGTTTCCGGGTCCATCCCCAACACTTTGGGTTGCCCCGCCAGTCCTGTGCCCTCCTGCTCGGTGAGTTGGCGGGTGAATTTGCATTCAGGATAATTGGAACAGCCGACGAAGGCGCCAAAGCGGCCGACTTTAAGAGACAGTTGACCGTTTTCGCAGGCCGGACATTTGCGGGGGTCGCTGCCGTCTTCCTTATCCGGAAAAACATGCGGACGCAGAACTTCATTGAGCGCATCAAGGACGGCTGTGATGCGGACATCGGCGATGTTATCCACTGTGGCATGGAATTCATCCCAGAATTTATGCAAAAAGGTTTTCCACTTCAGTTCGCCCGCTGAAACTTTATCAAGGTCTTCCTCCAGCGACGCCGTGAAATCATATTCCACATAACGGCTGAAAAAGCTTTCAAGAAAGGCCGTCACCAAGCGTCCCTTGTCTTCGGGATAAAACCGCTTACTCTCCAGACGCACATAGGAGCGGTCCTGGAGAACGGACAATATCGACGCGTAAGTCGAAGGACGGCCGATCCCCAATTCTTCCAGCTTCTTGACCAGGGTGGCTTCCGTGAAGCGCGGTGGCGGTTCGGTAAAATGCTGCTCCGGCTTGATGTCTTTGAGTGTGATGGCGTCCCCTTCAGAGACGTGCGGCAATCGGATGTTTTCTTCGCTTGCTGACGCATCATCGCGGCCTTCTTCATAAAGCTTCAAAAAGCCGTCAAACTTGATGACCGATCCGGTGGCGCGCAGAATGATGAAACGATCAGGCGCGGCGATATCGATGGTGGTGCGCTCAAGCCGTGCGCTTTCCATCTGGCTGGCCATGCTGCGCTTCCAAATCAAAGCGTAAGCGCCCGCTGATCAGCTTCCAGCCGAGGTCCCACATCGGCGGGCAGGCGGGATAAATCAGTCGGCCGGATGGCTTCATGCGCTTCCTGAGCATTCTTGGCTTTGCTTTTGTAGAATTTGGGTTTTTCGGGCAGATAATGTGCACCAAATTGATCGGCGATCACCTGCCGCGCCTGCTGAAGAGCCTCCGGCGCGGTGAAAAGGCCATCGGTGCGCATATAGGTGATGAGACCGGTGGTCTCGCCGCCAATATCGATCCCTTCATACAGGCGCTGAGCGGTTTGCATGGTTTGGCGGGAGGAAAAGCCGAGCTTACGTGATGCTTCCTGTTGTAGCGTGGATGTGGTGAACGGGGGTTGTGGATGGCGCTTGGCGGGCTTGCTATCCACTGACGCCACAGAAAAAGAGGACGTTGCGATG
>Ga0114931_10007749_pt1 | contig 13086 bp, 12 predicted proteins | sample 2SBtaG_FD_89579 | JGI IMG/M metagenome (GOLD analysis project Ga0114931, IMG submission 89579) | Deep subsurface microbial communities from Kolumbo volcano to uncover new lineages of life (NeLLi) - 2SBTROV14_V59a metaG | ecosystem: Environmental > Aquatic > Marine > Volcanic | place: Kolumbo... | reverse complement strand
GTCCATCCGGCGGATGACGCAAAGCGCCTCGCGCATCTTCGCCGCCGAGGGATGGTTCGAGTTGCCGAAGTTCGAATGCGACAGCAGCGCGACCTTGGGCGGGATGCCGAAACGGCGCACCTTCTCGGCCGCCATGATGGCGATTTCGGCGACCTCCTCGGCGGTCGGATCGGGGCAGACGTTGGTGTCGGCCATGAAGTAGATGCCCTTGTCGAGCACCAGCATCTGCATGGCTGCGACCGCGTGGACGTCCTCGCGCAGGTCCAGAATGTCGGTGATATGGCGCAGATGCTCGGCATAGGTGCCGACCGGGCCGGCGAGCATCGCGTCGGCCTCGCCCCGGCGCACCATGAGCGCAGCGATCACCGTGTTATGGGTGCGCACCACGGTGCGCGCCTTGGCGGGCGTCACGCCCGCGCGCTGCATGATCTCGTGGTAGAGCGTCCAGTACTCGCGGTAGCGCGGATCGTCATGGGGATCGACCAGATCGAAGTCGCGGTCGGGTTGGATGCGCAGCGAGAGCTTCTCGATCCGGTTTTCGATCACCGCGCGACGGCCGATCAGGATCGGCTTGGCGAAGCCCTCGTCGCAGACGAGCTGCACGGCCTGGAGCACGCGCCATTCCTCGCCCTCGGCGTAGACCAGCCGGCGGGGCGCGGACTTGGCGCCGTCGAAGACGCTTTTCATCACGTAGCCGGTCCGGAAGACCCGCGACGAGAGCCGTTGGCGATAAGCGTTGAAATCCTCGATCGGGCGGGTGGCGACACCGCTCTCCATCGCCGCCCTGGCGACCGCCGAGGGCACCTCGACGACGAGCCGGGGATCGAACGGCTTGGGCAGCAGGTAATCGGCGCCGAACGAAAGGTTCTGGTCGCCGTAGGCCGCCGCCACCACGTCGGAAGCCTCGGCGCGGGCAATGTCGGCGATCGCCTGGACGCAGGCGAGCTTCATGGCCGAGTTGATCTCGGTCGCGCCGACGTCGAGCGCGCCGCGAAAGATGAAGGGAAAGCAGAGAAGGTTGTTGACCTGGTTGGGATAATCCGAGCGGCCGGTGGCGATGATTACGTCGTCGCGCGCGCCATGGGCGTCCTCGGGCAGGATCTCGGGCTCCGGGTTGGCGAGCGCCAGCACGATCGGGCGCGCGGCCATGCGCGCCACCATCTCGGGCTTGAGCACCCCGGGGGCCGACAGGCCGAGGAAGATATCCGCGCCCTCGATCACGTCGCCCAGCGTACGCTTGTCGGTGGCCTGGGCGTAGCGCGCCTTGAACGGGTCCATGCCCACCTCGCGGCCCTCGTAGACCAGGCCGTCGATATCGCAGACCCAGATGTTCTCGCGCTTCACGCCGAACTCGACCAGTTGGTCGAGGCAGGCGAGCGCCGCCGCGCCCGCGCCCGAGCAGACCAGCTTGACGTCGGCGGCCCGCTTGTCGACCACGCGCAGCGCGTTGAGGACGGCGGCGTTGACGCAGATCGCGGTGCCGTGCTGGTCGTCGTGGAACACCGGGATCTTCATGCGCGCGCGTAGCTTGGCCTCGATCTCGAAGCACTCGGGCGCCTTGATGTCCTCGAGATTGATCGCGCCGAAGGTCGGCTCGAGCCTGGCGATGATCTCGACCAGCCGCGCGGGATCGGTCTCGTCGAGCTCGATGTCGAACACGTCGATGCCGGCGAACTTCTTGAACAGGACCGCCTTGCCCTCCATCACCGGCTTGGCGGCGAGCGCGCCGATGGCGCCGAGGCCGAGAACCGCGGTTCCGTTCGAGACCACGCCGACGAGATTGGCGCGGATGGTGTAGTTGTAGACCTCGGCCGGGTCGCGGACGATCTCCTCGCAGGCGACCGCGACCCCCGGTGAGTAGGCGAGCGCGAGGTCGTGCTGATTGGCGAGTGGCTTGGTCGGATGAACGCCCAGCTTGCCGGGTTGCGGCGTGCGGTGGTACTCAAGCGCGGCGTTCCGCAGGTCTTCCGACATCGGCTTCTCCGGTGGTCTCGGCGATGGTCGCGGGCAATGGCCGGCGCCAGTATAGCCGTCCGCCCCCGAAATGCCACGGCCCCCACGGTGGCCCGGGCGCGCGCGGCTCCAGAAAAGCGAAGGCCCGCAGGGAATGCCGCGGGCCTTCGGGAACTTGGTGCGGTCGAGAAGACTCGAACTTCCACTCCCTTGCGGGAACAGCGCCCTCAACGCTGCGCGTCTACCAATTCCGCCACGACCGCAGTAGGCTGAAAAGATAATGCGGGATAGCAAATCTACAAGCACGACGCAAGCGGCGGGACGTGCGCGCGCGGCGGGTTTCGAGGTCGAATGGCGACGCGCCGCCGAACCGGTCTCCTATCCCGAGGCCGTAGCCTTCATGGAAGAGCGCGTCCGCGCCATCCGCGCGGGCGAGGTGGGCGAGCTCGTCTGGCTGATCGAGCACCCACCGCTTTATACCGCCGGCACCAGCGCCCGGGTCGAGGACCTGATCGATCCCGACTATCTCCCGGTCTATCGCAGCGGGCGCGGCGGCCAGTACACCTACCACGGCCCCGGCCAGCGCATCGCCTATGTGATGCTCGACCTCGCCCGCCGCAAGCCCGATATTCGCGCCTACGTCGCCGCGCTCGAGGGCTGGGTGATCGCCGCGCTCGCCGATTTCGGGGTCCGCGGCGAGCGGCGCGCGGGCCGGGTCGGCATCTGGGTCGAGACGTCCGAGGGCGAGGCCAAGATCGCCGCCATCGGCGTGCGCGTGCGGCGCTGGATCACTTTCCACGGCATCTCGATCAACGTCGCCCCCGACCTCGCGCAGTATCGGGGGATCGTCGCCTGCGGCATCCGCGACCGGGGCGTCACCTCGCTCGCCGCCCTCGGGATCGAGGCCGACATGGCCATGGTCGACGCCGCGCTCGAACGCCATTTCGGGGCGTTCTTCGGGGAATAGCCAATCCCCCCCGAACCCGCCCGACGGGCCGAAGGCTCGGCGAAAACCATCAAACCGTCGCCAGCATGCGGAAGCCGGGCTCGACCGGGTCGGGCTCGGGAGTGCTGTCGACCTCGACGACCGAGGCGAAGGCCGGGCCGGCGCGGCAGCGCGCGACCATCTCGGAGACCGCCGCCGCATCGCCCGCGAACACCGCCTCGACGCTGCCGTCGGCGCGATTGCGGACCCAACCGTCGAGCCCCAGCGCGGCCGCCTGATCGGTCGTCCAATAGCGGTAGCCGACGCCCTGCACGCGCCCCCGAATGCGTACCCGCACCGCCATTCGGTCCGCGCCGCCGCCCATCGTCCGGTCAGACAAATTCGAGGATGAGCTGGTCCGCGCTCACGCTGTCGCCGGGGTTGGCGGCGATCCTCGCGACCCGGCCGTCGCGTTCGGCGCGCAGCACGTTCTCCATCTTCATGGCGTCGACCACGCACAGCGCGTCGCCCGCCTTCACCTCCTGATCCGCCTCGACCAGGATCGAAACCACCCGGCCGGGCATCGGCGACAGGAGATAGCGCGAGCGGTCGGGCGCGACCTTGGCGGGCATCAGCGTGGCGAGCTCGGCCTCGCGCGGGCGACGAACGGCGGCGTCGACCACGGCGCCCGCGTGGCGCAGCCGCCAGCGCGCGCCTCGGCGCTCGATCAAGACCGTGATCGGGCGCTCGTCGAGCCGGCCCGTGAACCGTGTTTCGCCCGGTTGCCAGGCCCCCCGCAGACGCAGCCCGCGCGGCCCCAGGGTCACGTCGACGCCGCCGCCGGCGAGCCGCGCCTCGACCGTCTCGGACCGGTCGTCGAGCGTCACCACCCATTCGCGTCCCGGCCGCCAGGCATAGCCCGGGATCTGGCCTGGGATCGCGTTGGCGCGCGCCCCCTCGCCGAGATGGACCAGAACCGCGACCGCGACCAAGGCATCGGCAACCGCACCCTCGACCGGCGCGCCGGTGAAGGCCGCGCCGTATTCCTCGGCGACGAAGCCGGTGGTCAGCCGTCCCTCGGCGAAGCGCGGATGGCGCATGACCGCGGCGAGAAACGAAATATTGGTCTCGACCCCCCTGATCTCGAAGGCGTCGAGCGCCTGGCCGAGGCGCCCCACCGCCTCGTCGCGGTCGGCGCCATGGGCACAGACCTTGGCGATCATCGGGTCGTAATGAACGGTGATCTCGGCGCCCTCGAACACGCCCGCGTCGATCCGCAGGCCGTCCACGTCCTCGGGCGGACGATAGCGCTTGAGCCGCCCGATCGAGGGCAGGAAGCCGCGCCCCGGGTCCTCGGCGTAGACCCGGCCCTCGACCGCCCAGCCGTCGATCGCGATGTCGTCCTGGCCAAAGGCGAGCGGCTCGCCGGCGGCGATGCGGATCATCTGCTCGACTAGATCGATCCCGGTGACAAGCTCGGTCACAGGATGCTCGACCTGAAGACGTGTATTCATTTCAAGGAAGTAGAACTTTTTATTACGATCGACGACGAACTCGACCGTCCCCGCCGAGCGATAATCGACCGCGCGCGCCAGCGCCACCGCCTGGGCGCCCATGCGGGCGCGCATCTCGGGATCGACCAGGGGACTCGGCGCCTCCTCGATGATCTTCTGGTGGCGGCGCTGGATCGAGCATTCGCGCTCGCCGAGATGGACGATGCCCCCTTGCCCGTCGGCGAGCACCTGGATCTCGATATGGCGCGGCTCCTCGATGAACTTCTCGATCAAGAGCCGGTCGTCGCCGAAGGCCGCGCGCGCCTCCGAGGCGGCGGCGCGCAACCCCTCGACCACGGCCGCGTCGTCATGGGCGATCCGCATGCCCTTGCCGCCGCCACCGGCCGAGGCCTTGATCATCACCGGATAGCCGATGGCGCGCGCGATCTCGACCGCGACCTCGGGGTCCTCGACCTCGCCGTCGTGGCCGGGAATGGTCTCGACGCCGGCCCGGGCCGCGAGCCGCTTGGATTCGAGCTTGTCGCCCATCGCCGCGATCGCCCGGGTCGTGGGGCCGATGAAGACGATCCCCGCGGCGTCGAGCGCGGCGACGAAATCGGCGTTCTCGGCGAGGAAGCCGAAGCCCGGATGCACCGCCTCGGCCCCGGTCTCGCGCGCGGCCGCCACGATGCGGGCGATATCGAGATAGCTCTCCGCCGCCGCCGCGCCGCCGATCTCGACCGCCTCGTCGGCCATGCGGACATGCGCCGCCTCGCGGTCGACGTCGGAATGGACCGCGACCGTCGCGATCCCCATGCGCCGCGCGCTGGCCATGATCCGGCAGGCGATCTCGCCGCGATTAGCGATCAGTATCTTCGAGAACATCGGCCCGTCCGCCCCAAGCTTCGCGTTACGCCCCACCCTTGCCGCCGAAGCCGCCCATCACATAGGCGACGTGGATCGCCAGTATGCCGCCCCAGCCGACCATCGGCCAGACGAACCAGGGGCTTTTGGAGGCGGTCGCGAGATTGACGATCACCAGAACTCCCATGACCACCGCATAGACCGCGAGATGGGCGAGAAACCCCCGAAGTCGTCGCCGCCCACCGCCGCCGCCGTCGCTCATAGCGGAATGTTGGAATGCTTCTTCTCCGGGTTCTCCAACCGCTTGCCCCGCAGCATGGCGAGCGCGCGGCAGATCCGGCGACGCGTGTTGCGCGGCGTGATCACGTCGTCGATGAAACCCCGATGGCCGGCGATGAACGGGTTGGCGAACTTGGCGCGGTATTCCTCGGTCCGCGCCTCGATCGTCGCGGGGTCGCCGAGATCGCCGCGAAAGATGATCTCGACCGCTCCCTTGGGGCCCATCACCGCGATCTCGGCCGAGGGCCAGGCGTAGTTCACGTCGCCGCGCAGATGCTTCGAGCTCATGACGTCGTAGGCCCCGCCATAGGCCTTGCGCGTGATCACCGTGACCTTGGGCACCGTCGCCTCGGCGAAGGCGAACAGGAGCTTCGCGCCGTGCTTGATGATGCCGCCGTATTCCTGCGCCGTCCCGGGCAGGAAGCCGGGCACGTCGACGAATGTGACGATCGGAATATTGAAGCAATCGCAGAAACGCACGAATCGCGCGGCCTTGCGCGAGGAATCGATATCCAGGCAGCCCGCCAGCACCATCGGCTGGTTGGCGACGAACCCGACCGTCGCCCCCGCCATGCGGCCGAGGCCGACGATGATGTTGCCGGCGTAATCGGGCTGAATCTCGAAGAAATCGCCCTCGTCGACCACCGCCTCGATCAGCTCGCGCATGTCGTAGGGCTTGTGGGGGTCATTGGGCACCAGGGTCTCGAGCGCCGGCGCCGAACGGTCGACCGGGTCGCCGGTCGGGCGGACCGGCGGCGCCTCGCGGTTCGAGGCCGGCAGGAAATCGATGAAGCGTCGGGTTTCGAGAAGCGCCTCGACGTCGTTGGCGAAGGCGAGATCGGCGACGCCCGAGCGCCCGGTATGGGTCGCCGCGCCGCCGAGATCGGCGTGGCTGACCTCCTCGTGGGTCACGGTCTTGACCACGTCGGGGCCGGTCACGAACATGTAGGACGTGTCCTCGACCATGAAGATGAAGTCGGTCATGGCCGGCGAATAGACCGCGCCCCCCGCGCAAGGTCCCATGATGACCGAAATCTGCGGCACCACGCCCGAAGCGAGCACGTTGCGCTGAAACACCTCGGCGTAGCCGGCGAGCGAATCGATGCCCTCCTGGATGCGCGCGCCGCCCGAATCGTTGAGCCCGATCACCGGCGCGCCGAGCCGCAGCGCATGGTCCATGATCTTGCAGATCTTGCCGGCGTGCGCCTGGCTGAGCGAACCGCCGAAGACCGTGAAATCCTGGCTGAAGACGAACACCAGCCGGCCGTTGATGGTGCCCTGGCCGGTCACGACCCCGTCGCCCGGCACACGCTGCTCGGCCATGCCGAAGTCGGTGCAGCCGTGCTCGACGAACATGTCGTATTCCTCGAACGAGTCGGGATCGAGCAGGATTTCGAGGCGCTCGCGCGCGGTCAGCTTGCCCTTGGCGTGCTGGGCGTCGATCCGGCGCTGGCCGCCGCCGAGGCGCGCCGCCGCGCGCTTGCGTTCGAGTTCCTCGATGATTTCCCTCATGGTATCCCCGCGCCGCGTTCCCGGCCCCCGCCGGAGCCAATAAGCCCTTTCCCCGCTGGCATCTTACGGGGGATTGACGCCAGCACCAAACCGCTCAAGCCCGCGTCAGGTCGAGAAACCGCGCCGCGGCCGCGATCTCGGTGGCGAGCCGGTCGGCGCGCGCGCGCGCGTCCGCGTCCTCGCCCCAGCTTTCGGCCTGGAAATCCTCGTCCACCCGGCTCGCGGCGAAGGCCGTCCGGGCGTCGAGTCGGCCGGCGGCGAGAGCCAGCGCGATGACCAGCGAGCCGCAGGCGGCCGTCATCGCATGGAGCGCGGCGAGGACGAAATCATCGAACGCCTCGATTCGGGCGCGCAGCGCGGCGAGCGCCTCGGGTGGCTGCGCGATCGGCAGGATCCCCGGCGCCGCCGCGAGCCGCGCGCCGGTCTCCGCCGCCAGCCAGTCGAGAAGCGGGTCCCAGGCCGCCGCCTGGCGCGCGACCAGGGCCTCGGGCCGCGCGGCGCGGTGGCAGACGAGGTCGGTCTCGCCATAGCCCGCGATCACGCGCAAGACCGGCGCGCGGTCGCGGCGCAGAACGTCGATGGCCGAGGCGGCGAGCGCGTTGAGCGGCATGGCGGCGCGCTCGATCGTCTCGGTCTGCGCCTCCCATTCGGCGGCGAGCGCGGCGGCGAGCGCGGCGTTGGGCAGGATCAGCCCATGGCCGCCCGGCGTGCGCGCGAGGCGATCGTCGAGGGTGACGGCGAACCCCTCGCCCTCGGCGCGGCTGTCGGCCCGGGCATAGACGCGCTTCACGGGCCCAGGCCGATCGTCTCGACCAGCTCGGCGAAGCTCGCAACCACCGCATCGGCGCCCGAGGCGAGAAGTTCCCCGGGCTCGTGGTAGCCCCAGCCGACGCCAAGCGCGCCCACGCCGGCGGCGCGCGCCATTTCGATATCGAAGGTCGTGTCGCCGACCAGCACGGTCTCGGCGGCCTCGACCCCGGCCTCGTTCATCGCCCGTTCGAGCATCGCCGGGTGGGGCTTGCTGGGAGCGTCGTCGGCGGTCTGCAAGGTGACGAAGCGCGCCGCGAGCCCGGTGCGGTCGAGGGTCGCGCGCAGGCCGCGACGCGATTTTCCGGTCGCGATGCCGAGCAGATAGCCCGCTGCGCCCAACGCCTCGATCGCCTCGCGCGCCCCCGCGAACAGGGGCTCGCGGTGCGCCGGCCGGGCGCGGAGCGCCAGAAACGCGGCGCGGTAGGCCGCGACCAGGCGGGCATGCGCGTCCCCATCCCCCTCGGGGTGGAGCGCCGCCATCGCCAGAGGCAGGGAAAGACCCACGGTTCGCCGCACCGACGCGCCCGAGGGGGGCGCGAGACCGCGCGCGACGAAGGCTTGGCCCATGGCCTCGATGATCCCGTGCTGGCTGTCGACCAGCGTGCCGTCGCAATCGAAGACGATCAGCCTGACCATCGTTCAGCCGTCGGCCAGAAACGAAACATCCCCGGACGGCTCCGGGTCGAAGCCCAGGAAGGCCCAGGTCTCGCGCATATGCGGCGGCAGCGGCGCGACCACGCGAAGCGGACGGCCGCCGCCGGGAGGCGCCGGAAGCTCGATCGCCCGGGCATGGAGATGAAGGCGCGGCGCGATCCCCTCGCCCGCGAGAAAGGCCCCGGCGCCGCCGTACTTGCCGTCGCCCTGGATCGGCGTGCCGAGCGCCGCGCAATGAACGCGGATCTGGTGGGTGCGCCCGGTGCCGGGCTGAAGCGCGAGCCAGGCGGCGCGCGCGCCGGCGGTCTCGATCACCGCGTAATGGGTGATCGCGGCCTTGCCCCCGGCGTCGGCGGCCATGCGCTCGCCCGCCACGCCACCGCCCGTCTTGGCGAGCGGCAGCGCGATCCGCCCGCTATCGGCCGGCGGCACACCGACCACCAGCGCCCAGTAGAGCTTGCGCAAGCGGCGACCGCGAAACGCCGCGCCCAGCCGAGCGGCGGCGCGAACGTTGCGGGCAAGAAGCAGGACGCCGCTGGTGTCGCGGTCGAGCCGATGGACGAGGCGCGGGCGCTCCTCGGCCTCGAAACGGAGCGCATCGAGCATCGCGTCGAGATGGCGGCGCGTTCCGGTGCCCCCCTGAACCGCGAGGCCGGCGGGCTTGTCGATGGCGATGACGTCGGCGTCGCGGTAGAGCACGCGGGCGCGCAGCGCCTCGGCCTCCTCGGGGCTCGCGGGGGATGGCGGCGGGCGCTTGCGCGCGGGCGCCGGGAGGGAGGCGCCGAGCGGCGGCACGCGCACGCGCTGGCCGGGCGCCAGGCGAAGTCCCGCCTTGGCGCGCGCGCCGTCGACCCGGACCTGGCCGGTGCGCAGGAGCTTTTCGAGCCGACCATGGCCGAGATCGGGATAATGGCGGCGGAACCAACGGTCGAGTCGCATCTCGCCCTCGTCCCGCGTCACTTCGCGAATTTCGACCCCGCTCACGCGAGGACCAGACGCAGCAGCGTCATGCCGAGCATGAATCCGACCAGCGCCACGATGACCGAGGCCACCACGTAGAACCCCGCCGAACCGAGCTGTCCCCGCTGGATCAGCGTCACCACGTCGAGCGAGAAGGTCGAGAAGGTGGTGAAACTGCCGAGCATGCCGACGACGAGAAAGGCGCGCATCTCGCCGCCCACGGTCCAGGCGAGCGCCATCGCCTCGACCATCGCGCCGAGGACGAAGGAGCCGACGATATTGACCGTCAGCGTGCCGTAGGGAAAGACCGCGCCCAGCCAATGGCCGACCCGGGTCATGACGAGATAGCGAGCGACGGCGCCGACCGCCCCACCCGCGGCGACCGCGAGAACCGCGTTCATGCGCGTCCTCCCGGAAAAAAATTCCGAACCATCCTCAAGACAAGCTCCCGGAAATGTCCATCCTGGTTACGCGGGCCTGGTTACGCGGGCGAGAACCCGGATTACGCCTTGTCGGGGGCCTTGCCGCGCAAGCGCTCCCAATAGGCCAGGCGCTTGGCGACCTCGCGCTCGAACCCGCGCTCGCCGGGTCGATAGTAGGTCTCGCGCGCCATGTCGTCGGGGAAGTAGTTCTGACCGGAAAACCCCGCCTCCGTGTCGTGGTCGTAAACGTAGCCCGCGCCATAGCCCAAATCCTTCATCAGCCGCGTGGGCGCGTTCAGGATATGGGCGGGCGGCATCAGCGAGCCGTGCTCGCGCGCGCTTCGCATCGCCGCGCCGAACGCGCGGTAGGCGGCATTCGACTTGGGCGCGGTCGCGAGATAGATCACGCATTGGGCGAGCGCGAGCTCGCCATCGGGCGAGCCGATGAAGTCGTAGGCGTACTTGGCGGCCATCGCCTGGACCAGCGCCTGGGGGTCGGCGAGCCCGACGTCCTCGGCGGCGAAGCGGACCAGCCGGCGCGCGATGTAGAGCGGGTCCTCTCCCGCCGCGAGCATGCGCGCGAGCCAGTAGAGCGCCGCGTCGGTGTCCGATCCGCGCAGCGACTTGTGGAGCGCGCTGATGAGGTTGTAGTGCCCCTCCTGCGCCTTGTCGTAGAGCGGCACGCGCTTGGCGAGCGTCTGGCCGAGCCCGGCGACGTCGAGGCGCGTTCCCTCGGGCAGGCGAAACAATTCCTCGACCAGATTGAGAAGAAACCGCCCGTCGCCGTCGGCCATGTCGCAAAGCGCGGCGCGGGCATCGTCGTCGAGCGGCAGCGTGCGCCCGACCGCCGCCTCGGCGCGCGCGAGCAGCGTTTCGAGCGCCGCCCGGTCGAGCCGGTTGAGCACCAGGACCTGACAGCGCGACTGAAGCGCGCCGATCAGCTCGAACGAGGGGTTTTCGGTGGTCGCGCCGACCAGGATGACGGTGCCGTCCTCGACATGGGGCAGCAGCCCGTCCTGCTGAGCGCGATTGAAGCGGTGGATCTCGTCGATGAAGAGAAGCGTGCCCTGGCCCATGGCGCGGCGCTCGCGGGCGCGGGCGAACACCTTGCGCAGGTCCGCGACGCCCGAAAAGACCGCCGAAAGCGGCTCGAAGGCGAAGTCGGTCTCCTTGGCGAGCAAGCGGGCGATGGTCGTCTTGCCGGTGCCGGGCGGCCCCCAGAGGATGAGCGAGGCGAGACGATGCTCGGCCAGCATGCGCCCGAGCGGGCCGTCGGGGGCGAGAAGATGGTCTTGGCCGACGACTTGGTCGAGACTGTCGGGCCGCAGGCGGTCGGCGAGCGGCTGGGGAGCGTTTTGTTCGAAAAGCGTGGGCACGGCCTCGATCCCCGAGAAGCCGGCGTCACGCCGGGCGCGGAGGCGCGCCGGGCGTCACGACTCCTCGTCGCCCTCCGCCCCGGCGACGGGACCGGAATCCTGGCCCTTGGCCTCGGGATCGCGATCGACCAGCTCGATCATCGCCATCGGCGCCGCGTCGCCATGGCGGACGCCCGCGTGCAGGACCCGCGTGTAGCCGCCCTGGCGCTCGGCATAGCGCGGGCCGAGGGTGGCGAACAGCTTCTCGGTCAAACCCCGGTCGCGGAGCACCGAAAGCACCTGACGGCGCGCGTGCAGATCGCCGCGCTTGCCGAGCGTGATCAGCTTCTCGACATAGGGGCGCAGTTCCTTCGCCTTGGGCAGCGTGGTCTTGATCTGCTCGTGCTTGATCAGCGCCATCGCCATGTTGGCGAGCATGGCCTTGCGATGGCTCGCGGTGCGATTGAGCTTACGGCCGCTGTTCCCGTGGCGCATGGTTCTTCCCTTCCGTCCAATAATCGCCCGGCGCGGTCGGCCGGGCCGTCGGTCAATAGGGCTCGTCGAGCCTCTTGGCCAGTTCCTCCACGTTCTCGGGCGGCCAGTTCGTCACCTCCATGCCGAGATGGAGGCCCATCTGCTCCAGAACTTCCTTGATCTCGTTCAGCGACTTGCGCCCGAAGTTCGGGGTCCGCAGCATCTCCTGCTCGGTCTTCTGGACGAGATCGCCGATGTAGACGATGTTGTCGTTCTTGAGGCAGTTGGCCGAGCGCACCGAAAGCTCGAGCTCGTCGACCTTGCGCAACAGGTTCGGGTTGAACGCCGGCTCGGTCGCCTGCTCCTCGGCGCTCACGGTGCTCGGCTCCTCGAAGTTGATGAAGAGCTGGAGCTGATCCTGAAGAATCCGCGCGGCGAGCGCGACCGCGTCCTCGGGCGAGATCGCGCCGTTGGTCTCGACCCGCATGGAGAGCTTGTCGTAATCGGTGACTTGACCGACGCGGGTGTTGTCGACCTTGTAGGCGACCTTCTTGACCGGACTGAACAAGGCGTCGACCGGGATCAGGCCGATGGGCGCGTCCTCGGCGCGGCTCTGCGCCGCGGCGACATAGCCCTTGCCCGCCTCGACCGTTAGCTCCATCGAAATCTTGGCGCCGTCGTCGAGGGTGCAGATATGGTGCTTCGGGTCCATGACGTCGATGTCGTGGCCGGTTTCGATCATCGAGGCGGTGACATCGCAGGGTCCCTCGGCGCGCAGCGACATGCGCTCGGGCCCCTCGCCGTGCATGCGCAGCGACATCGACTTGATGTTGAGGACGATATCGGTCACGTCCTCGCGCACGCCGGGGATCGACGAGAACTCGTGGAGCACGCCGTCGATCTGGATCGCGGTCACGGCGGCGCCCTGAAGCGACGACAGGAGCACGCGGCGCAGCGCGTTCCCGAGCGTCAAGCCGAACCCGCGCTCGAGCGGCTCGGCGACGATCGTCGCCTCGCGGGCCGAATCGGTTCCCGCCTCGACGGCGAGTCGCGACGGTTTGATCAGTTCCTGCCAGTTTTTCTGGATCACGAAGGCATCCTCACGAGTGGGGCGGGCCGAAGCCCGCCATGAACCTGTCTATCGGGCGCCCGGCTTCCGGCGCCGGGACCGGTCAGACCCGGCGCCGCTTCGGCGGACGGCAGCCGTTGTGCGGAATCGGGCTGACGTCGCGGATCGCGGTGATGGTGAACCCCACCGACTGAAGCGCGCGCAGCGCCGATTCGCGCCCCGACCCCGGCCCCCGGACTTGCACCTCGAGGGTCCGCATGCCGTGTTCCTGCGCCTTGCGTCCGGCGGCCTCGGCGGCCATCTGCGCGGCGTAGGG
>Ga0114931_10007748_pt1 | contig 13086 bp, 11 predicted proteins | sample 2SBtaG_FD_89579 | JGI IMG/M metagenome (GOLD analysis project Ga0114931, IMG submission 89579) | Deep subsurface microbial communities from Kolumbo volcano to uncover new lineages of life (NeLLi) - 2SBTROV14_V59a metaG | ecosystem: Environmental > Aquatic > Marine > Volcanic | place: Kolumbo... | reverse complement strand
CAACATCAAGTTCATGAAAAAAATAATGGTTGTTGTTCTTTTTTTTCTCCAACATCAAGTTGAAGAAAAAGATAATTGTTCAGTGATTTGTTTCTCCAACATCAAGTTGAAGAAAAAGATAATTGTTCAGTGATTTGTTTCTCCAAGATCAAGTTGAAGAAAAAAGATAATTGTTCAGTGATTTGTTTCTCCAACATCAAGTTGAAGAAAAAGATAATTGTTCGATGATTTGTTTCTCCAAGATCAAGTTGAAGAAAAAGATAATTGTTCGATGATTTGTTTTTTCAAGAACAACTTCATGAAAAGATAGTTGTTCGATGATTTGTTTCTTCCAACATCAAGATTATGAAAAAAGATAGTTGTTTCTTGAATATCAACTTCCAATCAAACTTTATTGTCTCACTTTATCTTTTTGATGGATGATAATGATAAGTGCAAATAATTTTTTTCTTTTCTCCCATACGTATAGGTATATGAATTTCTTTAGTATTAGGAAAGGATCTTTCTAGAATTTGACCCACCGCATTCAGATAATTTTTTGATGGAAGGATATTATTTTTGAATTGGTCGATACATCCTATAAAAGCATAAACTGGTACACCATTCAGTTTAGTTACTTGACAAAAAACATACATTCCTCCATCGATATTTTCTACTTTACATAAATTTTTTAGATTGGCTTGTCTTTTACCAACGAAAAAATTGCTATTTCTATCTTTAGTAATTTTTGTTATTAATCCATATGTTCCATCACCACATTTATTCGTTTTAATTAATGTACCCACACTACCTTGCCATTTTTCTGAATAACCAAAAAAGCTTCTTAGATAACCTGGTAGAAAAGCAGGAGAAGTATGGGCTTTTATTAGATTTATTCCTTTTTTGTCTACTGGTTGAGTCAATTTACCATATAAATGTTTGGCTAAATTTACTTCATCATTTGCTCCAAACGAAAAAAGATAGAATTGTGTGGGCAAAGAGTTCAATTCTGATGTTCTCTTAATCTATTTCATATTTTTAGTCTTGGTCAAAAATTATCTGTGATACGCCTGTAGTTCAATGCCCTATAGGATTTTGTAGAAAAAATAAAATGGAGGAAGAGATTGTTCTATCTCGATTAAATATTGTGGGGAAAGTAGACATGGATACACCTCTCTGCGTTTTAGAAGAAATTTTGGATGCTCATAGGGTGGGATATCAGAAAGGAGTGATTAGAGAAAAATATAGAGTGGAAATAGTTAATTATATAGATAAACTTCAACCAATAACTATAAAACCTCCATTGAGGCTTCAACAGTTAAGGATTTTAACATCTTATATTAATAATGATAGAAAGTTACTTTGGACTAAGAACAAACTTTTTGATTCTCTTCGATTTTTACAAAAATTTGACAAAAGTTTTTCTGTGGATTTGGATGAAATAGATCCTGATTTCGAATGTGGAGCCCAAACACCAGACAACCCAGCTAAACTAAATACATGTGTGTTGTTTAAAATTTGTCAAGAGAATGGATTTCAAACTAAAGTTCATACAACGATGGAGGAAATGGCTCAATGTGTTCGTCTTCTGAAATCCGGACCTGATAAGATTTATCAACTGTTAAATAATTTCACTCAAAATTCAACTATTCATAATATTGTCAATAGTTTGATATTGGGGAATCCTGTCACAATTGATGAAGTGTCACCAGAAGAACCATTAAATTATACCAGTCTAAATCAATATATCGATATATCTTATATTAATGGTTTAAGTATTCCCATAGAATTAGTGAAAAGGATTCACCCCAGATCTTCTATAGAAGCAGTGGCGTTAGCAGCTTTAGTATTCAAAAAAGATATTAGCCTATCTTCTTATCCTATTTGTGAATATCGTAGACTTCAAAGTACTAATTATGGGTATGTTCCCTATGATGATAATCTACGAAAAATACATATTCTTAATCCATCACTTTTAGATCTCACCAAAACTTTCAACCCTTTATTTCCTGAACAATACTATAAATCTGAAGATTTGTTACAAATGGCAATGCAAGAAGGATATACACTCGAAGAGCTTCATGGTGTAAACATTTATGAGATATTACAAATATCTCAGCTTTTAGATAATTTTTATCCTGGTCTATATCCTGAAATTATCAATGAAGAAACTCCGGTTACTCTTGATGAAGTGTCTGCTTTAGACCCTGGTATGATTGTCTGCTATGGAGTTCGAAGAGAACAATTAAAAGCGTTTAACATTGAAGGTTTGATAAGTCATTTTCGAATTGTGAAGACCTTTGCTCACCCTACAGATGTTGGAGTTACATTTAGTCCACAAATTATTAAAAAGTTGAAATCTATTGCTAGTGATACGATATCTGGCACAGAAACATCACAACATTTAAAAAGAGAACTTTTGGAAGTTATAGAAGAGGTAGAATTTTTATCTGACGAGACTCTTTCTAAAGCTAAAAGATTTTATCAATCTTTTCAATCTGCTTCGAATGAGATAAAAGAAGAAATTCATCAAACAATTAGGGAGCTTCTTCATTTATCTATGTACATGAGAGGATGGAAAGGGGAAGGACATCCATTTCCTATACGAGAGGCTCCAGTAGATGATCAACTTTCAGTAGATTTGAAAGTCACTGAAAGTATTCAACGATTTGAGAATTTATGCTCCAATCTTGAAGAGATTGGAAATTTAATTATGGATCTTCCTTTACTTCGTTATCAAGGTGAATTCAATCCTTCTTATTCAGAAAGAGATGGATACACAGTTTCTGATAGAATTAGGATAGTTAAAAGGGGAGACGAAACAGGGAATATTGCATCTTGTATCCGATTAACATCCAATTGGTTGGCGGCCACTGCCTATCGTTATCTGACTTTGATTGGTGAATCTCCTCCGTTCCCGGTGGATGAACTACGATACATATCTTAAGTGGAGAGATCGCACCAATCCCAATCATAAACAATTCCTTTTTTAGAAAATTTGTTTGTTTTACATTTATTTCCTCCTCTGAATCCTTTGGATTTTCTACATGCTTCGATACATACATGTCCATCTTTGGATATTTCTATTGTTCTGTTAGTAAGTGCTTGTTTAACTCCCCTGATTCTCAAACCAAAAACTTGATAAAAAGGTTGAAGATCGACCTTTAGTTTGTATCCAAAATTATAGAAAGTATTGCTTATTGTTCGAATACTTCGCATGGAGATTAATTTTTGTTTATACTCTTTTGATTCAACAGGAAATTCTCTTAATTTAAGGTGAATATTATGGATTTGTGCCATGATATTTTCATATTGATCTGGGTGCCACATCATTTTCCAAGCAGAAAGTATCTTACTATCGATGTCATTATTATATACATACCAAATATATTGCCATACAACAGGTTCCATCATCAAAGAATAGAAAAATGTATATAGATCATAAGAAAGATAAAACCCATAAGGGTTATGCATAGTATAAACTTGAATGGGAAGTCCTGATCTTATTTGTGTATTATCGATTATATAATATCTTTCTTTGTTAATAACATTAGTATAAAAAGGGATGTTGGACAATCTATATTCTCCAGTCATATTATAGAACCGCAATCCTTTCCAAAATATAGAGCTTTTATCGAAATCTGCAATCTGATAAATGGGTTTACCTACATCATCTAAGGTCACAAATACATTACGGGCTTTTAGATCTGCATGAACAAAGGAGAAAAGGTCCGATTTTAGAATAGATAAAGGTGTGAGGACTTGCTTAAACAAGTCTTGTAAGAATTCTTCTGTGATTGGTTTTATCAAGTTATCCAAATATCCACTTAAATCGCCCTGAGTTGCAAATTCTGTAACATTATATCCACCATCTTTGCAATAAAAAGCATCATACTGATATACATAGTTGGGACTATTTTTTAAAATAGTGTTTAATATCATATGTAAACAAGTTTGATTGGAAAAATTATCTCCACCAACAGCAATAAGTTTAGATCTACCTGTTTGTTTTTTGATCCAAGAATTTTTCTCAATCCCAGGGTTCATTATTTTAAGTGCTTTGATATCTTCAGGAACACTCAAAACACGCAAACTGAGATATTCTCTCGGTATGACTCCTTTAATATTCTTTAAAATCAGATAAGACCCGTCATATTGAAGTAAAAATGCTTCACCAACTTTTCCAGCTGCTAACAATTTACCAATTTTAAATACAAAATCTGCCCTTTCAGATTCTGATTGATGTAGAAGGTCTTTACATATACAATCTATATCTACATTGAAATAAGAAGCGAAATTGCTTACAAAATCCAAATTCCTACCTTTTCCGCCCTTAATAGGTTCCATAAGCTGTAGAAAAGCTTTTCTACGAGAGCTTGATTCTATCCAAAGAATTTCTTTGAGTGTTTTGATTTCGTTTTCATCAAGTCTAAATAGAAAATCTTCCTTTCCAGGAACAAGAATGCCCCTTTGAGAGCACCAAACAGGTTCTTCTCTTGACCGTTCAACTTCCATTTATAAACCCATTTTTTATTTCTCATTTCGTTTAATAAAAAATGTCTGCTATAATTACATGGTTTAACAATTTGTTTATTAGCAAAAAGTATAAGTGTCAATGGTGTTCTAAGTCATTCACCATTCCATATGAACCAAGAAAAGATTTTATTCCGTTATGTTCTGATTCTTGCACTGCTTCCTATTTCGCCAAAAACGTTTCTTCTACATAAATTCGTATATGATATACGAATTTATAAATCTTACTGTATAATATTTAACTCTGAGTAATACCACCTGGGACCAGATTGATAGCTGTTCCTTGTTGATCTTGCCAACTGATAATCCAGCTTGTCTTGCCAGGTAATAAAGCAGTATTCCTCTTGAGTATCACTGAGGGTGTTGATTCTTCGTTCTTTATAATAGGTGGAGTAAATACTTGTGTTGGGAATGATTGAAAGGTAACACCGCTACCTGCTTGAACTGTCACTGATTTATCATTTAGGTTAGTCACTATGAACCATTGACCTGGTTTTGATCCACCTGATGGTTGATTGAGTGTTATAAAATCTCCTTGAGCAACTCCTACATTCCCAGTGATATTATATAAAGTAAAATTTTCACCTGCAATAGTTTTATTTGATGCATCCACAGTGGATATGTCCCACACAGGATCAAACACTCTTAAAAAGCTTTCTCTTTCAACAAAATAAAATATCCATATAATTACAACCAGAATGAGTGCAATAACGGCTACTGCCAATGTAAACCATACCCACCCTGAAGTTTTTGATTCCGGACATACCATCTTTGCCATTTTTCTTTATCAGAGAAAAACAAAAATTCTATATATTCGTTTGTTATTATTATAAGTAATAATAATAACTTTGTTTATTTACCCTCCTCTTTCATTATATAGGGTACGTAGTAATTTTCTTCTTTGCTGCAAAATTCGTGTTGATGTTTCTCTTGGGGCCCACCCACGAGCAACATTCAATTGGGCTGCGGTCATCTTTAAATCTATAAATGTGGCTAAATTTTGCGTCCCATTAGTTGGAACACTTACTAATTCGGAAGCGTCAAATCCATCATTACCATACGTAAATTGAATAATGGTCCCAAAATGGTTTCGAACACTACCATCATAGGCTACAGTAACACCTTCCACTGCTTTGACCATTTTGTGATGAATAGAACCAATTTCAGAAGTCTTAACAGCAGTATCCATTAAACCTTGTCTGGAAGCCATGGCATGGAAAAAGAATTCTGTCATTGTTAGTCCTTCAGAGAAAGAATGAAGTACACAACCTTGAGATTCCAACGATTTTGAACCAGGCTCAAAGGTGCAAAGTGTTCTTTTCTTCCCAGTAATTTGATTATCTGGACGTTTGCCAAAGATAAATTGTTGTCCTAAAAGAGCTTCAATCTGTGTGACATTACTTGGATCACCTTTTGCACCTCCTCCTATTTTCTTGGCCATAATTCTTACAGCATTATCTTCAGAAAATTCTTCTTGAGCAATTTTCAACCCCATACCTTGCATTTCAGAAAGAACAGCGACTATTTGTTGCTCTTTATAATCTTTTTCGGCTTTAGATTGAGGTTCTGTTCCAACAAGCGCATTGTATTCGGCTCTAGCTTTGGCAATTTCAGCTGCAATTTTATCTTTGAGTTTCTTAGATTCGGGAGCACAATCCGTAATACCAATACTAAAACCATACTCATCCAAGAAGGCAGTTGCCAAATATGGTGCATCTGTTAGAAAATCGGCTGCCCTTGATGGGCCATATCTTATATCTTTCCATAGTTCCTGTACAATGGAACGATGTGTAGGACCCATCTGACTTTTAGTGACAGCACCATGAACCAATATACCCTCAACAATTTCTACTTTACCTATTTTATAATAGAAATCCTTTGGTAACAAGGCACTGAAAAGAGCCTTTCCAGATCGAGGGTGAATTCCGTGTTTCTTGGCTCGTTGAGAAAGAGTAGCTAATTGCTCTGTTTTTGTCAAAACTCCCAAAAACGAATTGAATTGCTCTTCTGTGAAAATGATATCTTTGGAAGTGAGAATGTAAAGACCAGTAATAGTATCCATAATCAAACCAATAATAGCTTGATTGGTCTGAGAAGAAATAAGACATTGCTTTACATCAGTGATAAATTTCTCTTCTGCCACTGCCATTAAATCAAGTAAACCCCACAAATTTCCTTCATCCCCATCAAAATCAGCATTATGGGGAACAGTCACTGAAATATGCAATCCAATAGTGGATTGTTTACCAATTACAACCTCATAAGACATTAAACTGTATTTATGAAGAGTAGGTTGCCGATTAAACATGATCCTATCTCCATTTTGTAGTTTTCGTTCTATTATGTTCCCTATGCGAATTGGATATTTTCTTCCTGGTTGAACTCTTTTGGTCACCCCAGTTTTGGGATCTGTAATATATAAAACCTTATTTTGACGAATCATTTCCTCAATTGCCTTTTTGTTGTAAAGAAAAACACGCACTTTCTTGGTGAGTCGTTCTGCAATATATTGAGGAATACGAATTTGACCAAATTTGAGGTCAGCATCTGGACCCAAAACAGTACGAGTACAATAGTCAGTTCTTTTCCCCATCAAAAGACGACGGAAAAGTCCATTCTTGCCTTGAAGTCTTTTACCTAAATCCATCATAGGTCTATTTTGGTATTTTTTGGAATTGTTACCAATCATCAACTCCCTAATAGCAGCAATAAGATCTTTATAACATTCGCACTTTCCACCCTCTGTTTCATCAGAACTCTTGATCTTCATTTTTAAAGATTCATTCAGACGAACTATTTTGTTGTATATATTTGTGAGTTGATCACAAACAACAGTAGCTCCTTGAACAAATGGAGGTCTGGCACTAGTTGGTATCACTAAAAGTCCTCTAAGAACCATATCTCTAGGATGAGTCTCAGGAGGAGTAAACCCCATAAGTCTGGCATTTTCATCACTAATGCGGTTCAAAATATGGAAAACTTTATATGGATCCATCATATTCACATCCTTTTCTTTCTTAGACTTTTTATAAGCAATCCATCCATTGGTCTTGGAATGACCAGGAAAGAACTCTGGATTGGAACTACATACTTTTAATGGTCCTTCTTCTATTTCCTCCTCTTCTGGTTCTTCACCCTCTGCCAATTCCTTTGTACTTTTCTTTCTCCGAGGACATATAACTTTTTGACAAATGTTTGTAACCTCATTGAATCTATCAATACCTTTGAGATTCATAATGCCTTTTGCCTCCAAAGTTTCTTTTGGAACCAAAAGATCAGAACAATCATTGCAAACACAGCTAAGAACACGACTGATATATACTAAAAGAATTGGATTGGGAACAGGATATTTCTCTGGAAACTTGATAATGCCATAATGACCGGGACAGTCTTTCTCTTGACATTCTACACAAGGAGATAAAGGATCATAAGGACCAAGACGAGGATCATTTACAGAATGATCCCCATCTCCTTTGGAAACTGTAATCTCTCTAACTGATAATCTCTGCATTTCCTTAAAAGAAAACAAAGATATCTTGAGGGAAATAGGTTCAAATTCATCCATCTCAGGAGGAGTAACTTCTGAACTTATCATTGGAACACCAAAAGCACTAGAAGCATCTTCGCCTCTTCGTCTTTCTTCTTCATCCCTGCGATAAGGATAAGACAAAGGTTCCTTTCCTTTGCTTTTTTGTCCTGGCTCAACAATTCTAATCGGACCAGCTCTTTCACCTTGATTAAAAGAACGATCATTTATTGAATCTCTCCAAGAATTGGAAGGATTCCTTTCTCCTGGTGAGGGAATAGTCCTTATATCTCCTACTCTTCTTCTATTAATAGGTCTAGGTTTACCGCGCCCTCGTCCTCTCACTCTACGCGTTCTACCTGTTGGACGTGGAGTAACACGAGTTTTCTTACCACGACCACGAGGAATTTTTGTTCGAGTTTGAGTTGACATTTTAAGAATAACAATAAAGTTTACTTGCGATAGAAGATTTTTTTTATTTCATTTTTTTGTAAAATAAAAAGTTGGATTGTTATTAATATATTAATAACAATATTTTAAACGCGTTCATCAAAGGTTGTCTCTATATATCTACAGGATTACGTATCTTTGTTTGTTTTGATAATCGTAATCGAAGCTGTTGTCTTTGAAAATATCGTGGCATCCAAGAACAAACTGGTGTAAGGATACAGCGCCCTTTCCCTTCACTATACTTATCTGCTTCCTTTGGTGTTTTGAATCCACACACACAATCAAAAGGATTATCATAAAAACAAGCACACCATTCTTCAGTCATTTAGGTTTTCATAAATTATGTAAATATAAATCATTTTTATATATTTAACGTTTATGCATAAAAATATTTCTTATATTTTGACAAATGGAGACCGTCAGATCCGTCGTTTATATAAGTTCAGATTCACTCAGAGGTTATGGACTATTAGATTTTTCTAAACTACAAGATCCACAAAATATTGAAAGTAGCGTTGCATCACCATACATGGCATATATAGTTCTTTTTATTGAGTCCTCCGAAGATGGACAAGACATTAAATCTGCAAGAGCTATTTTTAATGATGGTAACCAAAGATATAGCGTTACATTAAACTCAGAACTCCAGAATATAGCTCTATTTTTAAACTCTGAAACTCTCAAGGAAGGAACCTTGGTAGATAAAATTTCCCAATATCTTTCCTTTTACAATGAGGATGATACAAGTGACCATGTATTGCCCTTTCTTTCAGACACAACAGGGGAATCAGGAATTAGCACACCAAAAGGTAGTGCAGCTCAACTAGGAATAGACGCTTTTGTAATAGGCATTGTTAGTTATTTGTCGGGGTTGAAATTCTTATTGGAAGACGCTATTTATAGAAATCTACCTTTTCATTTCACCCTTCCTTATTATAGTGTGAATGAAAACGCTATGAACTGTAATATGTTTAAATATATGTCTTATCCAGCTACAGCCATTGCAACTCATACTACGATCTCTGGATATAGAATTTTGTTTGAACAAATACTTACTTTTTGTAATGAGTGGGGGCCAATGTTTGATGAAGGACCCAAACTTGATTTTGAACCAGCCATCCTAGATACCGTTGCCGGATATTGTAAATTAACTATTTCAGACTTATCGGATTTTCAAAGACAAATGCTATATACACAAGATAAATTGAACAATGTTGATCAAAAAATAACAAATAGTGTGGATATGGCAATTGAAACGACAAAATCTCAAATTGATGAAACGATGTCTAGATTTCAGAACGAATTAGCGAGAGAATTCGAGCGCAAAGAAGAAGAGATGAGATACAGAATTGATATTCTCTTCAATGAAAAATTGGATGATTTCAAAGATAAAATATGTGATTTGTTGGACAAGCAAGGAAGAAGAACAGAAAAAAGAAAAGAAAAGATAAAAAACAGAAGAGGAAAATACCATCGTAGTAACAAAAAATATAAAAGTAGAAGTGATCGGTTATATTAATGAAGGATAAATCAATCAATATCATAAAACATTTCCCGTTCAACCCTCAACCTCATCATTTATCTGTTTTATTCCCAACAGGAGAATGGATTTCAAAAGAAAAGATGTGGATTAATTTGCAACCACAAGGAACAAAAGGTTGGTTAGAATCACGAAAAGGGAATATACCCATTTATTTTTTGAAACAAAATGAACCTACTCTCCTTTCCATTAAGGACTTATGTGTATCCACCAGAATCACTGGATCAAAATTTGGAGTTGTTGCCGGTCATGCACCTTCTTCTTTTTCTACTCCTACCGAATTAGCTCAGCAAATAGCTGGGTTAAAAGAGGTATATTTTGACAAAGCGTCTCAGGAAAGGATGAATCATGGAACTATGCAAGAACCAAATGCCAGGAATTGGTATGAAATAAGTCATGGCGTAGAAGTAGAAGAAGTAGGTCTAGTTGTTCCAAAATGGAACTTTCATTTAGGAGCCTCAGTAGATGGTATTGTAAAAGGTACTGAAGGAATCATTGAGATAAAATGTCCAAAAAGAATGTATAGACCACTTAAGGAACATCTACTCCTCAGAAAAACTGGATGGATACCTAAAACACAATTCTTTCGAAGTCATATCTGGACCACCCATTATGATCAAATGCAAGGAGGAATGGCTATTCTAGATAAAAAATGGTGTGATTATATTGTTTACGCTACAGATGATGAAGAGGTATATTGTGAACGGATTCTATTTAACAAACGTTATTGGGAAAACGTTTTGTATCCCAAACTTCAACTTTTTCTTTCCAACGAGTTATTTCCGCTCTTGGAAGAAATAATCTCTAATAAAGTGTAAAATTCTAACATACATATATACATATAAAATGGTTTAAAGTATAAAATAATTCCCTATTAAATCCAACTATATCAGAAATTTAAATAAAATGTAACTCTTGGTTACACTTTATACCATAAAAGTTTCCAAGTAACACTTTTTATCTTTTATAAAAAAATGGCAGGTATGATTATTGATGGATATCAAATATTGAGGGAATTGGGTTCAGGTGCTTTTGGGAAGGTATATCAGGTGAAGGAATTGGAATCAGGAATGCAAATGGCAATGAAAGTTTTTAGCCCTACACCTCATGGAATTTTTGACTTTAAGCAAGAAGTTAATGCTTATAATATTCTAGGTATTTATCCATCATGTAGAAAACATGTAGTTTGTATGTATGCTTATGGAAAGATGGAAAAAACAGGTAGCTATTATATAATTACTGAATTGATGTCTGGAGATTTAACAAAATTTACAGGTTGGATAGACTCTGATGGAAATATCAAATCTCCTACTTATCATATGACAGATCCCCTATCTATTTTGCTTTTTATGAGGCAAACATTGGAAGGATTACGCTATATTCATGAATCTGGTATGTCTCATTCTGATATTAAACCACCTAACATTCTATATTTAGTTCCTGAAGATGTAAATCCAACCAATTCATATTTTAATAATCCTGAAAATATTAAAGATGAGGTAGTTTTTAAGCTTGGCGACCCAGGTTTAGCTTGCACTAGTACATTGGAAAAGAAAAAGCTACCCCAACTCATGCATGTCAAAGTCTATTCTCCTGCTGGGTCTTATGAGTATATGGCACCACAATATGCTAAATTACACATACATGGAATGTTGCCACCTTTAGCAGAAAATGATCAACTTCAATTTTATCAAGCCAACGATATATGGGGACTAGCTCAAGTATTTCATGCGTTACTTGATGGATTTCAAAACGTTCAATCCCCAAAAAATATATCTTCTCAAGAAGATATCATTCCAGTAAATTTTAGTTCTGGAGAACCAGTATTAGATTCTGTAATTAATCAAGTCATAAATAGTATGTTGGTATATGATTATGGAGCAAGACCTTCCGCCACAGAGTTACATCTTTATTTGAATAACTTTCTTTTGGATTATTTGGCTCCTGAAGTTGTTGAGGTAGAAATGATGGAAGTAACGGAGGAAGTGCCAGAGAATGAAGTAAATGAAATAGAAATGATGGAAGTAACGGAGGAAGTGCCAGAAAATTTTATTTTTATCCATAATTTGAATACAGAAGAAACATTAGCTGTAAATTATGATCCAAATCTAACTATAGATAATTTAAAGAAAATCTTATCTATAGAAACAACAATACCTGTAGATATACAAAAGTTAGTTGTTTATGGTGTCGGAGAATTATATACAGGTACCCTATCTGAAAATAACATCAGTCCCGGTGATAGAATCACTCTAATAACAAGAATACGTTAAACAATACAACTTATACGTTATCAAATGTATAAGTTATCAAGTAGTCTGTAATCTGTTTCTTCAATATCAAGTTTATGAAAAAAGTAAGTTGTTCGGTGATTTGTTTCTGCAAGATGAACTTCATGAAAGTAACAGTTGTTGTTTTTTCCAACATCAAGTTGAAGAAAAACATAATGGTTGTTCTTTTTTTCCAAGATCAAGTTGAAGAAAAACATAATGGTTGTTGTTCTTTTTTTTCCAACATCAACTTTACAGAAAACATAATGGTTGTTGTTCTTTTTTTTTCCAACATCAACTTTACAGAAAACATAATGGTTGTTGTTTTTTTTCCAAGATCAACTTTACAGAAAACATAATGGTTGTTGTTCTTTTTTTTCCAAGATCAACTTTACAGAAAACATAATGGGTGTTATTCTTTTTTTTCCAAGATCAACTTATAGAAAACATAATGGTTGTTGTTCTTTTTTCTCCAACATCAAGTTGAAGAAGAAGAATAGTTGTTCAGTGATTTGTTTCTACAAGATCAACTTTACAAAAAAAACATAATGGGTGTTTTTCTTTTTTTTTCCAAGATCAACTTATAGAAAACATAATGGTTGTTGTTCTTTTTTTTTCCAAGATCAACTTATAGAAAACATAATGGTTGTTGTTCTTTTTTTTTCCAAGATCAACTTATAGAAAACATAATGGTTGTTGTTCTTTTTTTTCAAGATCAACTTATAGAAAACATAATGGTTGTTGTTCTTTTTTTTCAAGATCAACTTATAGAAAACATAATGGTTGTT
>Ga0114931_10007747_pt1 | contig 13086 bp, 7 predicted proteins | sample 2SBtaG_FD_89579 | JGI IMG/M metagenome (GOLD analysis project Ga0114931, IMG submission 89579) | Deep subsurface microbial communities from Kolumbo volcano to uncover new lineages of life (NeLLi) - 2SBTROV14_V59a metaG | ecosystem: Environmental > Aquatic > Marine > Volcanic | place: Kolumbo... | reverse complement strand
TTTGTTGAAATTCGCGGTTTGCTATTTCACAAATTTCGCTTATATTCATTTCAGGACTCCTTTCATGGTTAATTTAAGTGTCTATTTTGGTGAGACTTAAATATAATCTGACTGGAGTCCTTTAACAAACAACAGCACGCTTACCACTCGCCAAACGGAAGGAAGGTTCGAAATGAAACGTTCTGTCTTAATCTTGCTGGTTTTGCTTATCTCAGTCTGTTTTGCCCAGGCTCAGAAGGGCTTCTACCGTTTCCCGACCATCCAGGGTGACACCATTGTCTTTACCTCCGAAGGCGACCTCTGGAGAGTCGGTCTCAGCGGCGGTGAGGCGCGACGCCTGACGACGCACCAGAGCATGGAAACACACGCCGCCATTTCACCAGATGGTCAGACGGTTGCCTTTTCAGGCCAGTACGAAGGTCCGACTGAAGTTTACACCATGCCGATTCAAGGCGGTTTGCCGGTGCGGATCACCTATGAAGGCGAGCGCGCCCTGGTGGTGGGCTGGACACCGGACGGCAAAATACTCTACAGCACGCGGCACTACAGCACCTTGCCCAATACACAACTTGCCATCATCGACCCGAATACTCTGGAGCAGCGGCTGGTTCCGCTCAGTCAGGCCAGCGACGGCGTTTTCGAAAATACGGGCAAGACATTGTTTTTCACCCGGCTACCATTCCAGGGCAGCCGCACCAAACGTTATGCGGGCGGAACGGCTCAGAATCTCTGGAAATTTACCGACGGAACTTCCGAAGCCACGCCCCTGACCAACGATTATGCCGGGACCAGCAAGGATGCGATGTGGTGGGATGGCCGGGTCTATTTTGTCAGCGACCGCGACGGCACCATGAATTTGTGGTCGATGGACGCGACCGGCGGCGATTTGAAGCAACTCACTTTTCACCATGGGTGGGACATGCAATCTCCCGCTCTTCAAGCCGGCAGAATCGTTTACCAGCTTGGCGCGGATCTGCTTCTCTTCGATATTTCCAGCGGGGCGGAGAAGGATCTGAACATCGCTTTGTCTTCCGATTTTGACCAAACGCGGGAGAAGTGGGTCAAAGACCCCATGCAATATTTGAGCGCCGTGGATCTTGCCCCCGATGGCGAAAATATCGTCCTGACCGCTCGCGGTCGGGTGTTTGTGGCCCCGGCCAAGCAGGGGAGACTGGTGGAGGTAACACGGCGTCAGGGCGTTCGCTATCGCCACGGCCGGTTTCTCAGCCCAACCTCCCTCCTCCTGCTCTCGGATGCCAGTGGTGAACAGGAATTCTGGCGGTTCCCGGCGAATGGCCTCGGTCCGGGAAAACAGCTCACCCGCGACGCGACCGTTCTGCGCATAGAGGGCGTGCCTTCGCCCAAGGGTAAGAAATTTGCTTTTACCGACAAAGATCAGCGCCTGTCCCTCCATGACATGGCAACGCGGAGGACCGAAGTGATCGCAACCTCCGATTGGGCAAACTATTCCGGCTTGAGCTGGTCGCCGGACGGTCAGTGGCTGGCCTACGTCGAAACCGTTGAGAATTTGAATGCCCGGATTATGATTTACAATGTGACGGAGGAAACAAAAACCGCCGTTACCAGCGACCGGGTCGATAGCAAGAGCCCGGCCTGGAGTCCGGATGGTAAATGGCTCTACTTTCTCTCGGACCGCAATTTTCAGTCCCTGGTAAGAAGTCCCTGGGGCGCGCGCCAGCCCGAGCCATTTTATGACAAGACCACCAAAATCTACGTGGTTTCCCTGAGCAAAGGAGAACGATTTCCGTTTCAACCGAATGATGAAATTTTTGCAACCAAGTCGGAAAAGGATAAAAAATCCGGCCCGGATAAGGATAAGAAACAAGACGAATCCGATTCAGACGAAGAGGTGCAGGTCAAAATCGATTTGTCCGGTCTTGCAAACCGCGTCATGGAAGTGCCGGTTGATGCAGGGAATTATGACGCCTTGAGTGTCAACTCAGAGCGACTGTTCTGGACGGACCACGAAACGTCGGTTAAGCGCAAAAGAAATCTGATCGTTCTCGAAATCGGCGCGGATGCAAAGAAACCGGAGAGCATCAGCGATAACATCGAAGGTTACGAGCTAAGCCAGAACGGCAAAAAACTTCTGATTCAGAAGAAAGACAATCTCTATATTATCGACGCGTCCGCGGGTTCCTCGGTTAAACTTGACGAGAACAAGGTCGACTTGAGCTCCTGGACATTTGCGGTCGATCCGAGAGAGGAGTGGCGGCAAATGTTTACGGATGCCTGGCGGCTGGAACGGGACTATTTTTACGACCCCGGATTGCACGGCCTCGATTGGCGGGAAATTCTTGACAAACATCTGCCACTGGTTGAGCGCGTCTCGGATCGCTCTGAGCTGAACGATCTCATAGCCCAGATGGTGGGTGAATTGTCCGCCTTGCACACATTTGTGGTTGGGGGTGACCAGCGCCGCGATCCGGACCGGGTTGGTCTGGCGTCCCTCGGGGCCGCTTTGCGCCGGGATGAGCAAGCCGGCGGTTATCGCGTCGCGCATATTTATCGATCGGAGGCAGACTATCTGGAGCGGTTGGCGCCATTGGCGCGTGCCGACGTCGACATACACGATGGTGACGTGATTTTACAAATCAATGGCGAAGCTACGTTGTCGGTCCCGCATCCCGGCATTCTGCTCAAGAATCAGGGCGGCCGGCAGGTATTTTTAAAAGTAAAATCCGCGGCCACCGGCAAGATATTCGATGCTGTTGTCAAGCCAATTTTAGCGGGTGCTGAAGCAGGTCTGCGTTATGACGAGTGGGAATACACTCGCCGCATGCAGGTTGAAAATATGGGCGCTGGGGAGATCGGTTACGTCCATTTGCGTGCCATGGGAGGGGGAAACTACGCCGAATGGGTGCGCAATTTCTATCCGGTTTTTAATCGCAAGGGTTTGATCATCGACGTACGCCACAATCGCGGCGGCAACATCGACAGTTGGATCCTGGAAAAACTCTTGCGCAAGGCGTGGTTTTACTGGCAGGGACGCGTGGGCAAACCGACCTGGAACATGCAATACGCTTTTCGTGGCCACCTGGTTGTGTTGTGCAATGAACGCACGGCTTCAGATGGTGAGGCCTTTACCGAAGGTTTCCGGCGGCTGGGCCTGGGCAAGGTGATCGGCACGCGCACCTGGGGCGGTGAAATCTGGTTGTCATTTAGCAATCGTTTGGTCGACCGCGGCATCGCTTCGGCTGCCGAATTCGGCGTCTACGGCCAAGAGGGCAAATGGTTGATTGAGGGTCACGGCGTCGATCCGGATATCGTTGTGGACAATCCGCCACACGCCACCTTCAACGGTGAGGATGCGCAACTTGTCGCCGCCATCAAACATCTGCAGGCGCTGATTCGGACGGAGCCGCGGCCGGTTCCACCGCCGCCGCCCTATCCGGACAAGTCTTTTGATTATGAGAAACTGAGCAATAGCAGCACCAGAAAGTGACACGTCGGTTCATTCTCATCGTTTCTTAATTTCTTGAAAAATAAAACTCTGTACTCTCTGAGCCTTATTGGCTATGAATTTTTAGGCTAAAAAAAGGTTCAGTGTTCGTACTCAGCTAAAGGCGTCTTATGATTCTCGTGACTGGTGCCGCCGGAAAGACCGGTAGAGCGATCATCAAGCAACTCGTCCCAAAAGGGATAAGTGTCAGAGCATTTGTATTCAGGCAAACACATGTCAAAGAGTTGTATCAGGCGGGGGTGAGCGATGTCGTTATCGGAAATTTATTAAGCTCAGAAGATTTAAGGAATGCATTGGCGGATGTAACCGCCGTCTATCATATCTGTCCCAATATGCACCCGGATGAAGTCGCCATCGGGCGCAGCGTGGTGGCTGCTCTTCAGGCCGCGAATTGTCGTAGAGTGATTTACCACTCGGTCCTGCATCCGCAAACGTCAGCCATGCCGCACCACTGGCACAAGCTCCGCGTCGAGGAATCCTTGTTTGCAGCAGGATTAGATTATACAATTCTACAACCTTCCGCCTACATGCAAAATATCTTGAAGGATCTTGATGACATGTTGGCCAATCGGGCCTACTCCCTGCCCTACAACCCTGACTCAAGATTCAGCTTTGTTGACCTGACTGACATAGCGGAGGTTGCGCAAGTGGTGTTGACCACACCCGGGCATGTCGGAGCTACCTACGAACTGAACGGTCCGGAAATCCTTTCAACCAGAGAAGTCATGCAATTCATCAGCGCGGAAAGCAAGATTGATATCGAGCTGGAATTACAATCGAAACAGGATTGGATGGAACAAGCTGAGACGGCCGGTTTTTCGGCTTTCAAATGTGAGTGCCTTGAAAAGATGTTTGACTATTATAACCACAACGGCTTTTGGGGGAACAGCCGGGTCCTGGCGTGGCTCCTGGGTCGGGAGCCGACGACCGTTCAGCAACTGATCGCACGGAAGTTAGACTTGAAACGTCGATAAGGTGGCCGCAGGCCGCCTGGAGAAGGCCGCCGTAGCATATCCTCGAGCCCCGGCAATCGATCCCAATTTTCGCGGGACACAAAAAAAATGTGGAAAGTGGAAAAAAAGCTGGCCCGGATAGCCGTAAATAGTTAAAGATGCCGTGCGATGCGGATGAAGGACCACCCAGCATCCAGACGTCAACTCCGAACCCTGTATCGACCCCGCAAAATGAGAATTAGAAAATAGCCACGCGAAATCTCGTCATTTCATCAACACTAGTTTTCTAGTTTGTCGAAATTTCCCGGCCCGCAATGTATACAGGAATATGCCTGAAGCAACTTGTTGTCCCGAATCAGTGAGTCCATCCCATCTTGAGGAGTAAGCACCTGTGATTTGTTTTTCATTCACCAGCGTGCGTACTTTCTGTCCGAGCATATTGAAAATCGTTAATTCCACGTCGGACGGTTCCGCTAATTCATAGCTTATGACCGTCGTCGGATTAAATGGATTCGGAAAATTTTGAGCCAATGAGAAGGCCCTGGGAAGTGTCGGTAAAACAGTTTCCACGGAGGTCGCTATCATGCCATTCCAAAGTTGCTGGGCACTTGCCGCGTTGGTTTCAATCTCCGAACGGCTTTCTCCGGCCACCAAAGCAAAACCGATTTCAATTGACTCATTGGCAGGGACGGTAACAGGTCCTGTCGCGATAACCATGGCAACATCCGCGCTGTCAACGTGGGTTGTCTGAATGCCACCCGAAATGGCCTGCCATTTCTCAGTGTCGGAAAATCCGTCAAACAAGTTGAAATCCGCGCCGTCAGCGTTGATTGAGCGATACGATAGACTATCGTCCGTCATGAGAGCGCTGCCAATAAATGTGTTCCCTGCGTGCGCAAAGCCCAGTTTCTGATCCGGGCTGAAATCAGCCGCGTTGTTGGCCTCGTCTCCTGGCTGCACGGCAATATCCCAATCGAAGAACATGCCAAAATGAAAATTTTCTAGATCGACCGCATTCAAATTTTGCACCGTAAAGCGAAACAAAATAAAGTCATCATTTGGAGCCGTGCTTTGCGCAAAAGTTTCCTGCTTAATCTCGAGGCCGAGTGGTGTGTTTGAACGGGAGTCCGCATAAGTCGCCACACTTTCTTCATCCGTGATGGCGCCGGGCGCAATTTTTTTGAAGTCGGTAGCCTCAACCGGCGCAAAATCGTTATCATGATTAAATGCCCCTCCGGATATGGTAGATCGGGCGGCGTTCGAAAGCATGGTGGGACCTGTTCCAACGATGAGGGCGCCTTCATATAAAAGATTAGGACTGCCTTTGAACGATAGTCCGTTACCGCCCGTTTGCATATTGGCGTCCGCGAACCCGATTCGGCCCAGGTTGGTCACCGAAGCCGCGATGTTGTTGACACCAAGATCCCGAAAGGGTGGGTCGATGGTCAGACTGAACCGGTCACGGTCGCTGTACCCAGGGCTACTGATAGCGACCTGAAACCCGATTCCGTCTCCCGACGGAGCCGCCGGATCGACATCAAAAATAAAAGAAATTTCTTTTTCCTCGAGGGTGTTCAGGGATGACAGACTGGCAAAGCCTTCCGACAAGGTGATGAAAGGGTCGTTCACGGTGAGGTCAAAATTTATGCCGGCAGCCGGTTCAAGATAGTTAATGATCGTGAGGATCACTTCGATGTTCTCGCCGGCCTGAATAATCCCGTCGCGACTTTCATCGAATATTTCCATGCCGGTAATCCGCAGGGAAGGCAGAGCAAGCGTCATGGCCCGGTTTGCATTGAGCAGACCCTTGCCCATCAGCCCGGCAAAAGCACCGAGGCTGGCGTCAATATTGCGTGCGGTCGTGCGCACCTGTTCGGCGGCTTGAATACCCAGCCAGTCGGGGTGGTGGGTTCTGACCAAAGCCACGACGCCGGCGACCAATGGCGCCGAAAAAGAAGTCCCGCGGCTGCCGCCAAACAATTCTCCAAATTTCCCATTGTTTAGGGTGCTGAACATACCTTCGCCTGGCGCCGATATATCGACTGAGTTGCCAAAAGTAGAAAAGAAGGACTTCGAATCCGAGGCATTCGTAGAGGCGACGGCAGTGACATTTGGATAAGCCGCCGGAAAGTTGGCTATGGCGGCGTTGTCATTCCCGGCTGAGGCCACAATGGCAACGCCCTGCTCATGCGCAAAGTTGATAATATTCAGTTCAAATTGGGATGGCGGACCGGTGCGTCCCCAGCTTAGGTTGAGAACATCCGCGCCATTTTCAACCGCGTAGACAATGGCTTCATAACCGAATTTAATGACTCCGTCCTGGGTCGAGTCGACCGCGTTAAGCGACATCAGCCTTGAGTTCCAACTGGTCCCGGCAATGCCGGTGGAATTATCTGTCACGGCGCATGCCAAACCTGCTGTGATCGTGCCGTGGTCGGCGCTGCTGGGGGTCTGACTGAGTCCCGTTGGATCGGGGGTGTTGTTGGCGAAATTCCAGCCGTTGCGATCGTCAACGAAGCCGTTGCCGTCGTCATCCAGACCGTTGTTCGGGATTTCGTCCTGATTGATCCAGACGTTGGCGGCCAGGTCCGGGTGGTCCACATCGGTGCCGCCATCTATGATGGCCACAATGACATCGCCGGAACTGCCGCGCACAACATCCCATGCGGACAGCATTTCTATGTTGCTAAAATAAGTTTGCTGGTCAAGCAGTGGGTCGTTCGGAGTGAGAAAAAGCCGCTGTTTGTAGACCGGTTCCACGTATTCGATATCCGGGCTTTTCGAGATGATTTCGATGACGGCGGCGACCGAAATTCGTGTCCCCAGATTGGCGTAGCAAATGTTTTCAAGATGACGATTCGGTTTGTCCGGCGGGGTGATGGGCGCAAATTTGAGGACACGCTCAACGGATTGTACGCCGGCCGTGGAGAGTAATGCATCCGTTTGCGCATTTCCGGTGGTGGAAAAAACCCGATTCGGTACCGCCAGGTCTTTAAATTTGATAATGATGCGGTCCGGATAAACATCGGACGGACGCCAGGCAACGGCGCTACCGGCTTTAGGATTGGTTTGAGCCATGCCCATACCGGTGTGACTCAAGAAGACAAGCATCAGGGCATGGAAAAAGATTCGTCGTTTTTTCATGATGGACATGTACACCTTATTACAATGTTTTTGGGAAATTCTTCCATGACGAATTTGGGACTTGCAGGTATCTGAAAAGAACGAAAAAAAATATCCAAAATCAAGCACACATGTGGCTGGCGAAATCGTGGGAAAAGACAGGCTTTTTGCTTTACCATTTTCGCAGCATAATTCCTTGAGTCGAAATGAAAAGATGTTAGCTTAGGGATGGATTGTGCACACGTAACACAATGACCACGGAGAAAAAATGAAACCGGTTTTGATTAGCACGGATAAACTTGAAAAGGATGTCGGCCGAAAAGTGATGGACAAACACGGCAATCGCGTCAGAATTGTCGCCGGGCCCGACAATCATTTGGTGATGTTGGGCGAACAACCGCTGCTTTATGCGGAATCGCACGCCCGTCGAGTCTGGCGGCTTACCAAGATTCCGCCGGAGGCCATCAATGCCTGTATCGGGTGCCTTAAGACGCTTGCCGCCGATGCGGATGAATCCGGCGCCGATCTTGAGATCGTGCAAATGAACGGCAAACCAGCGACACAGTGCGGACTGGCCGCGGCATTTTTGCGCAACGGGTTCGAAGCATCGGGGGAGAAACTCGTCTTGCACCTCTAAGAGACTCGTTCCGCGGGTGCCGTTGTCATTGCAGCAACAGCATGGTCTTCGTTGTTGTCGCGAAGCGGGTTCGCAACTGATAGAAATAAATTCCGGAGGGCAGGTGGCGTCCTCGTGTGTCCCTCCCATCCCAGACGATCCGGTGTTTGCCAGCCGTAACGGTGGCATCCAGCAGAACAGTCAATGGCTGCCCGAGCAAATTGAACACGGTGAGTTTGGCTTGAGTAGATCGTGTCAAAACAAAAATGATGGTTGTCGTCGGATTAAACGGATTCGGATGATTTTGCAGGAGTTCAATATCGTTCGGCAGAAGGGGCTGCTCCGGACTTTGCTTGACCGAGGTGACAATTGCCCGATTCTCGAAGAGAAGCAGACCGCCATTGGCCGTTCCGGTGACGAAGTCCGGATCGCCGTCATCGTCCCAATCGGCGAACAGGGGAGCTGAACGGTCGCGCAGCACGAGGTTGGGACCGATCTCTTCGGTAAGAACAGGGTTGGTGGCGGAACCTGTATTGCGATAGAACTGAAGGCCGCCTTTGTCCTTGCCAAGAAACAAATCGACATCACCGTCATCGTCGATATCCGTAAAATGGGGAGCACTGTACGTGCCCACGTCGATGCCCTGCCACCGATCGTCTACCAACACAAATGCAGGAGATTGCCGCGACCCCTGGTTTTCATAGAAATTTATCGTACCTGAAAATTCTCCCATGAAAAGGTCAAGGTCCCCATCCGAGTCGATATCCGCGAAGGTCGGCGCACAATTGTTGCCCACATCGATGATTGAATCCCTGCCTGCAATCGTCGCCCTGACATTAGATTGCACCGGCCCGAACACGACTGATTGACCCCCATCCAGGTGTTCCACGAAGTGGAGCTTGCCATCCAGATTCCCGATGAACAGGTCCTGGTCGCCGTCACCGTCAATATCGGCGAAAACGGGTGCGGTGCAAAACCCAACATTGAGACTCAGGAAATCGTCATCCACCAAAGCGAGAACCGGTTGTGCTGCCGTGCCGGTGTTTTCAAAAAAGGTCAGGTTGGCTCTGTTGCGGTTGAAGGGTGCAATTTCGTCGCCAAGCAAAAGATCGAGATCGCCGTCGCCATCCAGGTCCGCCGCGGTTGGCATGCTGTTCTTGCCCACGTCCAGGTTCGAGAGAAATTGCTTGCCCCGTAGCAGGAAGTCAGCCTGCGTGGCTGAACCGTCGTTGCGATAGAAGTAGAAATTTTCGATCAGGTGTTCGTTGGCGGAAAAGGCACCTCCCAGTACGCCTACGAAGAGGTCTTTGTCCCCATCGTTGTCGATGTCCGCGAATCTCGGTGTGTTGAAGCCGCTGGAGAGTATCGGATTTGCAATCGGGAAATCGCGGCTTGTGATGCTGATGTCCGGATCGTTGCAGGTGCCTGAATTTTGTAAGAAGACGATACTGGGTTCGAACAGGTCTCCCCAGAAAATGTCCGGGTCCGTGTCATTATCGATGTCGATGATCGTGAGTGCGTTTGAACCGTGGCGGGTCGCGGAACTGATTTGCTGCCCCGAACTTTCTCCGATAATGGAAATTCCCTGGAACTGATTTGTCACGAACTCGAACTGAGGCAAGCCGTCAGCGACTGAACCGATGTTCCGATAGAAGGAGATCGTGCCGGCGGCTGCCCGTCCGATGAATAAGTCGAAATCTCCGTCACAATCGATATCTCCTAAACTCGGCAAACTACCGGCGTCGAAGAAAATCAGGTTACCCGTGTTGTCGGTCAGATCGGTGACGACCTCCTCGAAGATGGCATTTGTTCTCGAACCCTGGTTGCGGAAATACCGAATGCGCGCAAATCCATTTTCCGCAAAGAGGTCATAATCGCCATCACTATCAAAATCGATGAATTGGTACCAGTCGCCCACGTCTAGTTCCTGGTAATTGTCCGTCATCCAGGTGTAATCGGGGGCGCCGTCGCTACCGTCGTTGACGAAAAACATCAGCCGCCCGGTCCGGTCACTCGACTTGTTTTCCTCCTGGACGAACAGGTCGGGGTCGCCGTCGCCGTCGATGTCTACGAACTGCGGTCGTGGCGCGTTAAAGCCACCGATGAACGGAAATTCCAGGATGCTTTGGTCGGCGTCGCGAACCTGATAAAGGTCGATCCGACGTTCAAAGTTAAACTGGCCAAAAGCGGTTCCCGTTTGGAGAAGAATCCAGAGGACAATGTAAGGCAGGCGGATGCTGTACGTTCGGTTCATATCAGCATGGCGGCACGGCGCAGTTCTTTAATGTTTGTTTAACAATTTATCATGGAAGATTACTGTTGGCTGATGGCCATCCCGGAACCAAAATTCTCTACCTCGATAATCTTGTCGATCGCATTCGTTTGGGTGTTGATGACGACCACCGTCCCGATGCTGGCGTTGTCGCCGAAATCGAAGCGAGGTTTGTAGGCACCCAGAATATTGCGGCTGGAGACATAGACAAAATCGCCGTCCCGGCTGACCGCGATGCCGTGCGGCTGCGCCACACCGTCCCGGCCGGTTCCGTCTCCGATGACCGTGACATTGCCGCTTGCTACATCGATAGCTGAAATCGTGTTTGCTCCGTTGTTTGGAACGTAGACCGTGCGTCCGTCCGGCGTAAACATAATATGCCAGGGGGCGGCGTTCACTGGCACGGTGCGCGTTATGGTGCGATTGTTGGGATCGCTCACATCAACAATGAAAACTTCGCCGGAAAGTTGCGCGGACACGGCTAATGTCCTGTTATCAGGGGAGACCGCAACCTGAATCGGTCCCCGGGCGGGCCCGAGGTCGACAAATGGTTCGTCCGCCTCGTTGGTCACCGGGTTGATAGGAATCACTAAATTGCCGGTCAGACTGCACGTATAAACGAAGCTGCCGTCACCGGCGGTGGTCATCGCATGTGGTGTTGGCCGTACCACAATGTCATCCCGCGGGGTCATGGTTGCACGGTCGACGACGCCCACCAGGGGTAGGTCCCCGCCCGGTGCCGTCGGGAAGCGCGAGACGTAGAGCAGGCCGTTGGTGGGATGGGCCGCCAGCAGCGCCGGAATGCTCACGTCAGCGGACCCGATGAACTCGTTGGCCCGGTTGAATTTCAGCACTTTGTTTTCGTTGATTAAACTGACATACCAGGCGGAACCATCTGGTTCGACGGCGACAAAATGCGGTTGCGAGGCGAGTGAAAAGCCCATGTTCAAATCGAGAAGATTTACCGTTCGGATCACGACTTTCGCATCCGTGTCGATGACCGAGATTTTGGCGGCCGCCTGGTCACAGACATAGAGAAGATTTGGGGAATTGTCAAAGGGCACGTCACCGTCATCGTTTTGGGCGCCATCACGGATCCAGCGAATGAGAAGATCAAGTTTGTCCTGTGCCAACCCGTTATTGTTTAGCAGCTTGGTGGTCAACTCGACCAAGAGGCTGTTGTCAGGGTCGAAGGGGATCACCGCTTCACCCCTTTCCCATCCGAGCATCAAATTTTCCCAGGAATTCATCCGCAACCCTTCAGGGAAAACATCGGCTTGCCGAAGAATATCCCCGTATTCGCTCAGGATAGGCAAAATGTCGCGCGAAAATTTCAGGTTGTCCGGGTCCACCGGATTGTCGTCGGCGCAGTGCGAGGCCAACAGGAGGATGAAAAACATTGCGATTAATCGGATGGCTATTTTTACTCTGGATTTCATTTGGTTCCTCGTCATAAGAGTCCTTTGAAGTAACCCGGAAGGCAAACGCTGTGCGCCGGTCGCCGGAATATCAACTCATCTAGTTACCGAAGTGTCATGGCGGTTATTCCCCTTCCAGTAACCTTGCGAAGGTTTCAAACCTTCGCAAGGTTCAAGGTTATTGGGCTTACACATCCAGATAAAGTTCCCTATATTTCGACTCCCCGAAATTCTCTTCCAGATACGACGAAACGAATTCACGGTAATCAGCCACAGCCGCGAAATAGCTTCCGATGAACTCACGGTCTACCAGCGTGCCAGACCGGGCTTCAATCCATTCCAGGTAGTTGGAATAGCGCCAATCTTCAGGTTGCCCAGCCAAACCAGCCTTGACCGGGTTGATGTGAATATAGCGGACGACATGCACCAACTGTTCGTCTGTTTCGATCAAGACGTGCTTGGGACGACCCTGGAAAAGCGTTCCAGAACGATCGAGTTCTTTGTTGAGCGCCTGCACGTAACCATTGAACAACCGTTGAAGCCAATCGGAAAGCGGCCTCTCGGTTTCCTGCCGCAAAAGAAAATGGTAATGATTGGGCATCAAACAATAGGCCAGGTTACCAACGCCATATTCCCTGTAGCTCTCCTTTATCTTTCGCAAAAGGTATAAATAATTTCTCTCGCTGAAGAAAATGTTCTGTTTGTTGCAGCCCCGATTGAATATATGATAAATTTGATTTTGCGCAAAAGGTTCGTTCATTGGAATTTCCTCGAAACTTAAACCTTGCGAAGGTTCCAAACCTTCGTAAGGTTGTTTATTCCGTTACAAACCTGCCTGGCCAACCCTCATGCGCTTCGGTCACTGTATCGATTCTCCTTGTAAGGCGGGGCGGTCTTCCTGAGAGTACAGCTTTTCCGCTAAGTGCCGCACTGGGAGCGAATCGTTGATTTTCAATGACCGCCCCGCTTCAAGAACGTGTCAAAATTGCTCACCTTCCAGACGTCGCCGATTTTTTCTGTGGTGACAACTACTTCGCGTTTGGAATCCGCTTCGCCCGGGGATTCAATATTGACATCGTAAAAGAGTGTGACCGAATTTTCCCCTCGCTTCTTCGTATTCACCAGATGATAATCGAGGAACGGTTTCTGTTTGGCCAAATCGAGATCGGGTGTCATGCGGATGCTTTGTGTCAGTTCGATCTCTTCTTGCAATTTGTCGG
>Ga0114931_10007746_pt1 | contig 13087 bp, 10 predicted proteins | sample 2SBtaG_FD_89579 | JGI IMG/M metagenome (GOLD analysis project Ga0114931, IMG submission 89579) | Deep subsurface microbial communities from Kolumbo volcano to uncover new lineages of life (NeLLi) - 2SBTROV14_V59a metaG | ecosystem: Environmental > Aquatic > Marine > Volcanic | place: Kolumbo... | reverse complement strand
TTCCTTCACGCCAGTTCCAGAGCCATCGCAATTGGTGTTGGCGCTGATGGGCCTGATGACGTTGTTCACTTGGCACGCGGTACGACCAAGTCGCTGACACGCATGCTCCCGCCTCTTTTCAATTCGAGAGGCGGGGGCGCTGTCGTGTTACCGATAGGGCATGCACGGCAGCGGTTCATCTTAATGAACCCTTCGGCATGCTCGCGACATCGCGCTACGCGTCGAAAGTGAATCCAAGCGGGCTGCAATCGTGCTGAAGTTGCTCGAACCCCTTGATGACCATCAGCAGATCGCAGCCATGGCAGATGAAGCGAGCGCCCATTTCCAACATGTCGGAAATGTCTTGCACCGTGCCGCAGGTCGAGCCCCAGTGGATGCCTGCTTTTTTTGCCGCGGCTGCGATCTTCTCCTTGGCTTCCCGGATCAGCGCATGATCCATCTGACCTGGAATCCCGCTGAGGATGCTAAAATCGCCTGGTCCGAGCATTAACAGATCAACCCCTTCCACGGCAGCGATGGCGTCGGCTTGCTCAACCGCGTGGGCTTGCTCCAGTTGAATGACGACGAAAGTTTGCCGGTTGGCTTCCTGGAGGTACTCTTCCAACGGCATCGAGCAGTAGGGATTGTCTGGGTTGGCCGTGTCGATGCCGCGTTCTCCCAGCGGTGCGAATTTCGCCCAGCGGACCACTTCCGCCGCCTCTTTGGCGTCGTCGCAACGGGGATACATGATGCCCTGCGCGCCGGCTTCGAGCATCCGCGACATGCGCATGAACTCTCCCTTGGCAGGACGAGCAATGATGTCTGACACACCTACCCGAGCGGCGCGCATCAACTCGTTTGCCTTTTCAAGGCTCGTTGCGTGATGCTCCATGTCCAACCAGATGCCGTCGATTCCCCTCAGGCTGACCAATTCATAAATCGAGGGATCGACCATGTGCAATGCACTGACAAGCACCGGTTCGTTTCGAGCAAGTTTGGCTTTGATTCGACTGGGCCGCATGGCGGTTTATCTCCGTCAAAAAGAGTGTTGGATTCGAGTGAGGTGGTCGCTGCTTTCCCGGGAGATGCCGGTGTACGCTTCCCCGGCAGCCCCGGCTTGGCCGACTGTTTCTTGCCTTGGTTTCGCGACGGACTGGGCTATCGCACCACGGATTCAAACGTAACGACTACCCCCTTGAACGCCGGCGTCTTCGACTGTGGGTCCACCTCGCGAGAGACTAGCGCATTGGCTTCGGGGAAGTACATCAGTGCGTTGCCGGGCTTGATGTCTTGGTAAGCGCGCAGCAGGATGTTGTCGAGGCGCCCCGTGGCGGAACGGACCGTGAGGCGGCTTTCCGAAGTGAGGCCCAAGCGGTCGATGTCGTCGGGATGAACGAGCACCACATCGCGGCGGTCTTGCCCGCGGTACAAGTCGCTCTCTTCGTAGACCACCGTGTTGAACTGGCCCTCGCTTCTCACGGTCATTAACCGAAGTGAGTCTTCCCCGCCGGCCAGTTCGGGTAGCCGGTGCGTATGAAACTTGGCGCGACCCGTGGGGGTGGGGAATTGGGGTGCGTGCAAGGTGCGTCCGCCGATTTGAAATTCTTGCCGTGTACTGTCGATTTGGCCCATTTGATCGAATCCAGGCACAATCTTGCCGATGGCGTCTCGAATACTGCTGTGCCGTTGCATGGCATTCCAATCGACGGGACCATCGTCACCGAGTACCCGCCGTGCAACTTCAGCGATGACCCGCACCTCGCCGCGCGGGCCTTCGTGTCGAGACGGGCCACCGTCGCTGAGCCGCACATAGCTGAACATCGACTCTTGCGTGGTTGGTTGACTCTTCGTCTCGTGCCAACACCGGCAGAATGATCGTTTCATCGGCCGCGGTTCCGTGAGTATGTCCCGTGTTAAGGGTGGTGCTCAAGTAGACCGCCATCTCCAGCCGCTGGAGCGCCGTGGCGGCGAAGTTCGCATCGGGGTTCGAACCATAGAGATTACCCCCAAGGCAGAATCCGATTTTCATCCTGTTTTCGGACACCGCTTCCATGCAACCCATCGTGTCGAGACCTGGAGTCTGGGGCAGTTGCAGTCCAAAATCGTGCTGGAGCCTCTCGAAGATGGCCTGTTTTACTTGTGGAGTCACACCGACGGAGCCCATTCCCTGAACGTTGGAATGCCCCCGGATCGGCAACAGCCCCGCACCGGGGCGACCGACCATTCCTCGCATTAAAGCCAGGTTCGCAACGGCCTGAACGTTTTGCACGCCCACTGCGTGGTGTGTGATGCCCATGGTCCACGCGAAGACAGCCGCGCGAGACGATGCGTATCGGCTTGCAATCTGATTGATCTCTTCGGTCGACACGCCCGAGAGCCGCGTGATTTCATTCCAGGGCAATTGCTTCAGATGCGCCGACCACACGGGCCACGATTCACAGTGCCCTTGGACGAAGGCCTCGTCGACAGCGCCCAACTCCTGCACTCTTTTGGCGATTCCACTGAGCAGCGCGAGATCGCCGCCAATGTGGGGTTGCACATACAGACTGGCTATCTCGGTTCCAAGCAGAAGACTTCGAACATCGCTGGGCACCCGGAACCGCACGAGTCCTGTCTCGCGCACGGGATTGACCACGATGACCTCTCCACCACGACGGCGCAGCCGCATCAGGTTGGTCATCAGCCGTGGATGATTGCTGGCAGGGTTACCGCCGATGAGCATCACCAGATCGGCCCGATCGAGATCCTCCAGCACGATGGTTGCCGTGCCGACGCCGACGGAAGCCGTGAGCCCGACGCCGCTTGCCTGATGACAATAGTAACTACAGTTGTTGACGTTATTCGTACCGAACACCCGGGCAAATAGCTGGAGCAAGAACCCGGCTTCGTTCGAGCTGCTGCCGCTTAAGTACCAGAACGTTTCGTTCGGGGCGGTTTCTTTCAGCTTGGTGGAGATCCGCGAGAGCGCGTCGTCCCAGGAGATTGGGCGGTAGTGTTGTTCGCCCTTGCGTAGCAACATCGGCTGCGTAAGCCGGCCTCTGGATTCCAACTGCCGGGGGGTGAGAGCTCTCAGTTGAGACAGACCGTGGGTTCTCCAGAACTCCTGGGGGATGGCATCTTGCATATCAGCGGCCATTGCCTGCATCGACTTTTTGCAGACCTCGGGAAAGTGCCCCAACTCATTGACCATCCCTCCGTCTTGGCCGCCCATGCCCAGCGCGCACGTCTTGCACGCGTTTTTGCTCCGCATGGCCCGCCACATTTTACCCAGTCCGCCAACTTCGCGAGCCTTGCGAAATGTATAGGCGATGGCCGGCAGACCTCCCCCGGATCGAACTTTACGCATGGGACCATCCACTGTGTGAGGATTCTATAGCGATCGCGAGCACACCATGCTTGCCAGTGGTTTTGTGAACCCGATTGCTCGCTACAGCTTAGCACCGGCGGCGCCAGTGGCCCACACGCGGTCGTGCAAGGCAAGGGCCCGACTAGTCGAGGTTGACCGTAACCGTCTTGGTTTCGGTGTAGGCGTCGAGGCCTTTTTCGCCAAGTTCGCGTCCCATGCCAGATCGCTTGAAACCGCCGAACGGGGCAGCGGCGTCGAACACGTCGTAGCAATTGACCCACACCGTGCCGGCCTTCAGTTCCGCGGCCAAACGGTGAGCCTTGCTAACGTCGCGTGTCCAGACCGCGGCGGCCAACCCGAAGTGCGTGGCATTACCCCGTTGGACCACTTCATCAATATCCTTGAATCGCAGCACGGACAGAACCGGTCCGAAGATTTCGCTCTTGGCAATGTCCATGCCGTCTTCGACATCGGTGAACAACGTCGGTTCGACAAAATAGCCACGCTCGCCGAAGCGTTTGCCGCCGGTCAGGCACTTCGCCCCTTCCTCGCGCCCGACGTCGACGAAGTGCATGATCTTATCGAATTGCGCCTGGTCGATTTGCGGTCCCTGCTGAGTCTCGGGATCGAGCGGATCGCCTAGTTTCCGTGACTCGTTCAACTCCACCAGTTGGTCGACGAACTGGTCGTGGATCTTGTCTTCGACAAACAGCCGGCTGCCAGCACAGCAGCATTGCCCTTGGTTGAAGTAAAGCGCGAAATGAGCGCCCGCGGCCGCCGCGTCGAGATCCGCATCGGCGAAAACGATGTTGGGGCTCTTGCCGCCTAGCTCGAAAGTGAGCCGCTTCAGCGTTTGGCTGGCATCCTTCATAATGATCTTGGCGGTTTGGTCTTCCCCGGTGAAGGCTACTTTGTCCACATCGGGATGCTTGACGATCGACGCCCCGGCCGTGGGACCGTAGCCGGGGATGATGTTGATCACCCCCTCGGGTATGCCTGCCTTTTGTGCCAAACGGCCCATTCGCAGGCACGTCAGCGGGGTTTGTTCGGCCGGTTTCATTACGATCGTGCAACCAGCGGCCAATGCCGGGCCCCATTTCCAGGCGGTCATCAGCATGGGGAAGTTCCACGGAATGATTTGTCCGACCACACCCACTGGTTCGCGACGTGTGTAAGTGAGAAAATTGCCCCGCACGGGAATCGTCTGGCCGTGAATCTTGTCGGCGTAACCCGCGTAATAGCGAAGACAATCGATGGTTAGCGGCAAGTCGGCGCCGCGCGAGTCGGTGACGGGCTTCCCGTTGTCAAGCGTTTCCAACGCGGCCAGTTCATCCAATTCCCCCTCGATCAAATCGGCCAAGCGGTACATCAGCCGGCCGCGTTCGCGTGCGTCTATTTTTCCCCAGGGCCCGTTCTCCAAGGCGTTGCGAGCCGCCTTGACGGCCAAATCGACGTCAGCCTGATCTCCTTCAGCAACTTGCGCGATAACTTCCTCGGTTGCCGGATTGATCGTTTCGAACGTCTTGCCGCTGGCCGCCGGAACCCAGTTACCGTTAATCAGGCACTCGGTCTGTCGAATTTCTGGTTTCTTGATCGTTTCGGTAAGCGTGGCCATCAGGCACCTCCTCGGCTCGAGAGCACATCGGATCGCTAGTAATTGCCGGCCATGCGAACGAACGCCAGAAACACATGGCCAACGGAACGAAGTCGCACGCAAGGGAAATCGCGAACGAATCCCAGGGTGAAATCGTCTGGATCGATTGGAAAAAGGACGCTCACAACCACAATCCACCCGTGGGGGGAATTCTACCGAAAGTTCAATGCGTTTTCCAGTTTTGTAGGGTCTCATTGTTACGCTCTGGCAGGGACACTAACCTACCTGAACGCTTGACAACCACTACCGTCTGCCCCCATATTTCGGCACGGTCGTCCGGCGCGCAGCGTCTTGGGCGACCATCAGTTTAAGAGTCGACATTGAACCTCCCCACGGCGCCGGAGAGCATCCACTACCGTGAACAACTTCGATTACGAAGCAGCGACGACCGTTGATGAAGCCGTTAGCCTTCTGGCAGCCAGTGGCGCCCGTGCCCGAGTGTTGGCCGGCGGCACGGACCTTTTAGTGCAACTGCGAGAACATTTGCGCGAAGCAGACCTGATCGTCGATGTTAAAAAGATTCCCGAACTGATGCAGCTTGACAATGATCCGAATCATGGCTTGACGCTTGGTGCTTCGACGCCGTGTTGCCAGATTTATGAAACAGCGGAGGTTGCCGAAGCGTATCCGGCACTTGCCGATGCCGCAAAAATTATCGGAGGCTGGCAAATTCAGAATCGAGCCAGCGTTGGCGGAAACCTTTGCAACGCCTCACCTGCCGCCGATTCGGTGCCGGTATTGGTCGTCTACCAGGCTATTTGCCAAATCGCCGGACCTTCTGGCACACGGCAATTGCCCGTGGCGGAGTTCTGCACGGCACCGGGTAAGAACGCTTTGGAACGGGGGGAATTTCTCGTGTCAATCCAACTGCCGCCACAACCAGAGCACTCAGCGGCCCACTATCTACGATTCATTCCACGCAACGAAATGGACATCGCCGTGGTGGGTTGCGCCGCATGGGTCAGACTGGATCCGAAGAACAACACCATTGCCGAAGCTCGTATCGCGTTGGGTGCCGTGGCTCCGACGGTAGTTACCGCGGAGGATGCCACAAGCTGGTTGATTGGCAAGACGCCGGATGAAGCAACACTGAACGCCGCTGGAGATCGCGCCCGCGCCGTCGCCCGACCGATTAGCGACATGCGGGGCACGGCCGAATATCGTTTGCATCTGGTCGGTGTATTGGCGAAGCGCGCGCTCGCCAAAGCGGTTGAACGCGCAAGAGGCGTGAAGAAATAGCAAGGTAGGTCAGTCCGTGCCTGACGCCGACTAGCAAACAACGCTGCTGACGCCGAGTAGCAAACAACGCTCTGCATGTCAGGCACAGACTGACCTACGAAGAAATAGCAAACAACACTGCACGCGGTGTGAAAGGTTGATCGACGGTGACCCGAAAGAAAAAACTGCATGTTACGACGACGGTCAACGGAGAGTCCGTCGAGTTTTTGTGCGAAGCCCGGCAAAGCCTGCTCGAGGTTCTGCGGGACGAACTGGATTTGACCGGCGCCAAGGAAGGCTGTAACAACGGCAACTGTGGTGCCTGTACCGTGCTGCTAGACGGTCGTCCGGTCGATAGCTGCATTGTGCTGGCTGTCGAAGCCGAAGGCGCCGAGATCACCACGGTCGAAAGCATGGCCGACGAAAGCGGATTCGATCCATTGCAGGCATGCTTTCTGGAAGACGCGGCGTTGCAATGCGGAGTCTGCACGCCAGGCTTCTTGGTTGCGGCCAAAGCGCTGTTGGACCGCAATCCAAGTCCCACGGAAGAGGAAATCCGCTTTGAATTGGCGGGTAATCTGTGTCGCTGCACCGGTTACGATAAGATTATCAAAGCCGTGCTGCATACGGCGAAGAACCTACAGGAGGCGCGTCGCTGATGGCCGTTTCGCCCGAGAGCAAAGCCACGTCCCAAAGCAATGGTGCCGCACCGTTCAAAGTGATTGGCACCCGACCGATCCGGCATGATGGGGCCGACAAAGTGACCGGTCGGGCACTTTACACTAACGACGTGCATCTCCCATCGATGGTGCATGGGCAGATTCTACGCAGCCCAATCGCCCATGGACGGATCAAGTCGATCGACACCTCGGCTGCCGAAAACCTGCCGGGCGTTTATGCGGTGGTCACGTCGGCGGATTTTCCCGACCCGGAAAATAAGACCGCTCAATTGGGCGAAGGCGCGGTCAATCTGGCACATCTCTCGGCGAACGTGATGGCCCGGGATAAGGTGCTTTACAAGGGGCACGCGGTTGCCGCCGTGGCCGCATCGAGCCTCGACATCGCGGAAGAGGCCCTGCGGCTCATCAAGGTCGACTACGAGCCGCTGCCGTCGGTCACGTGGGTGCTTGACGCAATGGCCGATGGTGCACCGCTGTTGCACGACGATTTGTTTACCGACCGCGAAGGAAAAAAAAGCGAAAAGCCCACGAACATCTGCCAGTACATTCGATTCGAACAGGGAGATGTGGAAAAAGGGTTTGCCGAGGCCGATGTGGTCATCGAGCGAGAATTCAAGACCGCGACCGTGCATCAAGGCTATATCGAGCCACATGTGAGCATCGCCCTGTGGAACACCGACGGGCATCTCAAGGTTTGGACCGCCACGCAAGGGTCGTTCACCTGTCGTCAGCAAACGGCCGAGTTGCTGCAAATTCCGATATCGAGCGTGACGGTTGTGCCGTGCGAAATTGGCGGCGGCTTCGGCGGAAAAATCTCCGTCTATCTCGAGCCCGTGGCCGCCCTGCTAAGCCGTAAGTGTGGTCGTCCGGTGAAAATCGTCATGACCAGGGCCGATTGTTTTGAAGGCACGGGACCGACCCCTGGAACCTTCATTCGGGTCAAACTGGGCGCCAAACGCGACGGAAAAATGACTGCCGCCCAAGCCTGGATGGCGTATGAAGCGGGTGCCTATCCCACGGGCATCATCGGCCCGGGCTGCATGTGCGTGTTCAGTTGCTATGATTTGCCCAACGCGTTGGTCGAGGGGTTCGACGTGGTGGAAAACAAGCCCAAGTCGGCCGCCTATCGCGCGCCGGGTGCCACGCAAGCCGCGTTCGCGTGCGAGTCGGTCGTCTACGAAATGGCCGAAACCCTTGGCATCGATCCGATCGAGTTTCGGCTGATCAATGCGGCTCGCGAAGGAACGCGACGCGTTGACGGGCCAGTCTATCCACGGGTGGGTCTCATCGAGACGTTGGAAGCCGCGCGCGATAGCCAGCATTGGGGCTCGAAACTCGAGGGCCCGAACCGAGGGCGCGGAGTGGCCAGCGGGTTTTGGTTCAACATCGGGCTAAAGTCCAGCGTGACGGCGAACGTCAATCCCGACGGAACCGTGACGTTGCTCGAAGGATCGACCGACATCGGCGGCACGCGAACGTCGATCGCCATGCAGCTAGCCGAAACGTTGGGCATCACTGCCGAGGCAGTTCTGCCTCAGGTGGTTGATACCGACAGCGTGGGCTACACCGACGTAACCGGCGGTTCTCGCGTGACGTTCGCCACCGGGCTAGCGGCCTACCGCGTAGGGCTCGACCTGCGCCAGCAGATGTGTGATCGGGCAGCTCGATTGTGGGATTGTGACGTCGATCAGGTCGAGTACAGCGACGGCGCTTTCGTTCATGGTGAGCAACGAATCTCCTTCAAGGATCTTGCCGGCAAGTTGAGCGAATTGGGCGACCCGGTGGTCGGTCGTGCGACCGTTAGTCCCGAGGGTTCGACCAATAGCTTTGGAACGCACATCGTCGATGTCGAAGTCGATCCCGAAACTGGCAAGGTGACGATTCTGCGTTACACCGTGGTGCAAGATGCCGGTCGGGCGATTCATCCCAGCTACTTCGAAGGCCAGATGCAGGGTGGCGCCGTGCAGGGAATTGGCTGGACACTGAATGAGGAGTATGTGTTCGACAAAGAAAACCGGATGTCCAACGCCAGCTATTTGGACTACCGTATGCCGACGGCATTGGATCTGCCGATGATCGAAACGATCATTGTCGAAGTGCCCAACCCTGACCATCCCTACGGGGTTCGCGGTGTGGGTGAAGTGCCTATCGTTCCGCCGCCGGGCGCGATCGCCGCGGCGATCTATCACGCGGTTGGAGTTCGAGCGGACACCTTGCCGATCTCGCCACCCCGGCTGTGGGCTGCCATCGAAGCACATCGCCGCGAGACAAACGGGGCTTCGTGAAAGTAGGCGCGCCACGTGCGTGACAGCAAACGCTGCGTTTATCCCCGGAGAGCGACATGGCGCGGGTGTTCATTCCCCCATTGCTGCGAGAACACACGGACGGCGCGACCGAAGTTTCCGTCGCGGGAAAGTCGCTGCGGCAAGTTGTCGCGGCGATCGAAGAACGGTTCCCAAACCTCCGCGGTCACTTGCGTGACGGCGATCGCTTGATCCCGGGGTTGGCTGCTTCGATCGACGGTGTGATGACGACGCAAGGCCTGTTGGCTTCGGTCGGTCCCGACAGCGAAGTCCATTTTCTTCCCGCGATTGGCGGCGGTTGATCGCCGCTTGAGATGTCGGTTTATCCGATATTCACGGCTTTCCTTGAGTTGCGTGGAAATCCATGCGTACGTAGCATGCAAAGTGCGAAGCGACGTCCACGGTGTCGAACCGTCGCGAATGTTCAGCCGGTCTTTGTTTCCGTTTACTGTAATGAGGTCTCGCTGTCGGAGCATGGTGATGGAAGCGAAAGACGACACACCAAGGGAAACCGATGTGGCGGTGATCGGCGGAGGACCTGCCGGAGCGACGGCGGCTACGTTGGTCGCACAGCAGGGATACCAGGTCGCGTTGTTCGAGCGCGAGGAGTTTCCGCGTTTCCATATCGGCGAGTCACTGATGCCGGAGACCTATTGGACGTTCAAGCGGCTGGGTGTTCTCGATGAACTGAAGGTCAGCCCCTACGTCCGCAAGTACAGCGTTCAGTTCATCAGCGACACGGGAAAGGAATCGCGGCCGTTCTACTTTGACGAACACAAGCCGCACGAGTGTTCCGTCACATGGCAGGTGTTGCGAAGCGAGTTCGACCATATGCTGTTGGAAAACGCCAAGTCGGCGGGGGTTGCTGTCGAGCAAGGGGTTCGCGTGCGTGAAGTGCTTTTCGACGGCGACCGTGCCCGTGGGCTTCGCGTTTCGCAACGTGACGGTTCGACGCGCGACGTAACCGCCAAGGTGGTGGTCGACGCCAGTGGGCAAAGCACGCTTCTTTCCAATCGCCTCAAACTGCGACAGCCCGATTCCTTGCTGCGCAAAGGTTCTATCTGGTCCTATTTTCGCGGCGCGCATCGTGACCATGGGCGAGACGAAGGTGCCACGCTGATTCTGCACACCGAAGACAAGCGGGGTTGGTTTTGGTACATCCCCCTGCCAGACGACCTTGTGAGCGTGGGGGTGGTCAGCGACTTCAACGCGTTGTTCAAGGGACGTCGCGATCACGAGATTATTTTCAACGAGCAGGTCCAGCGTTGCGCGGCCGTTGGGCGGCGGCTTGATTCCGCCCAGCGTGTGGCGGAGTTCCGCGCGACGAAGGAGTTTTCATACACCTCCTCACAAGTCGCGGGCGACGGTTGGGTACTGGTCGGCGATGCGTTCGGGTTTCTCGATCCGGTCTATTCCTCCGGAGTGTTTTTGGCCCTGAAGTCTGGCGAATGGGCCGTGGACGCGATCACCGACGGTCTTTCCCGGGATGATGTTTCGGCCGCGCAATTGGGTCGCTGGTCAAGCGAATATCTTCGCGGTCTGCACCGGATGCGGGAGCTGGTCTGCGCGTTTTACGAAGGGTTCAGCTTCGGCTCCTTCCTACGCCGCTATCCCCAATATCGAGGTCACATCACCGACCTGCTTATCGGCGATCTGTTCAAAGAGAGCGTCGACGAGGTTTTCCCGGCAATGAACGCCATGCGCCAAGAGATGCGAACGGCCGCCCAAGTAGATCATGCACCCCGAGCGTGACGTCGAACGTCCACTACCTTGGAAGGACGGATTCGCTCTTCGGCGATTTCCCTTTCACACGACTGTTGGCGAATTGGCTGCAAGAGCCCGTCAATGCGCCTCATATCGCGTCACTTGTTCCGCCACGACGCCTAAACTCTCTCGCCAGAATTCAGGCTGCGTGATGTCGATGCCGAAGCGTTTGGCCAGCGGCGCGGCGTCGTCGCTGCCGGTATCGTGTAGCAACTGCTTGTATCTTGGGAGAAACGCCTCGCCCTCGCGACGGTAGATTGCGTAGAGCCCCAACGCGAAAAGTAGTCCGAAGGCGTAGGGGAAGTTGTAAAAGTTGGCGTCCTGCGAGTAATAGTGTGGCTTCCATAGCCACATGTAGCGGTGATAGGTCGACTCGTCGATTGCGTCTCCGTACGTTTCCCGCTGTGCGTCAAGCATTAATCCGCAGATTTCCTCCGGACTCAACTCGCTTTCGGCCCTCTGTTCGAGAAACCGCGACTCGAACAAGAAACGGGAGCTGATATCAAGGCACACCTGCGTGGCAGAAGTGAGCTGCGATTCGAGAATCGCCAACGCATCGTCCGGTTCGGCTCCTTCGATGGCCGCCTCGTTGATCAATGTTTCGCAGAAGATGCTCGCTGTTTCAGCCAACGCCATCGGTGAGCCACGCAGGAGTTGTGGCAGCCCTGCCTGGCAATGATTATGGTAGGCGTGCCCTAGTTCATGGGCCAGTGTGCTGAGGCCATCGAAGCGGCCGTCGAAGTTCATCAGGATGCGGCTTTCCTCGACCTGCGCCACGCTCATGCAAAAACCGCCGCCCCGCTTGCCATCGCGTGGCCCCGCGTCGACCCAGCGCCGGTCGAACGCGGCAGTGGCCATCCGACCTAAATCGTCGCTGAAGGATTGAAAATGTTCGACAATAAATTCTTGGGCTTGCGACCAGGTGAAAGTCCGTTCGGCTTTGCCAACCGGAGCGAACAAATCCCACCACGGCAGTTTCTCATGCCCCAGTTTCTCGGCCTTGCTTCGTAGATAGCGACGGAACATGGGATACGCTTCTCGGATCGCTCCCAGCAGCGCGTCGAGGGTCGCCCGATCGATATGATTATCATCCAGCGTGACGGAGAGCACGCTTTCGCGTCCGCGGCGTTTGGCAAGTGTTAGCGCGGTGCCTTTCACGCCGTTGAGACAAGCGGCCACCGTTGTGCGGACGGAATGCCACCCTTCGATCTCGGCGTCATAGGCCCGTTTGCGGATCTCCGGATTGGCATCGGAGGCAAAGTTGTGAACCTGCACGATCGGCAGCAGCTCTTCTTTTCCGTCAGTGCGCCATGGTACTTTGATCTGGCTGGTAACGTTGCCTTGTAGTTTGCCGAAGGCCCCGGCACCATCGACACACAATTCGGCGGCCAACCCCTCGAGCGCCTCGTCCATCAGGTAGCGGCTTTGCTTGGCCGTATCGCGCAAAAAGAAGGCGTGTTGCTGACAAGCTGAACTGGCATCGATCAATGCGTCTAGCTGGCCTTCTATCGAACCCAACCAGCCTTGAAAACGGACGTACAGTTTGCGGAGCCGTGTTTCGAGTTGTTCAAGTTTCGATACTTCACGCCCGGCCGCGGAATTGTAGTTATCGGTGGTGAAAATGGCGTGGATGAACACGTCGAGTGTTTCACGACGCAGCGACAGATCGTTGAGACGCTTCAACAGTTCTTCGAGCACCGAAAGCCGTTCCGCGCGATCCGCGTCGACCGGTTCGTTCAATCGGCGGATGCCGCGGGCGTCGAAGAACGTCTCGCATTGTTCGAGCCGGGAGGCGAACTCGACAAACTGGTCCCGATAATCGTCGCCATCGATACTGGAGAAAAGATTCGACAGATCCCAGCAAGGAAGATCCTCTTGTGGACTGTTGTGTGGGTCTTTCATGAAATGCTCTCGTTTGTTTGCAAGATCAGGAAGATGGTCCCGGTGGCCGTGCCTCTCGGGTGTTGGTCACGGGGGGCCCGGAAGTCTATGATCGTAAGCTCATGATCGCGTTGTTTTAACCGCCAATGGCGAGGAAGACCAACATGAGTTCCAGACCCGCGCGATTCCTACGTTGCTTCGTTGTCGCGGTGTCCCTGCTGTGCGCGGTCGCCGCGGTGCCCGTGGTGGCGGTCGATGCCCA
>Ga0114931_10007745_pt1 | contig 13089 bp, 12 predicted proteins | sample 2SBtaG_FD_89579 | JGI IMG/M metagenome (GOLD analysis project Ga0114931, IMG submission 89579) | Deep subsurface microbial communities from Kolumbo volcano to uncover new lineages of life (NeLLi) - 2SBTROV14_V59a metaG | ecosystem: Environmental > Aquatic > Marine > Volcanic | place: Kolumbo... | reverse complement strand
GAAATTCACCGCGGGAATGACCACCCCCACGGTGTTCGATTGCGCTAGCGCGGTGATTTCATCGGCGGGGGTCACATCCAGATGATCCACGCTGGTTGCACCGAGTCCCACCGCCAGCGACACGCCGCGCAGGTTTTCAAATTCATCGGCGTGCAATTTGAGTGCCATCCCATGCCGCTGTGCCGCTTCCAGTACCCGGCGGGTTTGTTCGGCATCAAAAACGCCCGCTTCGCAGAAAACATCGCAAAAAAACTTTGAATTTTGAATTTTGAATTTTGAATTTTGATACCATTCCGCGACGGCGGGGAGCATTTCATCCACCACCAGCGAAACGTAATCGTCCGCCCGGCCTTTAAATTCGGGGGGGATGGCGTGCGCACCGAGAAAAGTCGGCACGATGTCGGCGGGGTGAGTGTTTGCCAGCGTTTCGATGGCGCGGAGCATTTTCAATTCTGCGGCGGTGTCCAGCCCGTAGCCGGTTTTGATTTCCACCGTGGTAGTGCCGAGGCGCAACATCGCATCGAGCCGGGTGCGGCTTTGCGCCACCAGTTCATCCACCGAAGCGGCACGCACGGCTTTGACCGTGCTGTTGATACCGCCGCCCGCCGCCATAATTTCCATATATTCCGCGCCGCGGATGCGCATTTCAAATTCGTTGACGCGGTCACCAACATAAACCACGTGCGTGTGCGCGTCCACAAAACCGGGACAGACAACTTTGCCGGAAGCGTCCATCGTTTCCGTCGCCGAGAAACGCGCGCGGAGGTCGGCGGTTGTGCCCACCGCCACAATTTCGCCGCCGGAAATGGCTATCGCGCCATTGGGGATGATGCCCGCATCGCGCATCGCCGCGCCGCGTTTGGGGCCGCCGGGGCTGGCGCAGGTGATGAGCTGTTCGGCACTGTGGATGAGTAAATTGACATTCGTCATTTATTATTTGTCCTTTGTCGGAACGTGAAACGTGAAAACGTGAAACGTGATTTTTCACGCATCACGTTTCACGTATCACGCTTCACATTCATTTCATCATTGGGATTTTAATGCCTGCTTTTTTGGCAAATTCGATGGCTTCGGGATAGCCTGCGTCGGCATGGCGGGCAACGCCTATGCCGGGGTCGGAAGTGAGGACGCGTTCCAGCCGCGCCGCCGCTTCGGGGGTGCCATCGGCAACGATGACCTGCCCGGCGTGAATGCTGTATCCGATGCCCACGCCGCCACCGTGATGAATGCTGACCCACGTTGCGCCGTTGACGGCGTTGACCAGCGCGTTGAGCAGGGGCCAATCGGCAATGGCATCCGAGCCATCGAGCATACCTTCGGTTTCGCGGTTTGGGCTAGCCACCGAACCGCTGTCGAGATGGTCGCGCCCGATGACAATCGGAGCGGAAACTTTACCGCTGGCAACCAGTTCGTTGAATTTCAATCCGGCTTTGGCGCGGTCGCCATACCCCAGCCAGCAAATGCGCGAGGGCAGTCCCTGAAATTCCACTTTCTCTTCTGCCATTTTTATCCAGCGTGCCAAATGTTCATCTTCGGGGAAAAGTTCCAAAATGGCTTTGTCGGTTTCGTAAATATCTTGCGGGTCGCCACTGAGCGCCACCCAGCGGAAGGGGCCTTTCCCTTCGCAGAAAAGGGGACGAATGTATGCCGGAACGAATCCGGGATAGTTGAAGGCTTCTTTCAAGCCGTTGTCGAATGCACGTTGGCGGAGGTTGTTGCCGTAATCAAAAACGACGGCGCCCTTTTTTTGCCAATCGAGCATGGTTTGCACGTGAGCCGTCATCGAGTCGAGCGCGGCTTGTTTGTAGGCTTCGGGGTCTTTTTCGCGCAGTTCGGCGGCTTCTTCCAGCGACATACCGGCGGGGATGTAACCGTACAGCACATCGTGCGCCGAAGTTTGGTCGGTGACCACATCGGGCACAACGCCGCGCTGATAGAGTTCCGGCAGGGCTTCGGCGGCATTGGCAATCAACCCCACCGATTTCGGTTCGCCTTTTGCCAGTGCATCTTCAACCCACGTCATCGCTTCTTCCAGATTATCGGTGATGGTATCAACTTGCCGCAGCGAGAGCCGCCGTTCGGCGCGCCAGCGATCCACTTCCACAATCAACCCGACACCTTCATTCATCGTGATTGCCAGCGGTTGCGCGCCACCCATTTCGCCAAAACCGGCGGTAACAACCAACTTTCCTTTCAGACTGCGCCATCCGTTTTGCCGCGCCAGCGAGCCGAGCGTTTCATATGTACCCTGCAAAATGCCCTGCGTGCCGATGTAAATCCAACTGCCGGCAGTCATTTGCCCGTACATTATCAAGCCTTCTTTTTCCCATTTGTCGAAATTCTCTTGGGTTGCCCAGTGCGGCACGATGTTGGTGTTGGCGATGAGCACGCGCGGCGCGTCTTCGTGCGTTTTGAAGACTGCCACCGGCTTGCCCGACTGCACCATCAGCGTTTCATCCGGTTCCAAATTACGCAGCGATTCCAAAATTGCATCGAAGGATTCCCAGTTGCGAGCGGCTTTACCGCGTCCGCCGTAAACGATGAGATGTTCGGGGTCGCCTGCCACTTCCGGGTCAAGGTTGTGCTGAATCATTCGATACGGTGCTTCGATGAGCCAGTTTTTACACGTTAATTTTGTCCCCCGCGGGGGATGAACTACACGGGACATACGTCACCTCCAAAGGTTATTTTGGGTTACAACCGTTCAATATTCAAAAGGCAAAATGGCAAATCACCGGTTCTCCATTTTGCATTTTTCACTGAATCTCACCCGCCGAGATATGCCGCTTTGACGCGGCCATCTTCGCGCAGTTGGTCGGGTACGCCTTCCAAAACGATGTGGCCGTTTTCCAGCACATATGCCCGGTCAACCACATCGAGCGCAACAAACGCATTTTGTTCCACCAGCAAAAAGCCAACGCCGTGTTGCCGCAAATTATTAATGACCTCGAAGACACGCTCAACCAAAATGGGCGCCAACCCCATCGAAGCTTCGTCAATCAGCAACAGTTTCGGTTGGCTCATCAGCGCGCGAGCAATGGCAAGCATCTGTTGTTCGCCGCCGCTGAGTGTTTTCGCTATCTGCGTGCGCCGTTCTGCCAGCACGGGGAACAGGTCGAACACCACCGCCATCTGTTCTCGAACAGCCGCATCCGATTGCAAATATGCGCCCAATTGCAAGTTTTCAGTAACGCTCAAATCGCGAAAAACCCGTCCGCCTTCCGGCGCGATGGCAATACCACGCGACACGCGCTCCCACGAAGAGAGGCGTTGATGCGTTCTCCGGCAAAGAGAATATCGCCGCTGCGTGGCGCTTCCCAGCCCATAATGGCTTTGATAAGTGTGCTTTTCCCCGCACCGTTCGCACCGAGTACCGCCACGGCTTCGTGTTCTGCCACGGTCAGCGATACGCCGTATAATGCCTGAATTTGTCCGTAAAATACATCAAGATTATTGACTGTCAGCATTTTATCGTTTTCCCAAATATACGTTGATGACCTGTTCATTCGATTGAATATCCGCCGGCGCGCCCTGTGCGATAAGCTCGCCCTGCGCCAGCACCAAAATTCGCTGACAGAGGCTCATCGCAAAAGCCATATTATGTTCAATTACGATGATGCTCTTGCCCTGCGCGTGGAGTGTGCGGATGAGGTCTGCCAGTGCTTCGGCTTCGTGGGCAGTGAGGCCTGCCGCCGGTTCATCCAACAACAGAAAATCGGGTTGAGTTGCCAGTGCGCGGGCAATTTCAAGCCGCCGTTGCACGCCGATGGGCAAACTTTCGGCAGCCACATTGCGGTAAGCAGTCAAATCAGTCAGCGCCAAAATCTCATCGGCGGCACGCTCGATAACAGGTGTTCGATACCACCGGAAAAAGGCTTGCGGGCGGCGATACAGGGGCATGCCATATCCGCTCAACACATTTTCCAGCACGGTTAAATCACCGAACGGTTTGACGATTTGGAAAGTGCGCGCCAGACCCAACTCCACAATTCGGTGCGGGTGATAGTGATGCAATGATTGCCCGTTATAATGCACTTTCCCTGCGGTTGGCTTCAAAAACCCGGAAATCACGTTGAACAGCGTGGTTTTTCCGGCGCCGTTGGGTCCAATCAACCCCAAAATTTCGCTTTCGGTCTCGAAAGAGACATCATTCAGCGCGCGCAAACCGCCAAATTGCTTGCTGACATTCTGCACAATCAATTTGCTCATTGTGCCACCTCCTCCGACGGTGCGACGGTTTTTTTGCCGAACCAACGTTTGAGAAGCTGCCACAACCAACTATCATCCCCCAGCAGTCCCATCGGCTGGAAAAGCATCATCAGTACCAGCAGCGCGCCGTAAATGGTGAACCGGTAATCTTGGACAAAACGCAAAAATTCCGGTGCGGCTTTCAAGATGATAGCCCCAACGATGGGACCGCGCAGCGTGCCCATACCGCCAAAAACAACCATCGAAAGGATAGCGATGGATTCCACAAAAACGAAGGTATCGGGAAACACCGAGCCGATGAAGTGGGCATACAGCGACCCGGCGCCACCTGCCAACGCCGCGCTGATACCGAAGGCATAAATTTTGAACCGCGCCGCGCCGATGCCGACCGCTGCCGCCGCATCTTCATCCAGCCGGATGGCGTTGAATGCCAACCCAACCCAACTTTTGGAAATATACCAACTGACAGCCCAAACGAAAACCACATATCCCCACACTAAAATCAAATACGGTGTTCCGCCGCGGAATGTCGCGCCGAAAAATGAGGGTGCGGGGATATTGACCAGCCCCATTGCCCCCCCGAAAAAGTCTACATATTTAAAAATCGCTACCACCACAAAATTGATGCCCATTGTTGCCAACACCAAAAAATCGTGGCGCACCCGTAAACTGGGCAAACCCAAAATTGTGCCCACCACACCGGTGATGATAATGGCAGCGATAAAATCCACCCAAAACGGCTGACCATATCGCACCGCTAGCACCGCAGAGGTATACGCGCCAATGCCGAAAAACGCAGCGTGCCCCAACGACACTTGTCCCGCGTACCCCGTTAATATATTCAGGCTGAGTGCCAGCGTCACCCAGATACCCACAAAGATGGCTACACTGATAACGTATCCGCTCATTGCTGCTACTCCCGCCCAAACAGACCGTGTGGCCTGAACATAAGCATAAGAATGAGAACCAAAAATGCAACCGCATCGCGTGGCAGCACATATCCCACCGATGCCACCAAAAAGTTTTCGACCACCGCCAGCAAAATACTGGCGACAATCACGCCGGGCAAACTTCCCATGCCGCCCAGCACAATAATGATGAAAGCTTTGTACGACACGATATCACCCATGGTGGCAAAAACGCTGTTATTGTACGCCCCCACCAACACCCCCGCTGCGCCTGCCAGCGCCGACCCGAGAAAGAAGTTGAGCGCCACCACCCGATTGAGATTGACACCCACTGCGCCCGCCATCTCTCTATCCATCGCGGCGGCTTGCCAGCCCAACCCAATGCGTGTGCGGCTGAGAATGAGATACACCCCCAGCATCAGCGCCACTGTGACCACTAAAATCAGCATTTGGGTGGATGTGATTGAAACCACACCCACATTCAGCGCGGGCATTCCCGCCCCTTCTACCGGTAATGCTTTTTGGTAGGGACCCATCAAAAATTTCTTCTGCAATAAATCGGTGAACATCACAAACATTCCGATGCTGGCAATCAGCGGAACGGTACGCGGCGCATCGAGCATATAAAAATACACACCACGATAAATGAGCACCCCCATCACCCCACTGACCACCATCGCGCCGAAAAGCGCCAACCAGAAATTGGCAACCCACGTGTACATCACCAGCCCGGTAAACGCACCGACGGTGTACACCGCCGCGTGTGCCACGTGCAAAATTTTCAGCACGCCATACACCATGCTCAAACCGGCAGCCATCAAAATATATGTGCTTGCCAGCACCAGTGCATTAGACAGATTCTGAAAAACAGGCATCGCTGCCCTCCACAATTATAAAACGTGATGCGTGAAACGTGAGAATTGTAATCCCCACGTCACACACATCACGCCAAAAAATCTACTGCGCGGTAATTAAAGCTTCGTCGTCAAATTCGTGGAAGAAATGGAACGCACCGTCTTTAACAATTTGCGCGCCGACAGGACGAACAACTTCTCGTCCGGGGGTATATCGCAAGAACGGGCCACTGGCAACATCTTCAAAATTTTTCAAATTGGCAATGGCTTCGGCAATTTTATCGGGGTCGGTGCTGCCCGCGGTTTTGATAGCATATGCCAACAGTTGCACAGCATCAAACGCCGATGCACCGACCATATCCGCATCTTCGCCGTATTCGGCTTTATACTGCTCCAAGAATTTTTTCGTCATCGGGCGGTCACTGTCGCGGTTCAAATCGGTGGTGATGATAACGCCTTCCGATGCCGGGCCTGCCAACTCGATGAATTTTGGCGAGTCGTACCCTTCTTGCCCGATGATTTGTGCCGTCAAACCCTCATCTTTCGCTTGGCTGACGAAATTGGCGGCTTCGTTATAGTAGCCGGTCATATACACCGCATCGGGGTTGGCAGCGATAATTTTGCCGATGATGGGGCGGAATTCCGTTTCGCCGAGGGGATACTTCTCTTCCAGCACAATATCTAACCCCAAATCGGCAGCGTGGGCTTTAAAGCCATCGGTGAGCGAAACACCGAAATCATTGTCGATGGTCAAAATCGCCACTTTTTTGGTGCCGAGCACATTACCCACCAGTTCCGCACCAACACGTCCTTCAACATCTGCCAGCGTGCCTACCCGGAAAATTTTGTCGCCGGTGGCGGTAATTTCGGGGTGGATGGCATAGGCGGAAATCATCGGAATACCTGCTTCCTGGAAAATCGGGGCGGCAGCACGGGTCGCACCGGAATACGAACCACTGATGCCCGCCAACACTTTATCCTGCTCGATGAGTTTACGGGCAATGGATGATGCTTGGTCGGGTTTTGCACCATCGTCATACGTTACCAATTCCAACTGCCGTCCGAGCACACCACCATCAGCGTTAATCATTTTTACCGCCAATTGCGCCGATTGCAGCGCGCTGGTGCCGTCTGCCGCAGCAAAGCCGGTCGTCGGTGAGAATAGCCCGATTTTAATGGGACCGGTATTGCTGCCCCCACAACCGGTTGCCAACAATCCAATCACCAACAATCCAACTAACAGTAACAAAGTTTTGCGCTTCATCTTTATCTCCTTTCGTTCTTAAAAAGATGTTTGAAACTCCGTTTTGAAATGATATTCATCGCCCCGAAAGAGGGCAGTATACCACACTGCGGGGCGTTCATATCCACTGTCATCAACCGCGTACGTCAGACGGTCAACAAAAAACGCGGGGGAACCCGGATCTGCTTGCAGTAATTCAGCTTCTTCCGGGGTGAGGATGTGCGCTTCGAGCGTGTGTACGGTGCGAATGAGCGGCAACTTGCAATTGTGGACCAGCAAATCGTGTACCGATAGATTCTCCAAATCATATTTCAGCAATTTGGGGCACAGCGATTGCGCCAAATAGCGCGTTTCGTACACCACCGGTTTTCTGTCTGCCAGCCGCAGCCGCCGAATGCACAGCGTGGGGTCATCGGTGGTGATTCCCAAATGGCGGGCGATGTCGGCAGTTGCGGGGATAATTGCCGCATGCAATATCCGCGTGCCGGGTTGACGGTGCTGACGGCGCATATCTTCGTTAAAACTGGTGAGCGTAAAATAACTGTGTTGTGAAATTTGCGAATTGACAAACGTGCCCCGCCCTTGCTCTCGGCGGATAAATCCCTGCCGCGTCAGCATGTCCAACGCTCTGCGCACTGTGCCACGGCTAGCACCGAATGTTTTGCACAACGCCGTTTCGGTGGGGAGTTGTTCGTTGGGCGCGTAATCGCCATCTAAAATTTTCCGGCGCAAAATTTCTGCCAGTTGATGATATTTTGGGGTAGGACCAGCCAAAACAGCCATCTTTTCTCCATTGAAAATCTTAATTTGTATATACATCTAAACAATTTATATTTTATACAAAAATTCAACCGTGTCAAAAATTTGTTTTGGGTAGTTTCGGTATTTCGGTGTATTATCCGGTGTATCATTTTTGGAGGAATACTGTATGGCGCTGCAACTCACCGGTATTTTTTTTAATGTGATTACTCCCGTTTTTGCGTTGGTTGCCATCGGCTATTTGGCCGGCCCCCCGTTGGGATTGAATGCGCGCACGTTGTCCCGATTTGCGTATTTTATCCTCATTCCCGCATTTGTGTTCGAAATCATCCGCACCACACACATTCAAGCCACGGATGTCGCCCGGATGACGATTTTTATTACGGCAGTGCATTTGGGATTGATTGCGCTGGGGCTGGCAATTGCTCTGTTGTTGCGCCGTTCGCCCAAAATGGTAGCGGCATATATTTTGATTGCCGTTTTCGGTAATGTGGGCAATTTTGGATTGCCGCTGATTGAATTTCGGCTGGGAAAAGCGGCGGTGCCCATTGCCACCGTATATTTTTTGGTAATTTTGACCATCTCGTTTGTGGTGGGGGTGCTGGTTGCAAATTGGGGGCGCGGCAGTTTTAAAGCGGTGCTGGCGGTTTTTAAAACGCCGGCACTGTTGGCGCTGCTACCGGCATTTGCTGTCAACCAGTTCGATATTGGCTTGCCGCTGGCGCTGACACGGAGTACCGGCTTGCTCGCCGGGGCGATGATACCGACAATGCTGGTGGCGTTGGGGGTTCAGTTGGCGGGGATGAAAACGTTTCATTTCAGCAGTGATGTCATTATCAGCAGTGCGATTCGGCTGCTGGGCGGTGCGTTGCTGGCGGCACTGCTGGCAATTCCGTTCGGGTTGACGGGGATTGCACGCGGCGCGGGTATTTTTCAATCGGCAATGCCTGCCGCGGTGCTGACATCCATCATCGCGCTGGAATACGACTTGCTGCCCGATTTTGTGACCACCACCGTGCTATTTTCCACCCTCGCCAGTGCTGTCACGCTGACGCTGGTGATGGGATTGGTGTGAAGACAAAAACTCTCTCACAAGCCCCGTCGCTACCGGTTCTGCCGCTTCCACCGAAATGTCAATCCACCGGATGGCGGGGTCGTCCAACCGAAACCAATTGTATTGCTGGCGGATGAAACGCCGCGTTTCTTTTTTGGTCAACGCCACCGCCTCATCCAGCGAGATTTCGCCTTGCAGATGCCGCCCCAGCTGTCGGTAACCCAACCCAGACATTGACGGCAACGCCAAGTTGTAGCCGCGCGCCAGCAGTTTTTCCACTTCCGCCAAAAAACCGGCGGCCATCATCGCTTCAATCCGCGCATCAATGCGCCGGTAGAGTTGCTCACGTGGCATTGTAAGCCCTATTTGCAAAATGCGATACGGTGGCGGCGTTTTTTGCTGATGCACGCTGATGGGGATGCCGGTTTTAAAAAAAACTTCCATCGCCCGAATGACCCGCCGCACATTCCGGTAATCGAGTTTGGCGGCGGCATCGGGGTCAACGGCGGCAAGTTTGGCGTGAAATGCCTCCGCGCCGATGGTATCTGCTTCTGCCTGCAATTGCGCCCGCAAAGCGGGGTCGGGCGGCACACGGGGAATGCCCCACCCTTCGATGACCGCTTTTACCCACTGCCCCGTCCCGCCGACCAGCAGGGGCAAATTTCCGCGAGCGTGAATATCGGCAATGATGGCAAATGCGCGTTCCTGAAATTCTGCCAGTGTCAGCACGGCATCGGGCGGCACAACATCCACCAGATGGTGCGGCGCGGCGGCGAGTTCGGCAGGGGTGGGTTTTGCCGTGCCGATGTCCATTTCGCGGTAAATCTGCCGCGAATCGGCGGAAACAATTTCGCCGGCGAAGGTTTGCGCCAGAGCAATGCCCAGTGCGGTTTTGCCGATGCCGGTCGGTCCCACAATGACTATCAACGAGGAAAATATTTTTTCGGATGTATCCATTTTCGTGCTTCACCTTACGCTATCATAACAAATTCAGGACTTACGCAAATCGGTTGCCAAACACACCCTTCGATACGGCTCTCCCTGCGGTCGAGCCTACTCACGGTATTGTCACCCTGAGTAGCCCGTTAGGGAGTATCGAAGGGAAGAATATCAACAAAATCCACTCAAATCTTAAACTTCGCAACATCAATTCGTAATTGGACTCTGGCGAATTTTACTTTGGACGCAGATTCGCGCAGATTTTCTCAGATAATCTTTGACAATATTAAGAATCTGCGTGCAAAGCCTGAGAAAATCTGCGTCCGCTTTTAAGTTTTTTGTGCGTTTTTAAAATCGCCAGACTCCAATTCGTAATTTTGACCACAGACAAAAACCTTCACAATCTGTTACAATTGACATACATAAAGTATATGCAATACTTTCTAAAAAGGAAGTGGAAGGAAGTGGAAACGTGATTGCATTTGTTTTAAGTGGTGGAAATAATTACGGCGCGATGCAAGCCGGAGCATTGTTAGCATTGGCAGAGGCGGGTATCAAGCCCGATATCATTGTGGGCACGTCAACGGGGGCGATAAACGGGATGATGGCGGCTTACGAATTTTCGCCGGAGCATATGGCGTATCTCGGTGATATTTGGCGCAATTTGTCTGCCGGCACGGTTTTTTCCGGAAATTACGCTTCGGCGCTGTGGCGGTTGGCGCGCGGCGAGAACGGGCTTTTTTCCCGCGATACTTTTAAAGAATTTTTGCGGCATCATTTTCCCGACGATTTGCACACGTTTGCCGATTTGAAGGCGGCAAAAATGTACGCTATCGCCACCGAAATTCCCACCGGCGCGCAAAAGATTTTTGGCGAAAACCCGGCCGACTCCGCGCTGGATGCGATACTTGCCAGTGCCGCGCTGCCACCGCTGCACCCCACTTATCAGGTCGGAGACAGCCATTATATTGACGGCGCATTGTCGTCAAAATTCCCATTGCGCATCGCCATCGAAAAAGGTGCGACAACCGTTTTTGCCCTGCATTTGTACCAAGATCCCACTTGCGCTGATTACAGCAGTTCTTTTGCCGTAACACAGTGGGCAATCGGCAAACTGTTGAATGACCGTGACCAAGCTGAGCTTATGTGGACACGCGAGCAACTGGGCGAAAAACTGCACTATATCCAACTACTTTCTGACCTGAACCTGCCATCGCTTGATTTTAGCAACGGCGATGCCTTGATTGAACAGGGATATATCATCACCAAAGCCTATTTGGAAACGATGGAACACCCGCAATCGGCATTTGCCCGTCAATGGGACACCTTCAAAGCACAGTGCGCGCACATCAGTGACTGGTTGAACGAACTCAAAACCCAATTTTCATTTTCCCCGAACAAATCACATCCGCAAAAATAATTGTCAGCATTGTCAGCCCAATACTGCATTCCGGTCAGGATTTCGCCCAAAGAGTATGGTACAATAGCATTATACTTTTTTAGCGAAAGGAGATGCCGATGTTTCGGATTGTTCGACCATGGGAAAGAGGGCTGATAGAGTTTTTGGGGAAATACAACCGCACTGCCGGCAGTGGGTTGGCGATTGTATTGCCTTTTTTCGAGCGGATGAGAAAAATTGATATGCGCGAGCAAGTTGTGGATGTGCCACCGCAAGCCGTCATCACCAAAGATAATGTGGTGGTAGAAGTGGATGCGGTTGTCTATTATGAAGTGGTAGACCCGGTAAAGGTGGCCTACAAAGTTGCTAACTTTTACGCAGCTGTAACCAAACTGGCACAAACCAGCCTCCGCAACCTAATTGGCGATTTGGCGCTGGACGAGAGTCTCACATCCAGAGAGGTTATCAACACCCGGTTACGGCAAATTTTGGATGAAGCCACCGACAAATGGGGTGTAAATGTGACTCGCGTCGAATTACAGCGCATCGAGCCGCCCGCTGATGTGACACAAGCGATACACCGCCAGATGAAAGCCGAGCGTGACCGCCGCGCCACCATCTTGGAGGCAGAAGGCTTCAAACAAGCAGAAATCCTCAAAGCCGAAGGCAGAAAACAATCGGCGGTGCTGGAAGCTGAATGGAAAAAACGGGCAACGGTGCTGGCATCAGAAGGTGAAGCCGAAGCCCGTCAAAAAGTAGCGCAGGGCGAAGCCGCCGCTATCCGAGCAGTTTATACTGCCATCCAGTCGCAAAAACCCACGCAAGAACTCATCACCATCAAATATCTTGATACGTTGAGCGACATGGCAACCGGCGAAGCGACAAAAATATTTTTGCCGTACGAAGCCACCGGCATTCTGGGCAGCTTGGGCGGCATTGGCGAACTGCTGAAAAAAGAGGACGGCGGCTCGTAACGCCGGTAAAATCCGCTTTATTGAGCCACCGGTGTGGCAAGGAACGCTGTCAGCAGTTTGGTATATTCTTCGGGATGGTTCAGGTATGGAAAATGCCCCACATTGTGCAATGTGTGTACCGTCGCCGAAGGGTATGTTGCTTTCAACTGCTCACGCAAGGTTTTCTCTACCAACGGGTCGTTATCGGCTTCGATAATCATTGCGGGAATGCCGAGCGCAGCCAAATCCGGCGGCGTGAAGGGGTCAATCACACAGTGGAATCGTCCCACCACTTGCGCTTTGCTCATCCGTCCATAGGATTGTTCGAGCATATATGCCAGCGTCAACTCATCATACCCCGCCGCCGGATAGACATTATCTCTAAAACTGCCCCGGAAAACTTTGATGACCAACCATTCCGGCAAATATGGCAGCAGCGCACCGATGGAACGGTTCTTTTCGGCGATAATATCGTTGGGGGGGAAGGTGTTGCCCAACACCACCCGCTCGACCATCTCCGGGTGGGAAGCAACCAAATATTGCGACAGATACCCGCCCAGCGATGACCCGACAATATTCACCCGGCTGATACCTTCTTGCTGCAAAATGGCTCGCACCCCTTCGCTGAGTTCTGCCAACGTGTCAACCGGCGGATAAGTTACCGACACCACACGATAGCGGTCTTGCAAAGCGTTCATCTGCTGCCACCAAATATCGTGCGCGCCGGTCATACCATGCAAAAACAAGATGGTTTCATCGCCTTGTCCAAAT
>Ga0114931_10007744_pt1 | contig 13091 bp, 11 predicted proteins | sample 2SBtaG_FD_89579 | JGI IMG/M metagenome (GOLD analysis project Ga0114931, IMG submission 89579) | Deep subsurface microbial communities from Kolumbo volcano to uncover new lineages of life (NeLLi) - 2SBTROV14_V59a metaG | ecosystem: Environmental > Aquatic > Marine > Volcanic | place: Kolumbo... | reverse complement strand
CCGGGGTGGGTGTGGCCGGCGCCAATGCCACTTCGGGTTCGTTCGAGCCAGGCGTCGGGGTCACCGAACTGAAACCGAGTGTGTCCAATAGGTCTTGCCCGCCGAGTTGGGCCAACTGCTCCTGCATCTGGGGGGGGATAAATCGCGCCGCATTTCCGGTTAGGAACAAAACAGGGATGCCAACGATTACGGCCAGCCACAAAATGCTCACGAAAACTGCCAGAACCTTTTTCATCCTCCTCACCTTTCGCTGGTGCGCTGCAGGGTGGCAGCGGGCCTAGAATGTGAACAACAATCTATCCCAGTATTGATGTGCATCGCTAAGAAAAGTGTAACACAAGATATTGCGGACCACAATTGAATGTGATCCATAGGTGTATCATCCCGGCTGGACGAAGCAAATACGCCCCGAAATGGTCCATTTTTGCAGAGAAACCACGGGGGTCCTAATGAAACGCAAATGATTTGCTAACCCATTCTTAATCTTTTTCCAATCATTTCCAGGTATGCTGTTACTGTACCATAGCTACGACATGATGCAAGGGATCGGTCGTCGTTTGTCCGGCTTCTGAAAGGCCACCTGGCATTGGGGCGCGTTTTCGACGAGTCGCAGGCTTGCTCGAGGCGGTGGGTCCACTGCTTGCCGGGCTGGACCCACCGGCGGCCGGGTCAAATGTGATTGGATGGGAAGAGGCGTTCGGCATCGTCAGCGACCGTTCACGAATGCCCCTCCCATTGCCATAGTTCGATACTTGTTACGCAGGGGATGGTAGGACATCCGTTGAGGGGTCTGGACAGGGACTTCTTTTTGTGGTACACTTATCGAAATGGTTTTGCACATGTTTTTTCCGATACTTATAGCCGCGCAATATGCATTGAAACAGTTGCGGAGTAGACTGGCGTCAACTCAACTCGAATCGTACATCCAGAAACTTTAACCGATTCTGCAACGTATCTGAGATTGTAGCCGGTCACCGCTCAGCTCATACGCAGGAGAGAAAGACTTATGTCCTACGAGAGTGTCTTTCAGAGATCGACAGTCCACCGAGAATCAGGTGGTTATGCAGCGATAAATTTACCCCAGATGTTGATCGACCTAAGCAACGACGATCCGGCGTTCCATCGCCATCTGCACATTCACACCGTCAAACGGGGCGAGATACTGGCAGATGGAGAAAGCCTGCAACGCCAGATGTTTGTGTTGATGAAGGGACGCGTCTTCCTGGTCTGCACAAACAACGAAGGCCGCCGGTTGGTGATCGCGACCCTGGAAGTGGGCGCCATCTTTGGCGAAGGGGCGTTGGCCAACCCCGGCGAAGCCAATGTGTTTGCCGAAGCAGCCGAGGATGTCACGGTGTGGAGTATCCCGGCGGCAGAGGCGCGTGACATGACCATCCAATACCCAATTTTGGGCTGGGGCATGTTGCAGACCTATGGACGCCGGCTGCTACAGGTGGAAAATAGCCTGGAAGATGTGGCCTAAGAAGCTACCCGAACGACTTGCCGCCCTGCTGGTCGAACTGGGCGAACGGTCGCAGGGATCGATCCAGGGTGTGAGCCATCAGGCCCTGGCGGATCGACTGGGAACCTATCGGGAGACGGTGAGCGCGATCTTGCGCGATTTCAAACGTCAAGGATTGGTCACCCTGGGCTACCGGCGAATCGAGGTCATTGACAACGAGACGCTCAAGGAGATCGCCGGCATTTGGGAATGGTAGCCACGACTTCTACACGATCCCGCCGCCGGGCCCTGGACAAGGGAGCCAGTCTTCCAGCCGCAACCCACGGGTGGGAGCGTTCAGCGCGCTTCCACCCGTGGGTTGAATCCACGGCAAAAAAGTTCGACTTTCACAGAAAATGGACGCCTCTCCCAGCGGGAAGAAGTCGAACTTGACGAATCCACGGTGCAGGGATGCCTTCCTGTGCCAGATTCGACGATAAATACGCGAAATTGGTCGATTTTTTAATGTTGCAGAGTTACGCCTGCCAAAGAATTTGCTATAATATCCGCTGATATATGTTTATCACACCTCGCTCACGGATTCGACTCCCGAACAGTTTCGATATCAACCGTTGTTTTGGTTCTCCTAAACTGTGATCCAAACGGACGCGTGAATAGCGTTTTGTGCGACGAGTGCGATAGATTGCATGTAGAATCCTATTCGTCTTTGTCCCCCTGCTCATCAAAAATCACGCGGGTGAGTTCGTCAATAGAGCGGGCGTTGTACTCGGAACAACACCTCCAGCTTTCCATTTGCTCCATCTTGTGTCCTGTCAAGCATGGTGTTGAGGAGTCAGTAGGGTCATGTGGCTTGACGCTTTGCGTCTAACTCCTCGCTTGGGCCTTGACAAGCCGCCGGATAGACTGGCTAATACGATTCCCCTGAAAGTATTCATCATGAACGAGAGCGGTGACACCAACGCTGCTCTGTAGGACTTATCGATAACTCCACCTGGAATCAATACAGACGAACTGGCAATGTAGGGTTGACCGGGACTGCGCATTTTTCGCGTTCTGCTTGACCGTTGCCGGTTGGATGTCTATGGCAATTGCCAGACCACATGTATTGAAACCGCAATGTAGAAAGCACTGACAATAGAGGTTTACGTATGGAATTACTCACGATGACTATGTCCGAACTTGAGGAATTGACTCTGGATGGGCTACGCGATGTCGCCCGCTCGATGGAGATCACAGGGTATACAAGACTCAAGAAATATGATCTGATCATGCGCCTGTTGCGCGCCAACGCTGAACAGCAGGGCTATATTTTCGGCGGCGGCACATTGGATATCGTGCAGGACGGCATCGGTTTTCTGCGCAGCGACCATCTGCTGCCTGGCCCTGACGATGTGTACGTCAGCCAGAGCCAAATTCGTCGCTTTGGCCTGCGCACCGGGGATCTGGTGGTGGGGCAAGTGCGCCCTCCCAAAGAGACCGAAAAGTATTTCGGCCTCTTGAAGGTCGAGGCGGTCAATGGATTGGACCCGGAAGAGGCCAAACGCCGTCCCGTTTTCGAAAAGATGGTGCCCATCTTTCCAGATGAACAGATAAAGCTGGAGACCAGGCCGAGTCTGTTGGCGACCCGGCTGATCGATCTTCTCGCCCCCATTGGACGCGGGCAGCGCGGTCTCATCGTCAGCCCACCCAAGGCGGGCAAGACGACCATTCTCAAGCGGATCGCCAATGGCATGAGCGCGAACTACGACGATCTGCACTTGATGGTTGTCCTGATCGGTGAACGCCCCGAAGAGGTGACGGACATGGATCGCTCCGTCGACGCGGAAGTCATCAGCAGCACCTTTGACGAACCGGTGCAGAACCATGTGCGCGTAGCCGAAATGGCGCTGGAGCGGGCCAAGCGTCTGGTTGAGGGGGGGCGAGATGTCATCATCCTCCTGGACAGCATCACCCGTTTGACACGCGCCTATAACCTGACTGTTCCCCCATCGGGTCGCACCCTCTCCGGCGGCATCGATCCGGCTGCCCTGTATCCACCCAAACATTTCTTTGGCGCAGCACGGAATATCGAAGAGGGGGGCAGTCTGACGATCATTGCCACATGTCTGGTGGACACAGGCAGCCGCATGGATGATGTGATCTACGAGGAATTCAAGGGCACAGGCAACATGGAACTGCACCTGAACCGGCGGCTGGCTGAGCGGCGCATCTTCCCGGCCATCGATATCGAACGCAGCAGCACCCGGGCCGAAGAAAAACAGATGGACTCGGAAACCCTGGCCAAAGTCTACACGCTACGCCGGATGATCGACGCCATGGGCGGCGGCAACGAGGCCATTCTCCCCATTCTCGAACGGCTGAGCCGCACGCGCACGAACCAGGAGTTTTTGGATACGCTGATCAAGTAGCCGTCCATACAGCAGCAGAGGCTGTGTGATCTGCGCGCGATCGACAAGAGCTGGCCCCATTCCGGATCGGAATGGAGCCGGCTTTTCTGTTGCCTGAAAAAACGCGCCATGTCCAGCATTTCGCATATCACAGACAAACGCGTCGACGGCAAAAATGAACGTTTTCTGGCGGCAATCAGGACACAAAAATGGTCGCGAATCCGGATTCTGACCCCAACTTTTCGTACGTCCGGTGGCCGAGATTCCCCCTGGCCCTGTAGCCATTCGCCGGCGTCAGCAGCCATTTTTCGCTGTAGTAGCGTACCCATAACCTACGTTCGATCTACGTATATCCCACGCACGAGCGTAGACGTACGATTGGAGTCCTTTATCGAGTACTTGGAGTTTGTGACCCTCTCTGACTGTGCTATAATCTGTGACCGAAGCACAAGAAATCAACAAACGTGTATCTCGTTGTAAGAACTCGCTGGCGATGGATTGGTTGGAAGATAGCAACGGCCGTCCATCTGCCAAATTCCAGCCCACACAAACAACATACCAACAGTCCAATACAGCAGGATTCGAACCCAAGCGGATGAAGATTCAACGATATCGCTTCATCGATCGACTTTCAGATAGGATGGCATGCGCCCGGTGAAGAACAATGCTCCGTTTTGTGGCTCGATTCTGGGGAGACAACAATGCCGTCATCCGATACTCATAGTGTCGCTGGGGATCATCAGTTCGGACGTTCTCTGAAACCTGAAGGCCTGGTTGAATGGCAGAATAGCCAGAGATTCGGCCCGACTGGATCCCACACAGTAGGCGAGAGCCATCTCCCCCTGGTTTCTCGATCCGGCGCAGTTGGCAGCAGCAAGTGGACCCCCGCCGCGGCTGAACTATCCCATCCAGAAGCGAAAAACGTCGACACGTTGCCCATGGTCCCTGTCGGCCTAGAGGTTCTCACGCCGTTGCCCAGCCAGGAACTTTTTCCCCGCTCCACCCCAGACAAAACACACAGTATCAACGCGCGTACGGGTGTAGGCGTCATGGCCGTGGACCCATCGAACGGCCCAGAAGTGGCGACGACAGTTACCGATCTTCGTAGCCGGATGCAGGCATTTCTGGGCGATCAGATCACGCCAATCCGGCTCGCCAGTCATCTGGCTGTGATTGCGGTGGCTGCTGTCGTGTTGGCTGTGAGCCAGGCCAAGTTGCCCGATTGGCAATTTTCACTGCGCAACCTGCCCGAAGACGGCCTGTTCGCTGGGGTCCAGGATCAGACAATCTCCGCCGCCGGCGCGTCTTTGGCCGCCAGCAGTAATGTCTCGGAAGCAGCCGAAGCATTCCAACGAGCTGTTATTCCCATCACCAGCCAACAAAGCCAGCCGATTCCCGCTGTGCAAGAAGTTGTCGCTGCCCCTGTACATGCGGCCTCTGGACTTGTCACAGAACGAGAACAGATCGAAACCTATAACGTTCGCTCCGGCGACACGGTATTGGGGATCGCCGCCCGCTTCAACCTCCAGCCGGAAACGATCCAATGGGCCAATCCTGAATTGGAAGCCAATCCGGACATGCTCCGGATTGGGGATCGGCTTGTGATTTTACCTGTCGATGGCGTTCTTCATGTAGTTCAACCCGGCGATACTCTTTCCACCATTGCCGCCAAATACAGAGTGACCACAGAGAAGATCGTGGGCTTTGGGTTGAATCAACTGGCGGACAGCAGTACACCGATTGTTGTAGGCCAACAACTGGTCATCCCTGGTGGCCACAAACCGTACATTGCGCGGCAAGTGGTGGCCTACAATGGCACTGTGCCTTCGAGTGCATCACGCGGTTCGGGCGCATTCGTCTGGCCCACAAGCGGCACGATTACGCAGCCCTATTGGAACGGTCACCGGGCAATTGACATCGGAGCGCCGCTCGGCACCCCGATCATTGCGGCCGACAGCGGCTATGTGATTGCCGCCCGCACGGGCTGGAACACGGGCTATGGCAGGATGGTGATGATCGACCATGGCGGCGGCTATGTGACACTGTACGGCCACATGACCAGTATCTTTGTACGTCAGGGCGAAAGTGTCACCAAAGGAGAGCAGATCGGCACCGTCGGCAGCACAGGCAATTCCACCGGCCCCCACCTGCATTTTGAGGTCCGCTACCAGGGCGTAGCCCGTAACCCGTTCAACTTCCTGCCCTAGACGCTGCCCTTTGCCGGCCGTCGCGCCGGCAACCACACAGAAAAAACCCGGCCGTTGGCCGGGTTTTTGTCTCCCAAAGACTTTTCCCAGAAGACTATGCGCTCTGAATTCCACCCTCGGTCATTTGACGCGGATCGAGCAGCCGGGTCAACTCCTCTCGGGTCAAATCGGTCATCTCCAGGGCGACTTCGAGCAAGGTGCGCCCTTCGGCGTAGGCTTTCTTGGAGATCTTTGCCCCCAGTTCGTAGCCAATGACCGGATTCAACGCTGTCACCAGAATCGGATTGCGTCCCACCAGGCCACCGATCCGCTCCTCGTTCACCTTGAACCCGGCGATGGCCTTATCGGCCAGAACACGGCTCGATGTGGCCAGGATGGCAATACTTTGGAGCAGATTGAAGGCAGCGACAGGCAGCATCACGTTCAACTTAAAGTTGCCCGACTGGCCGGCCAAAGTGATGGTCAGATCATTGCCGGTTACCTGGGCGGCGACCATTGTCACCGCTTCGGCAATGACAGGATTGATCTTGCCCGGCATAATGCTGCTGCCCGGTTGCAGGGCGGGTAGGGAAATTTCGCCGATGCCCGCGATCGGGCCGCTGTTCATCCAGCGCAGATCGTTGGCGATCTTCATGAGCGATGTCGCGAGCACCTTGAGCTGCCCGCTCAATTCGACCGCAGTATCCTGGGTGGACAGGCTTTCGAAATAATTGGAGCTGGTCACGAAATGCTGGCCCGTTCTGGCGGCCAGTTCGGCCGCGATGGCCGCCCCAAAGTCAGGATGGGCGTTGATCCCGGTGCCTACAGCAGTCCCTCCCAGGGCCAGGGCCGCCAGACGGGGAAGGCTATCCCGAAGACGATCGATGCCGTGACGAACCTGGCTACTCCAGCCGCCCAATTCCTGGCTCAGACGTATAGGCATGGCGTCCATGAGATGGGTTCGCCCCGTCGTCACCACATGATCCACCTCGGCCGCCTTGCGGTCCAGCGTATCCGCCAGATGGGCCAGAGCCGGGATCAGGTCTTCGACGACAGCCAGATAGGCGCTGACATGCAGCGCGGTGGGGATGACGTCGTTGCTGCTCTGGCTCATGTTGACGTGATCGTTTGGGTGTACTTTTTGACCCAGTTTGCCTGTGGCCAGGTTTGCGATCACCTCATTGGCGTTCATATTCGTGCTGGTGCCAGACCCCGTCTGGAATATATCCAGAGGAAACTGGGCGTCGTGTTCGCCGGCAGCGACCTCGGCGGACGCCGACTGGATGGCCGCCGACATGGCCTTGTCCATCAGTCCCAGTTTCTCGTTGGCGGCTGCGGCGGCCCCCTTGATCAGACCCAGGGCGCGGATAAACGGCCGGGGAAAGCGCAGATCACTGATGGGAAAATTCTCGACGGCTCGCTGGGTCTGGGCCGCATAGAGAGCGTCTGCGGGAACATGCACCTCGCCCAAACTGTCCCGTTCGATTCGATATGTTGGCTCGCTCATAGCGAATTGCTCCTTTGCTACTTCGTTGAGAGAACGTGGTGTTCGTGGAATAATGCACAAACGACCATCAATGCTATTGTAGCACTCTTTGCGGCCCGATGCACGTTTATTGCGCTGCGCTAACACGCGCAGCGACCGCCCACGCCACGGCGCCGGGGGCAGGCTGATCGGCTCGACAGAGGCAGACCCATCGCGGCCAATAGGCGTCAATGCATGGATTCGTCGAGTCGCATCTTGTCTCTATTCATCGATGGGCAACGCCACAGAGAAGGTCGTGCCCTTATGCAGTTCGCTGCGGACCCAGATTTCGCCGTGATGGGCTTCGACAATGGCGTTGATCAGAAAGAGTCCCAGCCCCACCCCGGCGGTGCGGCGTCGTAAACTGCTGTCCACCCGGTAGAAGCGGTCGAAAATTTTGGGCAACTCCTCCTCTGGAATGCCGACGCCCTCGTCGGCGACATAGATGACCAACCGGGCCTGGTCTTCAGCACCGTTTTGCCCGCGATCCACCCAGCCGCCGATGCGAATGACGCCGCCGTCGGGCGAGTATTTGATGGCGTTGCCCACCAGATTGGTGAAGACCTGGCGCAACCGTTCCTCGTCGCCGGAGATGATGGGCAGGTCGTCGGGCAGATCCAATTCGATCTGGTGGCGATCGGTCTGGGTGCGGTAGTCCTGGGCCACCCGTTCCAAGAGACGGCGCATGTTGACGTCGGACAAGTCCAGGCGCAGGTCACCGGCCTGGATGCGGCTCACGTCCAACAGGTTGTCGATCAGCGTTTCCAAGCGGTCCGCTTCTTCTTCGATGATCTGCAAACTCTGACGCGCCGTTTCCGGGTCCCAGGCTGCATCCGGTCGAGCCAGGGTCTGGGCGTAGCCTTTGACCAACGCCACCGGCGTTTTCAGCTCATGGCTGATGATGGAGACAAAGGTGGATTTCATCTCCTCTTCTTCACGGAAACGGGTGATGTCGAGCACGTTGGCAATGATATTCGTCAAGCGGCCCTCGGCGTCGAACAGAGGGGTGTAGGTGATCGAGACAGCCAGGTTGCCGTCCGTCGCGTGCGCCAACTCTCCTTCGCAGCGCAGCCCATCGGGTGGAATGTCCATCGTGACGTCCGCGCACAGATCATCCCCGGTCATATTCTGCAATTCGAGAACTTGACCACACGGCTGCCCGATGACGGCCTCGGGCGGCTGCCCGATCATCGTCGCCAGAGCCTGATTGATCACTTCCACCCGTCGATCCGGGCGCAAGATCAGAATGCCATCGGCGCTGTTCTCGATGATGGCGGCCAATCGGCTGCGTTCGGTGGAAAGCTGGGCATAGAGGCGTGCATTGCGCACGGCGATGGCTGCCTGGTAGGCGAAGCCTTCTAAGAATTCCCAATCCAATTGGGTGAAGGCGCTGCCGCCCCGAAAGAGATAGATGATGCCCAGCAACTCATCTTCAAAAAAAAGCGGTAGGCCCAACACCTGGCCCAGTTTCCGCCCCAGGTTTTCTTCCACCTCCTGCACACGGCGCTCCAAATCCCGGCGATACCGCTCCCCCGGCGTCACAGACGCGCTGTCCGGCTCGTCGTCCGGCGGCACAGGCAGTGAGCCGGAACGCAGGAGGGGGCCAAAAGCAGACAGAAGCTCGGTCGGAATCCCATAGGTTGTGTGGATGCGGGCCAACGGCTCGGATTCGACCGCGACCCCATCTCGGCTCGAAGCAAGAATCGGAACCGGCGCTGGCTCGTGGAGAACGATCAGCCCCGCCGGCGCGGCCACCATTTCAGCGGCGCTGGACAGGATCAATTCGAGCAGACTGGGGAGATCGAGCCGGGAGGTCATGGCCCGGGTAATGCGAAACAGATACTCCCTCTGCCGCAACTGGTAGGTCGCCATCAAAGCGGGAACATTCATGGCCGCACCATAACAAAGTAGAGGGGAAAAGTCAATGGAGTGGGAGGAGGCGGCAACACGGATCAAGCGGAGACGATCAAACTGGACCCGTCGAAGGAATCGGGCAAAAGCTCACGCACGCTTGTGGAACGGACCGCGCCCGAGGTGTTGCTGATCCAGACGGCCATGTCAGGGCCGAGTTCCCGCATAACTTGCCGGCAAATTCCACAGGGGGAGCCACCATCCTGGGTGGCAATCGCCATGGCGACAAAGCTATCTTTGCCTTCGGCCACGGCCCGGGTCAAAGCCACCCGTTCGGCGCAGATTGTGGCGCCATAGGAAGCGTTTTCCACGTTGCAACCGGTGACAATGGCGCCATCCCCCGTCAAGACTGCGCAGCCGACCCGGTAGCCGCTATAGGGCGCATAGGCGCGTGTCCGCGCCTCCAACGCCCTCTGCACCAGCCTGTCTCGCTCTTCATCGTTCGTCATAGCAGCTCGTTTCTAGGCAATGGAGCCGAGAAAACCCTGTCGCCGGGCCTTCTCGTCCCCCGTCTCAATTTCCTGCGCTTCATCTGCATTGCGCCGGGGGGGCCGTTTAATCCGTTCGGCCCGCACCTGTTCGATACGGCGCGAGTTGACATCCAGCACCGTGAAACGCCAGTCGCCGATCTCCAGTCTTTCGCCCTGTTCGGGCACCCGGCCCAGTTGGCTGTAGATGAAGCCGCCCAGGGTGTCCACATTGTCATAGATCTCGCTCAGATCGACGCCGATGACCTCCGACACCTCGTCAAGCGAGATACGCCCGTTGAACAGATGGTTATTGGCGCTCACGGTCTGGATGAGCGGTTCTTCGGAATCATATTCGTCCCGGATATCGCCCACAATTTCTTCGATCATGTCCTCGATAGTGACAATGCCGGCGGTGCCTCCATATTCGTCGACAATGATGGCCATGTGAACCTGCCTGCTCTGCATCTCATGGAGCAAGTCATCCAATTTTTTGCTCTGGGGCACAAAATAGGCGGGACGCAATATCTCGGAAAGCGGGGTGTCCGGCCGGTCGTCGAGAAAGCAGCGCAACAGATCTTTGGCATAGAGCAACCCGACAATGTTATCGATATTGCCCTGATAGACGGGGATGCGGCTGTGTCCGCTGGAAAGAATGACCGGCAGACTCTCGACGATGGGGAGCTCGACGCCGATGGCTATCACGTCCAGACGCGGCACCATCACCTCACGGGCTGTCGTGTCGCCGAATTCAAAGATGCCGGCGATCATCTGTTTTTCGTCCTCCTCGATCATGCCCTCGCCCTCGCCCACATGGAGCAGGAAACGCAGTCCGTCTTCGCTCAGGAAGATGCTCTCTGCGCTCGCCTCTTCGCTATCGTTGCGGGCGCGAGCGCCCACAAAACGAAGAATGGCCGAAAGGGGCAGGAGGAGGGAGACAAAAATGGCAACGTATCGACCCAAGACGAGGGCAACCTGGAGTGGGTTGCGCAATGTGAGCGCCCGCCCCAGGATCTGCACTATGACCAGGAGGAACCAGCCCAGGAAAAGCGCCAGCAGAATGCCTGACCCGGACCAGCCGCGCAATGCGCCCAAACGGACGATGGCCGCGCCGGCAATGACATAGGCCCCGCTCTTGCCCAACATAAGTGTGGAAAGAAAGCGGGCAGGTTCGGAAAGCAATTGGTCCACCAATCTGGCCGACGAATCGCCGTCGTCGAGCAGATGACGGATGCGGGTGTGCGATGTGGAAGCCAGCGCCACTTCAACAGAGGCAACAAATGCGATCGTCGCGATGCAGACGACATACAGCACGATCGCCATGACAGCTTCAAGAGCCACGAACAACTCCTTCTCCATGCCATCCACTCCAATCGCGGAGGCGAATTCTCCTTACGCGGACGGCTCTGATTCGCTCTTTGGACGCGGTGGGCGGGCAGGAACACCGTACACCAACGCGCCTGGGGGCACATCCCGCGTCACGACCGATCCGGCGCCCGTACGGGCGCCGTCTCCCAATCCAACCGGGGCGACAAGCAGGGTGCCGCTGCCCAGGAAGACATCATCGGCCAATTCGGTGCGGTTCTTGGTCTTCCCGTCATAATTGCAGGTAATGATCCCGGCGCTGAGGTTCACATTTCTGCCCACGACGGCATCGCCCACGTAGCTAAAATGGCCCATTTTTGTGCCCTGTCCCAGGTAGCTGTTCTTGACCTCGCCGAAATTGCCCATATGCACCTCCTCGCCCAGGTGCGCCCCTTCGCGCAGGTGACCGAAGGGGCCAATCTCGCTGGACCGATCCATGCGGGCGTACTCCAGAACGGAATAGAGGACGCGGCATTCGTCGCCGATGATAGATTCGACAATACGGCTGTTGGGTCCAATTTCACATCCGCTGCCGATGATCGTCTTGCCCTGTAGATGGCAGCCCGGATGGATGGTCGTATCCTGGCCGATCTGGACATCGGCCTCGATATAGGTCGAAGCCGGATCGACGATTGTCACCCCGGCGCGCATGTGCTGTTCGTTGATACGCTGGCGCAGGACTGTGGCCGCCGCCGCCAGGTGGACGCGGTTGTTGATCCCATACACTTCTGCAGAAGGCGCCTGCATCCCCAAAACCTGCCAATTCTGACGGGCAGCGATCGCCACCATGTCGGTGAGATAGTACTCGCCTTTGGCGCTTTTTTTCAGTTTGGGCAGATTGTCCCACAGCCAATCGGCGTTGAAACAGTAGATGCCGGGGTTGAGTTCCCGAATCTGTTTCTGCGCTGGCGTGCAATCCACCTCTTCCACAATTGCCTGAATTTGCCCGTCCTGGCTGCGAATGACGCGTCCAAACCCCTGGGGATCGTCGCGCTCGATGGTCAGCATGGCCATGGCCAGCTTTTCCTGATCGTGATTTTGCTGGTAAAGGTCGATCAATTTCTGCAAGGTGGCTTCCCGCAACAGGGGCATATCCGAATAGAGCACCAGAACTTGCTCCGTCTGGCCGCGCAAATACGGTTCGGCCTGCATCACTGCGTGCCCCGTCCCGAACAACTGTTTCTGTTCGGCGTACTCGACCCGATCGCCGAGCAGGCATTGCACACCTTCCTTGCCATGCCCAACCACGACCACAGGCCGCCGGTTGGTCACACTTTCCGCAGTCTTGACCACCCACTCCACCAGAGGGCGTCCGGCCAATGGGTGAAGAACTTTGGGCAGACGGGACTTCATCCGGGTTCCAAAACCGGCGGCAAGAACCACAATAGCGGTTGTCATCGACGCGACTCCTACAGATGGCTGGGCTGTGCAGGTGGGAAACGCAAAAAGACCGGGCATCTCAACGCCAAAGCAATCGAGATCCGGTTTCGGGTGGATAATTCAATTTCAGTTTGTGAATAGACGCGCCCGCATCGTGGACTGGGCGGTAAACAGATAGAATTGGGAGGTTTGTCGTCCATTAGATTTGGCAACAGACAGGTTTAATCGGGTCTGTGCTAAGTATACCACAAATGAACGAAAAATGAAGAGGGAATTTCATGCAATTTTTATAGTTCAGGGGATAGTTGGCGACGGTCTACTCTCACACAGAGTCGCCTCTGCACTACCATCGACGCTGGTGGGCTTAACTGCCGGGTTCGGGATGGAGCCGGGTGTACCTCCACCGCT
>Ga0114931_10007743_pt1 | contig 13093 bp, 9 predicted proteins | sample 2SBtaG_FD_89579 | JGI IMG/M metagenome (GOLD analysis project Ga0114931, IMG submission 89579) | Deep subsurface microbial communities from Kolumbo volcano to uncover new lineages of life (NeLLi) - 2SBTROV14_V59a metaG | ecosystem: Environmental > Aquatic > Marine > Volcanic | place: Kolumbo... | reverse complement strand
CCTCCGGCTGTGAGCAAGACAAGATCACCCGCCGTCGACTGCCGAGCCACCCTACGCCACGAGCCGGAGAACCGGATCACAGCCTTTTTACGAGGGGCTCACGGTTGGCCACCGCGACCTCGGTGTATAGCGGCGACTCGACGTACAGGTCCAGGGTCGGGCCCCGGGAGAGGTAGGCATCGACGCGCCGGCCGCCCCAGGATCCGTGGTACTGCCGCCCGCTCTGCTGGTAGGCCTCGCCGACGAGCGCGACGGCAGCGAAGGCCTCGTCGAGCCACATCGCGCGACGGAACACGTAGGCCGCGGACGCCACGAGGCTCGCCACGACCAGCGCGCTCGCCGCGATGGTCATCGCACCGGCCACCACGACGGGCCTGTCGACGCTCCACTCCGGGGGCAGCGGAAGGAACCACCCGACCACCAGCGCCGTGCCGAAGAACAGCAACAGCGCGGTCCCGGCCACCGCAAGGATGGCCAGCTGACGGGCGCATCCGCGGCCCACTGCGCGAGCGGTCTTGTCCACCACGGGCCACTCCTATCCGGGCGATCCCACCTCCAGCGCGAGCGCCCGCTCGGTGAGGTCCGCGCACAGAGCGTCGATCCGCTCCCGATCGGGCCGCGACTTCACCACGCTCTCAGCCGCGTCCAGGCGCGCCCTCGCCTCCGCGCTCCAGGCGAGCAGCCGCTCGTAGGACCAGGCGCCCGCCCGAATCTGCTTCAGTTCCTCGGCGTCGCGATCGCCGCGCCACACGTGGACCTGCCCGGTGGTGAGGATCTCGTGGCCCATCCGGAGCAGGCGCACGAGGTGCGCGCCGTGCTTGGTGTCGTAGCCGTAGGACGCCTCCAGGGCCGCCCGCTCGGGGTTGCGGCGCGCCTTCCACCGCCGATAGCGCTGCCACTCGTCGCGCGCGGCGCGCCACGCCCGCTCCTTCTGCATCACCTCGAGCAGGTTGTCGTCGAGGCCCACGTGCCGAGCAGCCGCCCGCCAGCGGGCCTCGTCCGCGGCCAGCCCCATCTCGGCGAGACTCCGGGCCACCCGATCTTCGACCTCGATCCGTACCTTGGGGAGCGTGGTCTGCTCGGGTAACCCAAAGTCCGCGCGGGCGGGCGGCGCCTCCGGCCCGTCATGGTGCCAGCGGTAGTGAAGCTGGATCCGCCCGAGCTGGTTCGCGGCGTAACCCCCGAAGGTGTGCCGGCACTTCGCGCTCACGAACAGGTCGCGCTGCGCACGGAGCGCTGTGCCCAGGGGGGTCGTCCGTCGCACCTCCGCCTCGCGGCAGAACAGCACCTCGAGGATGTTCGGGTTGGCCTGGGCGGCGAGCTTCAGGAACTTCGCCAGCCCGTAGACCGTCCCCTCGAGCTGGGTGCGCGCCGCGATGGCCCGCTCGTCCTCGCGCAGATCGGGGCGGAAGGCGGCCATTTCCTCGGGCGCGTTCGCCTGCTCGAAGGGGTGGAAGGCCCCGAGCACCTGCCGGCGCGAGGGCACCGCGACCCCGAGCAGATCCACGTCCGAGTCCGGGGTCGCCGTCCCGTGGGCGCGGCTCCCGGCCAGGGCGAGCAGGATCGTGCGGTCGCGGAGCATGCGGGCGCCTAACCCGACGCCCCGCGGTGCTCCCCGCTCGGGTTCTCGACCCACCGGAGCCCGACTTGCCGCCCATACCCTGTACGCCCGCTATCGACATACTTGCTCGCGAGACCACCAAAGTGCGAGGCGCTGGTGTTGCCATAGGCGACCGCCGGCATGACCGTGCCACCCTCGACGTTCAGGTCCCCGAGATCGTCCTGGGTGTCCATGTTGGATGTACCGGATCGGCCGGTCGTCGACCCCGTCTCCTGGGTCATGCGCACCTGGTTCGTCTGCGTGTGCCGCTGTTGCATCGTCCCCCCCGGCGGTCCGACAAGGCCAGACGACGGATTGCAATCGATCAAACGGCATTTCCTGATTCCGCACGAAAGACGCGCTCGAGCACGACGCCGCATCCCCGCGGACCGATGGGGTCAGCACTCCGTCCTCGACGCGGCGGATCCCACCGGCTTATCCTCCGTGACCGCCCCGGAGGCACAGGGATGCAGGCGCTGCCCAGTCGCGTCGAGACCCGCTCGGACACCTACCGCGACAACCGCGAGAGGAACCTGGAGGCGGTCGACAAGCTGCACAAGGCGCTCGCCAAGGCGCGGGCCGGTGGGGGCGAGCGCTACGTGAAGCGCCACCTCGCGCGCGGCAAGCTGCTGGCGCGCCGGCGCATCGACCTGCTGCTGGACCGCGACAGCCCCTTCCTCGAGCTGATGCCGCTGGCCGGAATGCACGAGAGCGGGCAGGTGCCCGGCGCCGGGACGATCGCGGGGATCGGGTGGGTCAGCGGCACCGAGTGCCTGCTCAGCGCGTCGGAGCCGACGGTCCAGGGCGGCGCCATCGGCCCCTGGGGCGTGCGCAAGGCCGCGCGGCTCGCCGAGATCGCCGACGAGAACCGGCTGCCGGTGATCCACTGCATCGAGTCGGCGGGCGCTGACCTGCCCAACCAAGCCGAGATCTTCGTCCCCGGCGGCGCCACCTTCCGGGACATCACCCGGCGCTCCCGCGAGCGGATCCCGACGATCAGCCTCGTGTTCGGCTCCTGCACCGCGGGCGGCGCCTACGTGCCCGGAATGTCCGACTACACGGTGATGGTCAAGGAGGAGGCCTACATGTACTTGGCCGGGCCGCCGCTGGTGAAGATGGCGACAGGCGAGGTCGTTGACGACGAGTCGCTCGGCGGCGCGCTCATGCACAGCAAGGTGTCGGGCGTGTCCGACTACCTCGCCGAGGACGAGCACGACTGCATCCGCATCGGCCGCGAGATCGTGGCGAACCTCGGGTGGCGCAAGCTCGGGCCGGCGCCCGGCGGGGCCGGCGACCCCCCGCTGCACGACCCCGAGGAGCTGCTCGGGATCGCCTCCGCCGACGTCCGCGTGCCCTTCGAGGCCCGCGAGGTGATCGCGCGGGTCGTCGACGGGAGCCGGTTGCACGAGTTCAAGCCCCTGTATGGGCCGACGCTCGTGTGCGGGTGGGCCGAGATCGCCGGGTGGCGGGTCGGGATGCTCGCGAACAACGGCGTCCTGTTCAACGAGTCCTCCGAGAAGGGCGCGCAGTTCATCCAGCTGTGCAACCAGTCCGACACCCCGCTGCTCTTCCTGCAGAACATCACCGGGTTCATGGTCGGGCGCGCCGCCGAGGAGGCCGGGATCATCAAGGCCGGCGCCAAGCTGATCAACGCGGTGAGCAACAGCACCGTGCCCGCGATCACCGTGATGATCGGCGGGTCCTACGGGGCCGGGAACTACGCGATGATGGGCCGCTCCTACCGGCCGCGGTTCCTGTTCACGTGGCCCAACCACCGGATCGCGGTGATGGGCCCCGAGCAGCTCGCCGGGGTGCTGGACATCGTCAAGCGGCAGGCCGCCGCCCGGAAGGGCAAGGCGGTCGACGAGGAGCAGCTCGCGATGATGAAGCAGATGCTCGCCGGCAAGGTCGAGCACGAGTCGAGCCCCTGGTCGGCGACCGGGCGACTCTTCGATGACGGCGTGATCGACCCGCGCGACACCCGCGCGGTGCTCTCCCTCGCGCTCTCCGCCATCCACACCGCGCCGGTGCAGGGCACCTCGGCGTGGGGCACCTTCCGACATTGAGGCGGCGATGACCCTGCACAAGATCCTCATCGCCAACCGCGGCGAGATCGCCCGGCGCATCGCGCGGACCTGCCGCGACCTCGGAATCCGGACCGTTGCGGTGTTTTCGGACGCCGACGCCAGCCTGCCCTTCGTGCGCGAGGCCGACGAGGCGGTGCGGATCGGGCCCGCGCCGGTCGGGGAGTCCTACCTCGACCCGGAACGGATCCTCGCGGCGGCGGCGAAGACGGGCGCCGAGGCCGTCCACCCCGGCTACGGCTTCCTCTCCGAGAACACCGGCTTCGCGAAGGCGGTGCTCGACGCGGGGCTCGTGTGGATCGGGCCGCCCCCCGCGGCGATCGCGGCGATGGGCGACAAGGCCGCGGCCCGGCACCTCGCCGCGAACCACGAGGTGCCCACGGTCCCCGGCTACGACGGCGCCGCCCAGGACGACGCGACCTTCGTGGAGCACGCGGCGGCGCTCGGCGTGCCGCTTCTGGTCAAGGCGTCCGCTGGCGGCGGCGGGCGCGGGATGCGGCGGGTCGACGACCTCGCGGAGCTCCCCGAGGCGCTCGCCTCGGCGCGCCGCGAGGCCAAGAGCGCCTTCGGCGACGGCACCCTGCTCCTCGAGCGCTACGTCGAGCAGCCCCGCCACGTCGAGGTGCAGGTGCTCGGCGACACCTACGGGCACGTGGTGCACCTCTTCGAGCGCGAGTGCAGCGTGCAGCGCCGGCACCAGAAGATCCTCGAGGAGGCGCCCTCGCCCGCGGTCGACCCCGAGCTGCGCGCCCGCTTCGGCGCCGCCGCGGTCCGGGTCGCACAGGCCGTCGACTACACCGGGGCCGGCACCGTCGAGTTCATCCTCGACCCCGAGGGCCGGTTCTACTTCCTCGAGATGAACACGCGGCTGCAGGTGGAACACCCGGTCACCGAGCTCGTCACCGGGCTCGACCTCGTCGCGCTGCAGATCGCGGTCGCCGAGGGCCGGCCGCTCCCCTTCGCCCAGGACGACCTGTCCCTGAACGGGCACGCCATCGAGGCCCGCCTGTACGCCGAGGACGCCAACCGCGACTACCTGCCGAGCTCCGGCACCCTGGTGCGGCTGGAGCTGCCCGAGGGCGCGGGCCTGCGCATGGACAGCGGGTATGCGAGCGGCGACGAGGTGGGGGTCCACTACGACCCGATGCTCGCCAAGCTGATCGCCTGGGGCGGCACCCGCGCCGAGGCCACCCGCCGCCTTCGCCGCGCGGTCGAGGACGCGTGGGCGCCGGGCGTGGTCACGAACCTGCCCCTGCTCCGCCAGGTCCTCGCGCACTCCGCCTGGGAGGAGGGCTCGCTCGACACCGGGTTCCTGCCCCGCCACGGGCTGCCGGAGCCCCCACCGCTGAACGTGAAGCGCGGGGCGCTCGCCGCCACGGTGCTCGGGTGGGCGCGCCGCACCGCCACCGCCCGATGGCCCGCCGCGGTGCGCCCGGGCTGGCGGGTCGAGGGCGCCGCCAGCGCCGAAGATCGCTGGGAGGGTGGCCCCGAGCACGTCACCTGCGCCTGGCGCACCCTGTCCCCCGACCGCCTCGCGGTCACGGTCACGGTCGGCGAGGAGACGGCCGAGCACGAGGTCGTGGTGCGTGGCACCGACGGCGACGTGCTGGACGTCGAGGTCGACGGGGTCGCCCACCGCTGGCGGGCCGCGATCCGCAAGGGCCATCGCGGCGACTCGGCCCAGGTCCAGGACGACGACGTGGTCTACGTCCACCTCGGCGACGGCGAGGCGATGCTCCACCTCGTCCCGCGGTTCCCGCCGCCGAAGGGCGCCGAGGTCCCCGCGGGCTCCTGCGTGACGCCCACCCCCGGCACGGTCACCGCGATCTACGTGGCGGTGGGCGAGCCGGTCGAGCCCGGCGCCCGGCTCGCGACCCTCGAGGCGATGAAGATGGAGCACCTGCTCACCGCCCCCGCAGCGGGCACCGTCGCCGCGATCCTCGTGGACGTCGGCGATGCCGTGGACCAGGGTGCCGTCATCCTCCGCCTGGAGACGGACGAGGAATGAGCCCACGGCTCCTCGCGGTCGGTCTGGGCCTGCTCCTGCTCGGAGTGGCGTGCCAGGAGCCCTTCGGCACCGACCGGCACGATCTCGTCGGCGACCGGGTGGTCGCGATCGCCGTCGACCCGCCCGGAGGCGCGCCCGGCACCGAGGTCACGGCACGGGTGGCGCTGATCGTCGACGGGCACCCGTGGGCCGACACCGCGCCGACCCTCGAGTGGCACTGGCTCGCCTCCACCGATCCGCGCACCCTGTCGGCCGTCGACCCCGCCGACCCGGCGGACGCGACCGGCCCGACCCCGACGCTCACGATGCCCGAGCGCCCCGATCCGGCCGCCCTCGGGCTCGTCGCTTCCTTCCCCTCGGGGGACGTCGACCGCGCCTTCGTCGAGCTTCCGCTGCACACCCCCGACCCGACACCCGCGCTCCAGGGGCTCACCTTCGACCCGCCCGGGCCCTGGACGCCCGACGACCACGTGACGATCACCGCGCAGGTGGCCGACGAGACGAACCCGCCCATGGCCCGGTGGATGACCGTCGGCGGCCGCGGCACCTTCCTCGAACAGGCGCGGACGGTCACCGGGTGGGACGCCGCCACCATCGTCCGCGACAAGGGCGAGGTGGTCTCGGACACCCCCATCGACCCGGGCCCGGTCACCTTCGTGGTGCTCGCGGTGGACGAGGCGGGGGGCAACGACTTCCGCGCCGAGGAGGGCTTCGTCGGCGACGTCTCGACCGGGCTGTGGACCACCTCGGGCCGGTGGCTCGGGGCCGATCGCGCCCCCGACACCTCCGGGCTGTGGACGGGCACCCTCGTGGCCGACGATGCCGCACCGACCGGCCTGTCGCTCACGGACCTCGTCGATGTCCCCGACGCCACCCCGATCGTCGACGCGCCGCCCTGCGGTCCGGCCGCTCCCTTCGATCCGACCTGGCTGCTCCAGGGCCGGTGCCTGCGCTCGGACGTCGTCGGGCGCACGGTCACCGTGGAGGTCCGGTGATCGCCTGGCTCCTGGCGGCGGTGGCCTTCGCGAGCCCGGTCCACGGGCGGATCGCGATCTTCGGCACCGGCGAGCCGATCGCGGGCGCCGAGGTCGACTTCTCCCAGCAGGACGCGCTCGCCTCGGCGGTCACCGACGCGACCGGCCACTTCACCGTCGACCTGCCCGACGGCACCTGGTCGGTCAAGGCGCTGGCCGACGGCTACCTGCCGCGCACCGCCGAGGTCGCCGCCCCCACCGATCAGCCCGTGGAGCTGTTCCTGAAGGAGGAGGTGCCCTACGTCGTGGTCGTTCAGGCCTTCGACCCGTCGCCGAGCATCAGCAAGCAGACCGTGGATGCCGAGCAGGCCCGCGAGACCCCGGGCACCTACGAGGACTCGGTGCGGCTCGTGCAGAGCCTCGCCGGGGTCGCGGTGCAGCGCGAGTACTCGCCGAGCGCCGGTGAGCTGGCGATCCGCGGCGGCTCGGGGGTCGACAACCGCTACTACCTCGACGGCATCGAGCTGCCGTACCTGTACCACTACAACCAGTACGCGAGCGTGTTTCCGACGAGCCAGATCGACACGCTCGACCTGTACTCGTCGACCTACGGCGCGGACTACGGGGACGCGGTCGGGGCGATCATCGACGTCCAGTCCAAGACGCGCACCCCCAAGCGGGTCCACGGGAGCGCGAACCTGAACTTCGTCATGGCCGGCGCCGACGTGACCGCGCCCGTCGGCAGGAAGGGGTGGTGGGTCTCGGCCGCCGGACGGCGCAGCTTCCTCGACTTCGCGAGCAAGGGCAGCGACCAGTACACCCTGTGGCCGATCTTCGACGACTTCGCCCTGCGCGCCGGGCACAACACGAAGAAGACCGACACCCAGGTCTTCGCCTGGGGCGCGGGCGACCGCTACGACCGCTACGCCGGCGAGATCGACCTGCTCGACCCGGTCGAGGCGAGCCAGTCCCCGAGCTTCAGCTACCACCGCGGCTTCGAGGTGGTCGGTGCCGCGCACCAGTGGAAGGACCGCCACGCGCGGTTCGTGGGCGCGGTGGTCGACGACCGGCTTCGCGGCGACCTCTCCGGCGGCGGTGGCGAGCGCCTGCGCACCCTGTACCTGACCAGCCGCTACGACGACGACTTTCGCCTGCCTGGAAGGCTCGAGATCCTGGCTGGGGGGGAGCTGCGCGCCGAGCGCACCTGGCTCGACGTGAACGCGATCGGACGCACCGGGCTGCTCGTCGCCGAGGAGGCACCGGCGCTGGCTCGCGGCGTCAGCGTGAACGACGCCATGTGGCGGGCGCGCGCCGGGATCTACGGACAGCTCCGCTGGCGACCCGGGCCGTTCACGATCATGCCCGGCATCCGCCTGGCCACCGACACCGCGGGGCAGGCGCTGCTCGCCGAGCCGCGGCTCGCGCTGCGGTGGCGGCTCGCCGACCAGTCCGCGCTCAAGCTCGCCGGCGGGCTGTACCACCAGGCGCCTGCCACCGAGCACCTGTTTCCCGGCACCGGCAAGCCCGATCTCCCCACCACCGCGTCCTGGCAGGTCGCCGGCGGCTGGGAGCAGACCGTGGCCAACCGCCTCGAGTTCGACCTCGAGAGCTACTACATGTGGCTCGACGACACGCTGTTCTACCCGATCGACGGGCCGGCGGTGGTCGCCGGCGGGGGGCGCGCCTGGGGCGTGGAGCTGACCACCCGCTACCGCCTGCTGAAGGTGTTCTTTCTCCGCGGGTGGATCGGCTACGGCCGCTCGATGGTCGACCACCCCCGCTACGGGTGGATCCCGTCGGACGGGGACCAGCCCGTCGGCGGCGGGGTCGTCGCCTCCTGGGACCTCACCCCCACCTGGAATGTCGCCGCCCGCTACCGCTTCGGCTCGGGGCTCCCCTACACCGACCTCGTCGACGGGCTGTACGACGCCACCTCGGACACCTGGATCCCGGTGCCCGGCCCCGAGAACGGCGCGCGCTACCCCTTCTACCAGCGCGTCGACGTGCACGCGTCGCACAAGTGGGTGTTCCGCCGCTGGGAGATGGCCCTGTCGGGCGACGTGTGGATCGTCCCGAAGTCCTCCGCCCAGCTCTATCCCACCTGGAACTACGACTACACGCAGCAGGGGTGGGTGGTCGGTCCCACCTTGTTCCCCGTCCTCGGGCTGAACGTGAAGTTCTAGTATGATGTCACCCCGCGCCGCGGCATGGCAGGATGTGTGCGATCCACTCGAGAGCCATCGATTGTCGCGTCCCCTCGCCCTGCTGTTGCTCCTCGTCGCCGGCTGCAAGCTCCCCGCGCTGCCGGCACCCGATCACCTGCTCGACGACGACAACGACGGGTACGTGAACAGCGTCGACTGCGCGCCGGAGGACGCCACCGTCCACCCTGACGCCACCGAGCTGTGCAACGGCAAGGACGACAACTGCAACGGCCAGGTCGACGAACAGGGCGCGGCGGACGGCACCGCCTACTACATCGACGCGGACGGTGACGGCTGGGGCACCGACAGCGACACCGTCATCTCCTGCTCGCCGGTCGACGGCTACGTCACCCGGGACGGCGACTGCAACGACGGCGCCTCCGATGTCCACCCCGACCAGACCGATGGCTGCGACGGGATCGACAACGACTGCGACGGGGTCGTCGACGAAGACGCAGACAGCGTGGTGTGGGCCGACGCCGACCAGGACGGCTACGGCAACCCGGAGCTGGCCTACTGCGGTGACCACACCCCAACGGCCGACGTCGCCGACAACCCCGACGACTGCAACGACGACTGCGCCGCGTGCCACCCGGGCGCCCCCGAGGTCTGCGACGGCCAGGACGACAACTGCGACACCCAGGTCGACCTGCCCACCCCCGCGGAAGCGACCACCTGGTGCCACGACGGCGACGGGGACGGCCACGGCACCTCCGACGACACGACCACCGACTGCGCGGCCCCCGACGCGAGCTGGGTGGCCCTGTGCGACGACTGTGACGACGCCGACCACAGCGTCACCGGGCCCACCACTTTTTACGCCGACACCGACCACGACCAGTTCGGCGACCCGCAGACCACCGCCACCGACTGCTTCCCGCCGACCACGGGAGGGCCCTGGGTCACCGATGACACGGACTGCGACGACGGCAACGGCGACGTGAACCCCGACGCCACCGAGCAGTGCGGCAACGGGGTGGACGACGACTGCGATCCCACCACCGCGTGCCGCTGGCCCGCCCTGTGGGACCTGCCCGCGGGCACGCCGAGCCCCCCGCAGGTGGAGCTGGACGGCACGGCCACCAACCCCCGGGTGGGCGAGAGGACCTGGCTGCGCGACCTCGACGGCGATTCCTTTGGCGACCTCGTCGTCTCCCGCCGGACCCTGCTCGGGGGGACGGAGCTCGGGATCGTGAAGGGTGGGGCGAACGTGCCGAGCGGGGCCATGGGCCTCGGCGGGGCCGTGACCGCCTGGATCAGCCCCACCACCGACGCCGCCGACAACGACTTCGGCACCAGCTTCTTCGACCTGCCCGATGTCGACGGGGACGGCTGGGACGAGGTGGTCGCCGGGGACGCGAGCTTCGACGCGAACGGCTCGGGGAGCGGCTTCGCCGAGCTCTACACGAGCACCGGCTCGGGCCAGGCGCCGCACTACGTCCAGTGGATCCGCTTCGACGGCCCCGGCGCGGACGCCGCCGCCGGCACTCGCCTCACAGGCGCTCCCGGGACCTTCGGCCACTCCGACACCTTCGCCGTGTCCGCCCCGGGCGCGGACAACGATGCCGGCGCGGTCTACCTCGTCGGGGGGTACACGGGCGCCGGGGCGCCCCCGACCGGGACCACCTCGACCCTCGGCTCGGGAGACTACGACACCCTGCTCGCCAGCCCGACCGGCGCGACCCGCTTCGGTGCGGGGATCGCCTTCTTCCACGGGCCGGGCGGCACACCGTCCCTCGCGGTCGGAGCGCCGCAGACGCCCGGGATCGACGCGAACACCAGCAGCAAAGACGGCGCGGTGTACATCTTCCGCCTCCCCATGACGGCCCAGGGGACGCTCCCGGGGGCGCTCGACGCGCCGGTGCGGCTGTACGGAGCGCCCGACAGCGGCGGCCACTTCGGCCAGAACATCGCGAACGTCGGCGACGTGACCGGGGACGGCGTCGATGACCTGCTGATCGCCGCGCCCGCCTTCTCTTCGGCCGGTGTGAACAACCGCGGCAAGGTGTACCTCGTCTCGGGGGCCACCCCCGACGACACCGTCGGCAACGTGGACGGCGTGTTCGACGACTACCGCATCGCCTCCTTCCTCGGACCGACGGACAACGGGCTGGTTGGCGCGTCCCTCGCCGGCTGCGACATCGACGGCGACGGGCGCTCCGACCTGGTGTTCGGCTCGCCCGCGTTCCCCACGACCGGCCATGTGGCGGCGGGCGCGGCCTGGGTCGCCTACGGTGGCTCCGCCGTGACCGGCCCCTTCACCCTGAACACCGCCTCGAGCGTCGACATGGCCCGCCTGCGCAGCACCAACGCGGGGGACGGTCTCGCGAGCGGCCTCGCCTGCGGCGATGTCGACCACGACGGGTACGCCGAGGTGGTCGTGGGCGCGCCCGGCCTGTCCACCGGCGGGCTCGCCGCGAACGCCGGCGCCGCCTATCTGCTCCTGGGAACCGGCCAGTGATCCGCCTCCTCCCGCTCCTCCTCGCCCTGCTCGTGGCGCTCCCCGCCCGGGCTGCCGACCTCGTGCTCTACCAGGGCTCCGACCCGGGCGCGGCGATCGCCCAGGTCACCCGCGAGGCCCACGTCGACGCGGGCGACCTGCAGGCGTCCACCCTGACCGCGCTGCTCCAGGGGCGTCCGTCCACCCTGCAGGACGGCGGCTCGGTCGAGGTGTGTGCCCGGGAACCAGCCATCAAGGCCGATCTCGCCCAGAGCATGAGCGATGCCGAGTCGGCGATGGCCTACCTCGAGTACGACAAGGCGCTGAAGGCGCTCGACGAGGCCACCACCGTGCTCGGGTGCCTGTCCACCCCCGCCGTCCCGGGGGATGCGGGCCGCCTGTACTACCTGCGCGGGCTCGTCTACTACTTCTCCAAGGAGGAGATGGCGGCCCGCGCCGCGTGGACCCAGGCCCACCGCTTCGACCCGGATCTGACCTGGGACGACAACTTCCCCCCCGACGGCAAGCCGCTCTTCGAGAAGGCCAGTCAACAGGCGGACGCCCAGCAGCCTGCCAATCTGCTCCTGGTGCCGCCGCTCGACGCCTCGTCGCTGTGGGTCGACGGCCGGCCCGCCGAGGCCGCGCGGGACCACCTGAGCCTGCTCCCCGGCGATCACCTCGTGCAGTACGGCAGTGCCGAGGCGGTGACCACGGTGCGGGTCGCCCTGGACGCGGGGGCGCACCCCACCCTGGTCTTCCCCCGGGCGGTCACCGACCGCGACCTGAGCTGGGTGTCGACCCACAAGGAGGACCTGCTCGCGAAGCTGCTCGGGGCAACCCTCGGCACGGACGCTCCGGTCTACGTGATCTGGGGTGGGCGCACCTACGAGGGCAAGGCGGGCTCCCCCGACTTCGTGCTCCTCGACCACGTGCCCGCGCCCAACCCCGAGCCGCTCCCGGGGATCCCCGAGCCGCCGCAGAAACACTCCCACACGCGGATCCTGATGATCACCGGCTTGTCGGTGGCTGGCGTCGCGGCGATCACCTCGGGCCTCGCCTACGCCAGGGCGCAGAAGCTGGTCGACCAGGTCCCCGACACCGCCGACATGAACGCCTACGACACCCTCGCCACGCACTACCGGAACAACCGCACGGTGTACCGGGTCGCCAACGCCCTGGTCGTGGTCGGTGGGGTGGCCGGCGCGGTCGGGATCTACGTGCCACTCGCCGACGGGGTGGGCCTCGCGCCGGGCCCGCGCGCGCTTCTCCTCGAGATCCGCAAGTAGCCGGATTCGGCGCTTCATAGCGGAGCTTCTGCCGTGCTAGGATTCCGTCCGGCCTCGTGCGCAAGGTGGTGCTCTACGGCCTGGGCGGCCTCGGCGTCCTGATCCTGGTGCTGATCCTCGTGGTGATGATGCAGCCGGCGAACACCCACGTGGAGCGGAGCCGCGTGGTGCAGGCGACCCCGGCGGACCTGTGGCCTCACCTCGTCGACCTGCGCGACTTCCCCCGGTGGAGCCCGTGGACCGAGCTGGACCCGAACCTGAGCGCCGACTTCTCCGAGCCGTCGACCGGGGTGGGCGCCTGGTACGCCTGGGAGGGCAACGACCAGGTGGGCCGGGGCAAGATGACGATCACCGCGCTGGAGCCGCAGACGAAGGTGGTGGAGCGCCTGGAGTTCATCGGTTCTCGGCGAAGGCCGCATCGCTGTTCATGGACATGGACGCGATGCTCGGGCCGGACTTCGAGCACGGGCTGGACAACCTCGCGAAGCTCGCGGAGG
>Ga0114931_10007742_pt1 | contig 13095 bp, 11 predicted proteins | sample 2SBtaG_FD_89579 | JGI IMG/M metagenome (GOLD analysis project Ga0114931, IMG submission 89579) | Deep subsurface microbial communities from Kolumbo volcano to uncover new lineages of life (NeLLi) - 2SBTROV14_V59a metaG | ecosystem: Environmental > Aquatic > Marine > Volcanic | place: Kolumbo... | reverse complement strand
TCGCCAATCCGGACTAACAGGGTGCCGGTTTCTTCCGCCGCCAGGTAAAGCGTGCGATCAGGAAACGATAATGAATAATGCCGCTTTTCTTCCACACTGGCGGAAGAAAACATGGGGAACACCACCCATAACAGGTAAAAGAAAATTAACAGAATCGCAACAATTACACTCATTCCACCAATCGCGATACCATAATGTGCGGAAACGTCCATCAACGCCCGGCGGGTTTCGAAAGGGGATTTGTTCTTACTAAGCTTGATGGACATGACGCAAAAATTATATGTCGGTTAAATGACGAACCGGTTACACCAGCAATGTCAGCCGTCGTTCTCTAGCTGACGGAGTGTGTGGAATAGCCTGCGTATTTCCCGGCTCAAAAAAAGGCCATCCGAAGATGGCCTTGCTACGATCTATCGAAGTCCGGGATTAGTTAACCTTCCTCACATCCTTGCCCGCGACTTTATGTGGCAACGGAATGTAACCGTCCTTGATAACGATCTGCTGGCCCTGCCTGGAAAGTACCAGTTTGATAAATTCGCGTTCCAGTGGTGGCAGTGGTTTGTTGGGGTGCTTGTTCACATAAATGTACAGGTAACGTGCCAGCGGGTACGTCTTGTTAAGGGCGTTTTCCGCTGTTGCCGGAATAAATTCTTCGCCGGATTCCTTACTCAGGGGAACCGCACGAACACCGGAGGTTTTATAACCGATACCGGAATAACCGATACCGTTCAGCGAAGACGTTACCGACTGGACCACGGAAGCCGAACCGGGCTGTTCATTGACATTGTTTTTGTAGTCGCCCTTACACATGGCTTTTTTCTTGAAGTAACCATAAGTACCGGATACCGAATTACGTCCGTACAGCTGAATCGGCTTACTCGCCCATGAACCGGTCAGACCCAGCTGGCCCCAGCTGGTGATATCTTCCCGGTAGCCGCATTTGCGCGTGGATGAAAAAATGGCATCCACCTGTGGAAACGTCAGGCCCTTGATCGGGTTATCCTTGTTGACGTACACCGCCAGGGCGTCAATGGCAACGCGTACATAGGTGGGTTTATAGCCGTATCTTTTCTCGAAGGCTTCGATTTCCCTGGATTTCATTTTTCGGCTCATGGGACCGACGTTGGAAGTGCCTTCGGTGAGTGCCGGCGGTGCAGTGGAAGACCCCGCCGCCTGGATCTGGATGTTGACATTGGGGTACTGGCGTTTAAATTCTTCCGCCCAGAATGTCATCAGGTTCGCCAGGGTATCAGAACCCACACTGGACAGGTTGCCTGATATACCGCTAACCGCTTTGTAATCAGACAATTTTGAATCGAGTTCGGCGCCAGCGTGGGCGATGCCGGTTACAATCAGTGAAGCTACGATGCCAGCACCGGCTAATAGTTTTTTAAATCTCATGCAATAGACTCCGGTTAGTTTGCAATGCCCGCGAGTATGCAATGAGAATACTTCAGATTGATTACATTGGCATGAAGCGGGAGAATTTCTGTGCGCCTCAAACCGGCCGGTTGCAGTTTTTTGGAATGATCGAGATATTACAGGTAGGTGACATTTGACTGTGGCTGCTGTTCTTCACCCTCCAGTCGTGCTGCAGGGAAATGACAACAGAACGAAGCGCCCTGCCCAACCCGACTATGGATTTCCAGGGTCGCATCATGGCGACGCAACACCTGCTTCACGATAGCCAGCCCCAGTCCGGTGCCGCCGGTCTGGCGTGAGCGCCCCACATCGACACGGTAAAACCGTTCGGTGAGGCGCGGAATATGTTCCGGCTGGATACCCGGACCATTATCATTGATACAGAATTTGGCGCCATCACCATCTTCCTGCCACAGGATCTCCACCCGTGTACCGTCCGGGGTATAGCGCACCGCATTCGACACCAGGTTCATAAATGCACTGTAGATTTCCTTGTCCACGCCGCGAATCTTCAGGCCTTTATCAATGTTGCAATGAAACTCGTGACGACCACCGGAAAGCTGTTCCGCTTCGGCACAGATATTCCTCACCATGCCAGCCACATTCACCACTTCACTGGACTCGACACTGGCGGGTGCATCGGTATCCAGGCTGGATAGCATCAGCAGGTCTTCCACCAGACTCTTCATACGTTTGGCGGAGGGTTCCAGCCGATCCATGTACTGTTTGATATCGTCCTGATCCAGCGACTCTTCATCCTTGAGACTTTCGAGGTAACCGAGTATGACCGTCAGAGGGGTGCGCAACTCGTGGGATACATTGGCGATAAAATCCCGCCGCATGGTCATCAGGCGACGCAGGTGGGTGACATCACTCACCAGTAACAGATGCTGTTTGTTGCCATAGGCGGACAGGCGCACATTCAATACCTTGCTCACATCCAGTGGCGAGGGGATTTCCATGTGCTCGGTGTAATCCGCTTCACGGATAAAATGTACAAAGCGGGGATTACGAATCAGGTTGGTGATGTGCTGACCGGTATCGGACGGTTTCAGTCCGAGCATGGACGAGGCAGTTAAGTTGAACCAGGCAATGGTACCATTGGTGTTGATCACCACCGTGGCATCCGGCAGGCTGCCAGAAGAATCCTGCCAGCGCCGCAACAACTCACTCATGCGTTTCTTACGCTTGCGACTGCGCTGTCTCAGACGATGAATACGAAAGGAAATATCATCGAACATACCACCCAGGTAAGTAGGTTCGGCAACCGGACCGTGAACCCAGTTTTCGAACTTTGCAAAACGATGCCAGAGGCTGATGATGTATGCGGAAAATCCAACCGCCAGGCCAAGCGCTCCGTGGAATATTGCGCCCACGAAACTGCATACCAGTATACTGAGTATCAGTCGCCATAATTCACTGAGCCAAGATGTAGGCATAGGGCGCTTCTTTATGTCACGGGATTATTTGACAGAAAAACGGTAACCGGCTCCTCGCACGGTCTGTATCATTTTGTCATAACCGAATGGCACTAACAACTTGCGTAACCGAAGTATATGCACATCAACTGTGCGTTCCTCGACATACACATTGCGTCCCCATACCAGGTCCAGTAACTGCTCGCGACTGTAGACCCGGTCCTGGTGGCGCAGGAAAAATTCCAGCAGGCGGAATTCGGTGGGACCAATCTGCACCGGCTGGTTATCGATGCTGAGTCGGTGAGCCTGGATATCCAGCGACATATCCCTGGCCTGCAACAAGTCACCTTCGTCGTTACCGCTGCGTCGTAACAGGGCTTTCATGCGGGCGATCAGTTCCCGGGGAGAGAACGGCTTGGTGACATAATCATCGGCACCGGTATCGAAACCCTTGATCTTGTCCCCTTCTTCACCCCTCGCGGTGAGCATAATCACCGGGATGTTCTGGGTCAGTTCATCGCGACGTACACGACGAATCAGCTCCGGCCCTTCCATGCCCGGTAACATCCAGTCCACCAGCATGATTTCCGGCAGTATCGCACCCAGCTTGTCCAGGGCCTGCTCGGCATCTTCAGTTTCAACCACGGAATACCCGGCACGCTGCAATGAAAAGACCAGCATGTCACGAATATCGTTATCATCCTCAACTACCAGAACCGTTTTGGTGCTCATACCTTAATTTTTACTCTGTTACAGGTTGGGCATATTAAATGACGAAACTGTTAAGAATTTATGACAGTAACAGAAATAGGCGCAAAAAAATGCAAATACCTTGCATTACTCACTGCGTAAAGCGTCTACCGGATTCATGCGCGAGGCACGAAACGCCGGCATGACCCCGGCCACAATACCGATAAACATGGCCAGTAACTCGGCCAGCACCACGAATTGCCAGGGAGTGTTTACCGGCAGTCCCGGCACGGTAAGGTGAATCAGCATGGCGATGGACCAACCTGCAGCCAGTCCCGCCAGACCACCGATGGCCGCCAGAATGGCTGCCTCCATCAGGAACAAGGTCATAATCTGCACCGGCCGCGCCCCCATGGCTTTCAACAGGCCGATTTCCGAGGTCCGTTCTTTTACCGCAATGGTCATGATGGTGAGTATGCCCACACCACCCACAAACAGGGAGATGCCCCCCAGCGCCCCCACCGCAAAGGTGATGATGTTCAGCACCGAGTTGAGCACTTCCAGCATCTGCTCCTGGGTCATCACCGAAAAGTCTTCCCCACCGTGGCGGGATAACAGCAGTTTGGTAATGCGGGCCTTGACCCGCTCCGCATCCAGGGATTCCCGGTACAGCACATCGATTTCCATCAGGCTTTCGCGGTTGAACATTTCCAGTGCCCGGGATGCAGGAATGTACACCGCATCATCCAGGTCGAATCCCAGCAACTGGCCCTTGGATTCCATAATGCCCACTACCCGGAAGCGGGAGCCGCCCACGCGCACCAGCTTGCCCAGGGGCGAAACCGTGTTGCCGAACAGTTCCTGTTTCACTTTCGAACCCAGCACCACGAAAGCCCTGGCGGCACTGGGGTCGTCATCCGGCAAAAACTGGCCCGAGGCGATATGGAATTTCCACACCGCCGGCACATCGTGGCTAACACCGTAGATCATGGTGCGCCGTTGCCGTTCCCCCCACTCCACTTCACCGTTACCCTGCACCACCGGCACGCTGGCAAGTACGCCCGGCATGCGATCCAGGGCCACGGCATCATCGATAGTCAGCGGACGAACATTACTGACAATGGCACCAGACACCCCGGCGGTGGTCCGCTTGCCGGGATTGATGCCGATCAGGTTAGTACCGAACTGGCTGAACTCCGACATCATGAACCGATGCAGGCCTTCCCCCATAGACGTGAGCAGCAACACTGCGGCGATACCCACCGCAATGCCGAGAGCAGTCAAACCGCTGCGGCTGCGGCGCGCCTTGACCGAATTCAGGGAAAACCGCAGGTAGTCGCGATTCAGCATATCAGCACTGACCCAAATGGCGCTGACTTAAGCCTGATTAAAAGCAAAAGAAAACGCAAATGAACGCCAATAAACGCGATTTTTTTAAATCTCTGTTGATGTAGTGTCCTATAAAGCTCTAACTGAGCGATTGGTGGGCGGCAAACTGATGGCTTCCCAAGCTGCTTCGCTTCGCGAAGTGATGAGTAATGCGAGTGCGCAGCGCCCCTTCTATCTGCCATGAATTGGCGTTGATTTGCGTTCATTCGCGTTTTCTTTTTAAACTGTATTTTCATGCTATAGCAGCTCGGGTAAAAATCCTTCAGCGCCCTCTAGTGTTTACTCAGGGATTCCACCGGGTCCAGCTGGGCCGCCTGGCGTGCCGGTAACCAGCCAAAAATTATCCCGGTACTCAGAGCCATGATGATGGACATGACAATAGCCCAGCGCGGTGCGTAAAACGGAAAGTCCGGGTAATAGGCGCGCACGAAATGGTTGATCAGCAACCCGATCCCCAGTCCCAGCAAAGCCCCCACAAACGACAGGAACGCCGACTCGGTTAGAAACAGGACGCGAATCTGTTGCTCCGGTGCCCCCAGCGCTTTCAGAAGACCAATCTCCGATGAGCGTTGTGCCACCGCCACCAGCATCACGTTCATAATCATGATGCCCGCCACCACCAGGCTGACCACGGCGATCCCCCCCAGGGCATACGTCAGCGCAGATAATATCCGATCGAAAGTGGACAGGATGGAGTCCTGGCTAATGACCGTGACATCGTTCTCGCCATCATGGCGTAACTGGATAATGCGCTCGATGTCCTTTTTGGCTTTCTCGATCACCGACTTGTCCCTGGCCTCCGCCAGCACCCGGAACATGGTATTGGTATTGAACAGGTTCATGGCGGACTGTACCGGCATAATCAGCACATCCCCCATGTCCACCCCCATGGACATACCCTCTTCATCCAGCACGCCGATGACGCGACAGCGGTATTCGTTCACCCGCACCCATTTGCCCAGCGGTGAAACGCTACGGAACAGTTCCTTGTACAGCGTGTAGCCCAGCACGCACACCGGCACGGAACGATTCTCTTCATTCACCGGCAACACATCCCCCTTGAATACGCCCACGTGACGCACCGCAAACATGGTTCGGGTGGATCCCATAATGGTGACTTCCCGCTCCACCATCTGCCAGGATACCGGCGCCGAACCCACCACAATCGGCGCCACCTTGTTGATGTAACGGCTGCGCTTCAATGCCATGGCATCGTCCAGGGTAATGTCCCTCGGCGTGTCGCTCACCATCGGCGGCATGCCGCCGGTGGTTTCCGAACGACCCGGTAATACGATCAGCAGGTTGGTTCCCAGGGAGGCAAACTGGTCCACCACATAACGGCGCGCCCCTTCCCCCAGCGAGGTGAGTAAAATCACCGAAGCCACGCCGATGGCCATGGCCAGCAGCATTAACAGGGTGCGGGAGTGGTAGCCCTTAAGGGCATCAATGGCGAAATGCACAATATCATTCAGGCGCATGGTCTAGGGCCTGTTAACACGAATCCAATACGCCCTGCTGTGGCTGTTTTTGTGCCCAGCAAGCCAGAATGAGCGTGGTCTAGCCCGGCTACATGAGCGCATGATAACCCGCTGGGCGCAAAAACAGCCTCAACCCTTCGGGTTGCGCCTGACAAAACGCCACTCGGCGTTGCTCGTCGTTCATCTGGAAGGACCAAACTTCTCTCCTCACGTCTTGATTGGCGCTTTGTCAGGCGCAACAGGGGACACTGGATTCGTGTTAACAGACCCTAGTATCCTGCCATCCTGCATGTGGATGGTTTTATGGGCGCGCTGACCCAGTTCGGCATCATGGGTCACCACCAGCAGGGTGATGCCATTGCGGTTGAGGTCTTCCAGTATATTGATAACTTCCAGGCCGGACTGGTGATCCAGGTTACCGGTGGGTTCGTCCGCCAGGATCGTGAGGGGTTAGGTCACCACCGCGCGGGCGATGGCAACCCGCTGGCGCTGGCCGCCGGACAGCTGGTCGGGACGGTGGTGGGCGCGATTACTCAGGTCCAGGGATTCCAGCACCTTCGCCACCCGCTGTTCCCGTTCTTCCGGCGCCACCCCGTCCAGCACCAGTGGCAGGGCCACGTTCTCCGCCGCGGTCAGGCGCGGCACCAGGTGAAACGCCTGGAACACGAAGCCGATTTTCTCGCGCCGAATGCGGGCCTGCTCCAGTTCGGTCAGCTGGTTTACCAGGGTGCCTTCAAAGCGGTACTCCCCCTGGTTCGGTTTATCCAGTAAACCGATCACGTTCAACAAGGTGGACTTGCCGGAACCGGAAGCCCCCATAATGGAAATATAATCCGCCGGATTAATGGTCAGGCTAACGTCATCCAGGCCGTGGACCCATTCATCCACAACCTTGAAGGTGCGCGAGATATGTTTTAGCTGGATCATTTGTCCGGCGCTTCTTCGGTTTCGATCTTGGCCCGCGCGCCGTCCACCACGCCGCTGCGGTCCACCGAGGTCACCACCGTATCACCCAGCGCCAGTCCTTCCAGGATTTCGGTATGGTCCCAGTTGGATAAGCCGATGCGCACTTCGCGTTTTTCCAGGTCGTTGGAGTCGTCCAGCACAAACACATATTGCTTATCCACCACCGCCTCGGTGGGCACCCGCAACACATTGTCGCGGGTTTTCAAAATCACTTCCGCATCGGCACTGTAACCCGGCAACATGCGTTGCATGTCCTGCGGGTCATCGAAAATCACTTCGATATCCACGGTGCGCGCCTGTTTTTCCCGGTCCAGCACATAGTTGGCAATGCGTTTCACATGGGCGGGGAAACGCCGATCCCGGAACGCATCCAGGCTGATGCGGGCCGGCATATCTTTTTTGATCTTGGGGGCGTCTACTTCATCGATAGGCGCGGTGACGTAATAACAGGAAGCATCCACCATATCCACCGCCGGCAGGGTGGGAATGCCCGGCGGTGACGGCGTAACGTATTCACCCCGTTCGCCGTTCACTTCCACCACTACGCCATCGAAAGGCGCATACAGTTCGCTGCGGGTGACATTGGCTTCGGCCACACCCACCTGTTCTTCACTGACCCTGGCGGACGCTTTCGAAGCATCGCAATCGGCCTCGGCGGAACGGGCATGGGCAACCGCATCATCCAGTTTTTCTTTCGATACCGCATGGGTTTTGTACAACGAGCGCAGGCGTTTTTCGTTCACCTGGGCATTGCTGGCCTGAACACAAACACTTTTGGCCCGTTCTTTGGCCACCACCGCTTCACTGCGCGCCAGTAACAAACTGGCTTTTAAATCATCGTTCCACAGGCTGAGCAGCAACTGCCCCTGTTTTACCGTGTCCCCTTCTTTCACCGGTAGCTGGGCGATCTGGCCACCCATGGCGGGGGACATCTGTGCCCGACGGCAGGACTTCACGGTGCCGGCGCGGGTGTTGGCGACGGTTTCTTCAATGTCGCCTTGCTCCACTTTCGCCACCACCACTTTCACCGGCTTGGGCCGCGCGCTGAATACCAGCAGCGCCACTCCAATCGCCAGCGCCACTACGAACCAGATTATGTGTCGATTTCTTTTTGTCATGAGATCCACAAGTGTGTGAGTTGAAACAGTAATAACAGCAGCGTGGTTATCAATCCCAGCATGGGTATCCAGCCTGCCACCGAATACGGCGAGATAACAGTCCCGCGGCGTTTTATTTTCACCAGCGCCAGGTTCACCAAGGCAAACACCATCAGCACCAGATAACTGGTGAACTCCGCCAGTCCACCAGGCTGACCGACAATGCCATCAGCAGAATAATCAGTACCACGATCACGGTCGCATTTACCGGTGTACGTGTACGTGGCGATATGTTTGCCAGCCAGGCCGGCAACCAGCCCTTGTTGGCCATACCATACAACAACCGGGACGCCATGATAATCTGGATCAGGGCGCCATTGATCACCGCGAATAGTCCAATCAATGAAATCACCCAGGGTGGTTCCCGGGTCAGCTCCGTGTATACATCCGCCAGCGGTACGCGGCTGCTTATCAGTTGTTCCGGCGCCATCACACTCAGGGACACCAGGGTCACGCCGGTATACAACAGGGTGGAAACAATCACCGCAGCGAGAATGCCCCGCGGCATATTTTTTTCCGGCTGCACCACTTCTTCTGACACGTTCACCATATCCTCGAAACCGATATAGGCATAAAACGCCAGGAAGGCGCCGGAGAACAACGACGTCAGCATTAAGGGCGTGAACTCGCTAACCCGGTAGCGAAACGCGCGAAAGTATTCCGGGATAGCATCAGCGCCAAACACAATCACCATGCACAGGCCCAGCATTTCCACCAGGGTGAAAGCCACCGCCAGCCCCATGGACTGGTTAATGCCCCAGGCAGCCACCAGCCCCAGGCTCAGCAACACCAGCACAATAATCAGGTGATCCGGCCAGGGTAAAAACACCTGGAAGTAACCGACAAAACCAATGGTGATAGCGGCGGCGGATACCATGCCTGCCAGGGCAATCATCAAACCCACCAGGGATGCCAGCCGCGGCAGGTGAAAACCTTCGTTGATGTACACCGCCTCGCCGGCGCTGACCGGATAACGGGCCGACATTTCCGCATAGGTGAGGGCCGACACCGCTGCAATCAGGGATGCCACCAGAAACGACAGCGGCGCCAGGTAGCCCGCTACCCCGGCTACCTTACCAATCAGAACATAAATGCCGGCGCCGAGAATATTGCCCAGGCCATACAGGGTGAGCATGGGAAGATTGATAGAACGTCGGAGGGAAGTTTTATTCTTATCCATTGGCTCGGCATTTTATAAGGATTTCGCGGCAAGGTAATGAGGAAAAACAACTTGCCGCCGGATTTTATGTCCAGATAAGCGGGGATAAAAGAAAACGCAAATGAACGCGAATGAACGCAAATGGTTTTCATGTGCAGGCACAGGTTGGCTGAGCGGAAGCCAACAAGGGTATGGGTTAAGAAATGTTGGCCTAACAGAGTACAAGCCAAGCTACGGCTTAATGACATCGAATCCGGATAAATTCGGCATAACAAACGCTTTTCCATTCTTATCGGGCTATTTATAGGCTATCTATAGACACCCACCCAAGCCATAAACTGATTGGCGTTCATTCGCGTTCATTTGCGTTTTCTTTTACCTTTGAATAAACAGGTATCCGGATAAGAAGGCTTCTTCAGGCCTTGCTGTTGTAGTATCTGGTAATTTTGTAAACTACTAGATGTAGTAGGAAAAAAATTTGCCACTTATCCACAAACCCCTGTGCAAGGTTTAAACAAAACCACCTCAAAGCCCGATCTGGCGGGCTTTTATGGGTGCATAAAAAAACTGACATAAAGGCTTCATAAACACTATATCTTGTGTTATTTTTACCAAAATCAGCTAGCAAAGCACTAGTGACATAACTAATACAATACAAAACGAAACAGGAACCCACCGAAAATGACCGCACCTCATCTTCAGGCAGTACCCAATAATGTTAACGAAGTCCCCTACCAGCCCGCATCCCTGGATATCTGGGACACTAAATACCGATTAAAAGCCAAAGACGGCTCCGTCGTAGACCAGAGCCTGGACGCCACTTACGAGCGGGTTGCCCGCGCCCTGGCCGATGTCGAACCCACCGCCGAACTGAAAAAAGAATGGTACGAAAAGTTCCTCTGGGCCCTGCGTCATGGCGCCATTCCGGCAGGCCGTATCATTTCCAATGCCGGTGCCCAGGAACACAAACCCGCTACCTCCACCATCAACTGCACCGTGTCCGGCACCATCACCGATTCCATGGACGACATCCTCGGCAAGGTCCACGAAGCCGGCCTGACCCTGAAAGCCGGTTGCGGCATCGGATACGATTTCTCCACCCTGCGTCCCAGGGGCGGTTATGTATCCGGCGCCGGCGCCTACACCTCCGGCCCCCTGTCGTTCATGGATATCTACGACAAGATGTGTTTCACCGTATCATCCGCCGGTGGCCGCCGTGGCGCCCAGATGGCCACCTTCGACGTGGGTCATCCCGATGTATTCGACTTCATCCGCGCCAAGCGCGAGAACGGCCGCCTGCGCCAGTTCAACCTGTCCCTGCTGATCACCACCGAATTCGTCGAAGCCGTGAAAGCCGACAAGGACTGGCCGCTGGCCTTCCCCATGACCCCGCGGGAATACGCCGCCGATAACCTGGACCTGAACAACACCGACAAGGTCATCTGGCGCGACTGGCCGGCCAAGGAAGCCTATGTCACCAACGATGCCGGCCAGGTGGCCTGCAAAATCGCCCGCGTGGTACCCGCCCGCCGCCTGTGGGACACCATCATGTCTTCCACCTACGATTACGCCGAGCCCGGTTTCATTCTCATCGACAAGGTCAACGAGATGAACAACAACTGGTACTGCGAAACCATCCGCGCCACCAATCCCTGCGGCGAGCAACCCCTGCCCCCATACGGCTCCTGCCTGCTGGGTTCCGTTAACCTGACTCGCTTCGTACTCAAGCCGTTTACCGCCGAGGCCAGTTTCGACTGGGACAGCTACCGCGAAACCGTGGCCATCTTCACCCGCATGCTGGACAACGTGGTAGAAATCAACGGCCTGCCGCTGGAACAGCAACGCCAGGAAATCACCAACAAACGCCGTCACGGCATGGGCTACCTGGGCCTGGGTTCCACCCTCACCATGCTGGGTGTGAAATACGGCTCCGAGTCATCCCTGGAATTCACCGAACGGGTCACCAGGGAAATGGCCCTGGAAGGCTGGCGCACCGGCCTGGCACTGGCACAGGAAAAAGGCGCCGCGCCGATCCTGGAACAGGACTTCAGCGTCACCAGGGCAATGCTGTACAAGCGTTCGGAAATGATCGAAGACGGCTGGAATGAAGGCGACCTGATCAAGGGCAAGGTACTGCATGCGCGTTACTCCCGCTACATGCAACGCATCGCCGGCGAAGACCCGGAACTGGCGAAACAGCTGGAAGAACATGGCTGCCGTTTCACCCACCACAGTTCTATCGCTCCCACCGGCACTATCTCATTGTCCCTGGCCAACAACGCCAGCAACGGCATCGAGCCCAGCTTCGCCCATCACTATTCCCGTAACGTGATTCGTGAAGGCAATAAGAGCAAGGAAAAAGTCGACGTGTACTCCTTCGAGCTACTGGCTTACCGCGCCATGGTCAATCCCGATTCCATGCCGTTCACCGACGACGAAGACAACAAACTGCCGGACTACTTTGTCGCCTCCGAAGACATCAGCCCGACGCAACACGTGGACATCCAGGCCGCCGCACAGAAATGGATTGACTCCTCCATTTCCAAGACCGCCAACGTGCCCACGGATTACCCCTTCGAAGACTTCAAGCATATTTACGAATATGCCTACGACAAGGGCCTCAAGGGCTGCACCACGTTCCGCTTCAACCCGGAAGTGTTCCAGGGCGTACTGGTGAAAGAAAAAGATCTGGAAAACACCACCTATATCTTCCAGCTGGAAGACGGTAGCCAGGTCGAACTGAAAGGCAACGAAGAAGTGGAATACGACGGTGAAATCCATACCGCGGCGAACCTGTTCGATGCACTGAAAGAAGGCTACTACGGAAAATTTTAACGGCGACTCTGACGCAAAGACGCGAAGTATTTTTAAGTTAAAAGCGTAAAGCATTGACGCAGAGACACTGAGGCACAGAGTTTTTTGAGGTAACAGCAAAAGCTCTGGAGAAAAGACTTATACAGGTACAGAATTATGGCTACTAAAATTAACAAGAAAATTGTCGACTTCCAGGTCATCTCCGAAGAAGACAAAAAGAAAGCGGCGGAAGAAGCCGCCAAACCCGTTCGCGAACATATGCACGAAAATGTCGAGCGCCCGGAAATGCTGGTTGGCTCCACCTACAAAATCAAAACCCCGCTGTCGGAGCATGCCCTGTATGTCACCATCAACGACATCATCTTAAACCCCGGCACCGACCACCAAAGTCGCCAGCCCTACGAGATCTTCATCAACTCCAAGAGCATGGATCATTTCCAGTGGGTGGTTGCACTCACACGGGTTATCTCCGCCGTGTTCCGTAAAGGCGGCGACGTGTGCTTCCTGGTAGAAGAGCTGAAAGCGGTATTCGATCCCCAGGGCGGTTACTTCAAGAAAGGCGGCAAGTTTATGCCGTCACTGGTGGCCGAGATTGGTGATGC
>Ga0114931_10007741_pt1 | contig 13096 bp, 12 predicted proteins | sample 2SBtaG_FD_89579 | JGI IMG/M metagenome (GOLD analysis project Ga0114931, IMG submission 89579) | Deep subsurface microbial communities from Kolumbo volcano to uncover new lineages of life (NeLLi) - 2SBTROV14_V59a metaG | ecosystem: Environmental > Aquatic > Marine > Volcanic | place: Kolumbo... | reverse complement strand
TTTTTTGCGCCAACCCCGTCGCTCCCCGTCCTCTGATCAACTGCTGGTCCGAAAAGTTTTATTCCTCCCAAAGCGGGGCCCTTTTTTCGCCGATGGCCAGTTCAGTGGCGCTCTTTCACCCGCTGTTGAACTTGAGAGGAACGAACCAATGGATGAGCATGCGTTGTCAGTCGTCGCACAGAGCGCCAAAGTTGAGGCCCAGATTCTGTTCAACAGGACACTCACGGGCTGGGCGATGGACCTCCTCGCGCTTCAACAGACCGGCTTGGATACGCCGACCTACCGCCCACTGACCGTTGACGATTCTGATTATTTGTTGAACAAAGCCGCCTGATTCACGTTGTTGGCGCCTCCCTTGCGGTTGATCTCGCCTTCGGGCCGATAGTGAGGAACAGGGAGCATTCATGAGCGGCATTTCAAGCAACGTTGGCATTTTCAGCGGCATTGACACTGCGTCACTCATCGACCAGCTCATCGCGATTGAATCGAGGCCCAAGGCCGCCGCCCAGATACGTCTGACCGAGCTCAAGAGCCAGCAGGCCGCCATTCTGGACATCAACTCGCGTCTGCTCTCGCTCTCCACTGCCGCCCAAGCCTTGCGCGTCGACAACACGTTCAAGACGGCCACCGCCAGCAGCTCCGCCAGCGGCGTCCTGACCGCCACGGCTGGGAACAACGCTACGCTCGGATCGTTCAACTTCATCGTCAATCGGCTGGTCAGCACCGATCAGAAAATCAGCAAGGGCTTTGCGGACAAAGACACCGCCGGGGTCGGCGCCACCTCGTTTTCGTTCGAGGTCGGAGGCGGGCGCGTCGACTCGTCGACTTCGCTGGGCGTCCTCAACGGCGGCTTGGGCGTTGAACGAGGGAAAATCAGCATCACCGACTCCACCGGCGCCGTCGCCGAAGTCGACCTCTCCACCGCGACCACGGTCCAGGACGTCATCGACACCATCAACGCGACCAGCGGCGTTGCGGTCACCGCCTCCGCCTCGGGCTACGGTTTGTCGATCTCAGGGGTGCAGAAAATAGACAACGTCTTTGGCTCCCAAACCGCCTCGTCACTGGGCATCGCCAAAACCGCCACAGCCAATGTCATTACGGGCGACCAAGTTCTCAATCTCAGCACGAGCACACCCCTGTCCCTCCTTCGCGATGGCGCCGGCGTCGCGTTTTTGGAAAAAGCGGGCCTCACCGGCAGCACCGTCGCGGACTTCATCATCAACGACGGCGTCACCGCCAACGACATCGTCCTCGGTGAAATCACCCAGACCGCCCCGGATCCAACCGATCCGCCCGTTGTCCTTCGAAACGCCGCCGCCACCATCGGCGACCTTTTCACGATCATCAACGCCGACACCGCTGGCACGGTCACCGGCGCCATCAGCGCCGACGGCACAAAGATCGAACTCACCAGCTCCGTCGGCAACATCACCGTCACCAACGGCCCTTCCAACCGCCCCACCGCCGCCGACTTGGGGCTGCTCGGCCAAACGCCCGCCGGCACTATTTCCAGCACGAGGCTTCTTTCCGGGATCAACTCGACGCTCGTCTCCAATCTCAACGGCGGGTCAGGCCTCACCGCCACCGACCTCTCCATCACCACCGCCGACAGCTCCGTTTTCAACATCACTCTCAACGCCGACGGCTCCACCGCCGACATCATCGACGCCATCAACACCGGGACCGCCGGCGCCGTCACCGCAACGCTCAACACCGCGGGCAACGGCATCCAGCTCACCGACACCACCACCGGCGGCACAACGTTTCAGATCGCCGGAGGCGCCGCTACCGACCTCAACCTCGCGGGATCATTTGCCTCAGGCGTCGCCGATTCAAGCAATCTTCAGAGCAAATACGTTTCGCAGGCGACTCTGCTCGCCGACCTCAACGCTGGCGCGGGCATCGGCGTCGGCTCCTTCACCATCACCGACTCGCTCGGCGTCCTCTCGACCATCTCCGTCGACGCCAACGACAAATCCGTCTTCGATCTGCTGAGCAAGATCAACGGCGCCGGCGTCGGCGTCACCGCCTCCATCAACTCCACGGGCGACGGCATCCTCATCCAGGACACCGCTTCCGGAGTGCTCGGACTCACCATCGCCGACGACTCGGGCCGGGTCGCCAAAAGCCTGAATCTTGTCGGAACCGGCGACCCCCTCACCACCAACCAAATCGACGGCTCGTACGAAAAAACGCTCACGTTCCAAGCAACCGACACGCTCCAGTCCATCGCCGACCAAATCAACGCCGCCGGCGTGGGCGTCGACGCCTCGATCGTCAACGACGGCTTCGGCGCCAGCCCCTTCCGACTGATCTTCACCTCCGAAACCTCCGGCTCCATCGGGCAGGCCACCATCGACACCAACGGCTTCGGCCTCGGTCTGCAACAGCTTTCCAAAGCCCAGGACGCCGTCGTCTTCTTCGGCTCGACCGATCCGGCCAAGGGCATCGCACTCACCAGCTCGACCAACACCATCTCCAACGTCGTTGCCGGCGTCTCGCTCAATCTCAAATCAACCTCCACCGCACCCGTCGAAATCAACATCAGCCGCGACATCGACACCATCGAAACCGGCATCACCGACTTTGTAGACGCGTTCAACGGCGTCATCGACCGCCTCGCCTTCCACGGACGATTCAACCTTGACACCAATGAAAAAGGCTCTCTCCTCGGCGACGGCGTCCTTCAGCAAATCGAGAGCGGCCTCGACGGCATCGTCCTGGGCAATGGGGTCAACGTTCAAAGCGATTTCAAGTTCCTGTTCGAAGCCGGCGTCGCCATCGGCGAAGGCGGCAAGCTCGAGTTCGACGCTGAAAAGTTCCGCGCCGCTCTGGACCAGGACCCCGCCGGCGTCGCCGATCTCTTTTCGGGTTTCGCCCAAGACCCCCTGACCTCCACCGTCATCGCCCCCGGCGTCACCGTCCCCAACACCACGCCCACCTTCAGCAAACTCGGCGTGCTCGAACGCCTTGCCAAGCTCGCCAACACCTACACCGATTCAATCGACGGCCTTTTATCCACCCGAAAAACAACTTTCGACAGCCAGATCAAACTCCAGGAAGACCGCATCGCCGCATTCGACGTGCAGCTCAACAACAAGCGAGGCGTGCTCGAACGTCAGTTCGCCGCGATGGAGCAGGCCCTCGCCCAGCTCCAATCCCAGCAGTCGGCCCTTGGCTCGCTCGGTTGACCCTCCCTCTGCCACGGACCTTTCAACGAAAAGCCTGCGCCAATGATTTTTCGATACCTGACCGCTTCGTGTAAAGAGCCTTTTGGGTCCGTCCGATACCACACATCACCATGACGACCGAAACTCTCAATCCGTATCTCAAGAACAAGGTCCTCACCGCCAACCCCGCTGAGTTGCGCATGTTGCTCATCGAAGGCGCCATCCGTTTTACCCAGCAGGGACGCGATGGGATGGCGGAGAAAAACTACGAAAAAACGTTCGAGGGCCTGTCCCAGTCCAAGGCGATCATCATGGAGCTCATCAACGGCCTTCGGCCCGAGATCGACGCCGACTTGTGCGACAAACTCGGCGCCCTGTACACCTTCATGTACCGGCGGCTTATTGACGCGAATCTCGAAAAAGACCCCGCCATCATCGACGAAGTGCTCAAACTCCTCGAGTACGAACGCGAAACGTGGTCCATGCTGATGGACAAACTCGTCGAAGAGAAAAAAACAGATTTCACCGGCGGCCCAACAACGCCATCGCCCAACGATCCACAAAATATCTCTTCGATCAACTTTGAAGGTTGACGCTTGCAAAAAATCTTGTCGACCCCCTCTGAACTCTCTCACCTCGGAAGAGGTGATCGGAGAAGATTATTTACTTGGGTTCTGAGAGCGATTGGAGGATGTCGGGGAGCGACCGGTTCAGGGCGCCTCGCGGCATGACCTCGTCGGCGCCGGCGTCGCGGGCCCGCTGCAACAGTTCGACGGCGACGTGCGGGCCAAACGCCAAAACGCGGATGGGGCTGGCGCCCGGTGTGGCGTCGTGTTCCCGGACGATGCGGATCAGATCGAGGGCGAGGTTGGCGTCGTCGAGATCGACGATCAACGCGGTGACGGCCGAGTCGCCCAGCCGATCGAGCAGCATGGCGGTCGATCGGACGGGCCGGCAGGCGAGGCCCAGAGCCCCCGCGTTCTTTTTTATTTTGACCGCCCAGATGAGATCGGCGGCTTGGTACGCTATCATTTTCGCTTCCACCTTTCGCGATAGTAGGACATGGCGGCGTCGACCGAGTCCGGTCGAGATTGGGAGTCCCCTTCGTTCATACCGAGCGTCAAGCCCGGCGTCAGAATCGCCGATTTATTCTTCACCAACCCCGCAACACAAGAGTGCAATCGTGATGGCAAAAGCCAGCATCGCGGCTCCGACCGATCACCCGTCCACCGACTACCAGACCAGCCACGTCTTTGACGAGTTGGGCATGGAGCGCGACCCGGACAACTTATATCTTCAAATCACCGACTCCGTTCTGCAAGCCGCCGAGATCCTCGAGCTGCCGCACCATCTGCAGCTCATCCTCGCCCAGCCCAAGAACGAACTGATGGTGCACTTTCCCGTGCGCATGAACGACGGCGACTTCCAGTTGTTCAAAGGCTACCGGGTGCAGCACAACAACATCCTCGGCCCCTACAAGGGCGGCGTGCGGTTCCACCCGAACGTGCACCTCGACGACGTCAAGGCGCTGGCGACGCTGATGACTATGAAGTGCTCGCTCGTTCGCGTGCCTTACGGCGGCGCCAAGGGCGGGTGCAAAGTCGACCCCCACGGCATCGACCACGACGAGCTGATGCGAGTCTCCCGCCGATTCGTCACCGCGATTTCCAACATCATCGGGCCGGACCAAGACATCCCGGCGCCCGACGTCGGAACCAACGCGCAGATCATGGCGTGGTTCGCCGACACCTACATGAACATCGCCGGAAGCGCGAGGCACGAATCGCTTCGCGTCGTCACGGGAAAACCCCTGGAAATGGGCGGCTCGGTGGGCCGCGAAAAAGCAACGGGACAGGGCATGGTCGATGTTTTGGTTGAGCTTTTACCCGACATGGGAATCCCGATCGAAGGCGCGCGGATCAGCCTCTTGGGCTACGGCAACGTCGGCTCGTGGGCCGGTCGGCTCATCGCGGAGAAGGGCGCCAAAGTCGTCGCGGTCATGGACCACACCGGCGCGATCCGCAACGATGAGGGGATCGACACCGGGCTCCTCGCTGAGCACTGCGCCGAAACGGGAGGCGTCGCCGGCTTTGGCGCAAGTCACGGCGCCACGCACACCGGCCAGCACACGCAGGCAGGAGCTCAAGCCATCGGCGAGGAAGAGTTCTACCGCACGCCCGTCGACGTCTTTATTCCCGCGGCTCTGGAACAGATGATCGACGAAGAAAAAGCCTCGTGGATCGATTGTAAAGTCGTCGCCGAGGCCGCCAACGCGCCGACCACGCCTCAGGGCGAACGGCTGTTGCAACGGCAGGGGATCGAAGTGCTCCCTGCAATTCTCTGCAACGCTGGCGGCGTAACGGTTTCGTATTTCGAGTGGGTACAGAACAAAACATCAGTGACGTGGGATTTGGAGCGCGTCGACCGCGAGCTCAACAAGCACATGGTTTTGGCCGCCCGGCGCACGTCCGTGGCCAAGCACCGCTACGACTGCGACATGCGCACCGCGTCGTACATCGCGGCCCTCGATCAGATCGGCAAGGTCTACTCGATGCGCGGCATCTTTCCGTAAACCATCGAGCTGTAGTCGATGCGAATAAAAAAGGTTGCGTCAATCTCGTTCTATGAGCACGGCCCCCAGCCGACGAGGAGTCTCGCTAGGTCTGTGCCGTCGACCACGCCGTCGTTGTTGAAGTCCGCCGGGCCCGGGGCGCCCCAGCCGACGAGCAGGGTCGCCAGGTCTGCGCCATCGACGACGCCGTCGCCGTTGAGATCGACCGGGCATCCGTTGGGCGAGCTGAAGGCGTAGGCTGTGATGAGGTCGGTCGGCTCCACACCGAAGGCCACCGATTCGGCGTCGCTGTAGTCGTCGGGTGCAAATTGAACGATTTCGTCATCCGCCGAGCCGAAGATGTCGTCCGGCCCGATGCCGTAGATCGTGCCCGGGATGTCGCCGGAGCCTCGGTCCATCAACGAGCGGACGGCGTTGGTCGGTTCGGTGTGGAAGTTGCCCAGGGTGTGTCCGAGTTCGTGCGACGCGATGTTGCCCACGGCTTGTCCGATGGCTTGAATTATGGTGAAGCCAGGTTCCAGCGGGATCAGGTTGATCGAGGCCGAGCTGCTCTGATCGCTCATAAGGTCGAGCAGGATAAAGGCGGTTTCGTTGGGGGCGAAGTTGCCGACGTCAAGCGATTGGGCGATGCCGATGGTGTTGACGCCGAGCTCGGCCTGCGTGCCTCCGATGATCAGACGGGTGACGAACGGCTCGCCGAAGGGGTCCGCGTCGTCGCGGCTGTTGCAAACTTCGTAGGCGAACGATGGGTTGATTGATTGGAGCGCTTCGATGTTCATCGTTATCTGAGCCGTGATGGCGTCGATGACCGCGTTTTCGTCTGAAGCGTCCAGCCCCCAGTTTGGGAGAGTGGCGACCATCGGCGAGATGGGGTCGGGGCCGGGCAGGGGGTTGAAGATGTCGCCTTGGGTGATCTGGGCGCCGTCGTAGTCGAGGAAGACGATCTGCGTGGCGCCTGCGGGGGCTTGTTCGAGCGCTGGCCGAACGCGCGTCACATCCAGAATGTAATCCGCGATAGAAGCGTTGATGTTTTCAACGGTGATGAGAACGTCGCCAGCGTCTTTGATAATCCACGCGAGGGCGGTTTCACCGTCGGCGCCGGTGGGCAGCACAAACGGCGCGGTGGGCGGATAGACGGTCGTGGACAACGTGGACGCCGCCGACACAATGGGGACGCCGGCGAGATCCGACAACGTCACTTGCGCTACAAGCGCCGGCGCCGAGCTCGGGTTCTCGACAAAGAGCTGGATCACATCGCCGGCTTCAAAGTGAAGCTGGAAGGTGTCACGATCCAGAGACGACTCGATGGATCCGGTGACAGTGATTCGTTCGCCAACGTTGAGGGAGACCGGCTGCGCGTCTGCGGGAGCGTCGTTGGGCTCCATCTCGATGAACGTGTTGGCGATCGGCAGCGGACCGCTGGCGCCTTCGGTTCCGCCGGCTTGCCCGATGACGCACCAAGGCGAGTTGATGACGCCTGAAACAGGCGACGAATCGTTTATCGGCCCATGTTGAGCCAATGTCGGAACGGCGGCGGTGAGCGCTAAAACAGCGGCCGGCAGTGCGAATTTGGTGCGACGCTGTGATAGCGAGGTCAGTTGGGACGTCATTGATCAATCCTTTTTGTGAATCGCGGGGAGGTGTGAATATATTCAAACAACAAAAGTATGACCGCGGGCCGGGGTCAAGTCAACGATTTTTTTCATATTGGAGGCGCGATCGGATGATCTCTAGCGCGTCCGGCGAGCGATCGACGCCGATCGAATGACGCCCTGAGCGGAAGGCGGCGACGAGCGTGGTTCCGGACCCGGCGCACGGATCAAAGACCACGCCGTCGGGCGGGCAGCAGGCGCGGACGAGCAGGTCGAGCAGGGCGAGCGGTTTTTGGGTGGGCCAGCCGACGCGCTCTTTGGCCATGTTGTTGAGCGAGGGAATGTTGATCACGTCGGGCAGGTCGATCACGTCGGTCGCTTTTTTCATTTGACCGGCCAGGCGCCGGCTGGTGGCGGGGACCATCGGCGGATCGAACCAATACTGGGCGGGATCGACGCAGTAGAACAGAATGTCGTCGTGTTTGCGGGCGAATCGGCGTGGCGATGAGCCGCCCAGGCCATAGGACCAGATGAGGTGGTTGACGAAACGGTCGGCGCCAAGGAGGTCGTCGAGCAGAACCCGGGCGCGATGGCTTACGCGAAAGTCCACGTGCAACAGAATCGAGCCGGTGGGTTTGAGGATTGCGGTGGTCGCAGCAAGCCTTTGGTTGAGCCAATCGAGATAGGCGTCGAGGGTCGGCCAGGAGTCGTCGAAGGCGCCGGCGCGATCGACCTGCCGACGACCCGTGTTGAAAGGCGGATCGACGTAGACCAGATCGACCGAATCGGCGTCGAGCGAACGGGCGGCGTCGAGCCAGTCGGCGCAAGCGAGTTGGACTTCGGGGAGCGGCGTTCGCCAGTCAACTTTGGCGGGAATGGTCGAGGCGCGATTGGTCATGGCGCCACCATCATGCGCTCGATCGCGCCGGCGTGCATCGGCGCGACGGACGATCGCACGCGCATCATCGGGGATCACTTCGTACACTTTGACCCAATGACGACTGCAACAAAGAGAAAAAACGCGATGTCAAAGCGACAAGACAAGATTCTAAAAGCGCGAGGTGGGAAAAAACCCAAGATGGCGGACCTCGCCGATCGGCACGACCTCTACCAGCGCTCGGTCCAGAGTGTCGACGACGAGGTGGTGTTTATCGACGAGCGGTTCCGCGAACTTCGCGGGAGAGACCTCGTTCTGCTCCGCGAGGATTTCTGCGGCACGGCCCAGATGGCCTGCGCCTGGGTCAACGCGAGCGACACCCATCAGGCGATCGGCGTGGACATCGACCCCGAGGTGCTCGACTGGGGCCGATCGCACAACATCGCTCCGATGGCCGACGGCGCGAGAAGCCGAATCCGCCTGATCCAGGACGATGTCTTCACCGTCCAGTCCGAGCCGGTCGACGCGGTGGTCGCGATGAACTTCAGCTACTGGCTCTTCCAGAAGCGTTCCAAACTGCTGGCGTACTTCAAGAGTCTTCGAACCGCACTGGCGGACGACGGGTTGCTCTTTCTCGACGCCTATGGCGGCTACGAGGCCCACCAGGTCATCGAAGAAGAACGCGAGTGCGACGGCTTTACGTACATCTGGGATCAGGACCAGTTTGACCCGGTCACCCACGAGATGCACTGCCTGATTCACTTCGAGTTTCCCGATGGGTCCAAGATGAGAAACGCGTTCACCTACGTCTGGCGGCTGTGGTCGCTGCCCGAACTCAAAGATATCCTGCTCGAAGCGGGGTTCAAGGACGTGCAAATCTGGTGGGAAGGGGCGGACGAGGAGGGCGACGGCAACGGCGAGTTCGAGTTGGTCGAACGGGGCGAGCCCGACGCCGGCTGGATCGCGTACCTGATCGGCGTGAAGTGAGCCGCGAGGGCCAATGGGAATGACGCTCGGGCCCGGCGGATGGTCTATCCTCTGGAGGCTTCAGCGCCGATGGGTGATCCATCGTCCGGGCCGGGGATCGCACACAGCATGAGTTGGCTAGACGAGTTCAGCGAGGCGCACGGCCCGGCGGTCGACGTGGTTCGGCACAACCTCCGCCGAGTCGAACGAATCTTCACCGAACACCTTGAGTGCGAGCTGCAGTGCGTCAACGACCTGTGCGCCCGCGTCGAGTCATACCGGGGCAAAATGCTTCGGCCGACGCTGACGCTGTTGTCCGGCATGGAGGCGTCGGCCAACGCGGACGCCGAGCCGACCGATCAACACCAGACGCTCGCGGCGGTGGTGGAGATGATCCACGTCGCGACGCTGGTCCACGACGACGTGCTCGACGAGGCGGCGGTCCGTCGACAGCACCCGACCATCAACAAGCTGCGAGGCAACGAGGCAGCGGTGATTCTGGGCGATTGCCTGATTTCGTCGGCGTTTCATCTTTGTTCGACGATGGATCGGCCTGAGGTGTCGCGGCGGATCGGGCAGATCACCACGCGCGTTTGCCAGGGCGAGTTGCTCCAACTGCACCATCGGCAGGACAGCGATCTGGACGAGCGGACGTATTTCCAGATCATCGAGCGCAAGACGGCGTCGCTCATCGGTGTGGCGTGCGAGCAGGGCGCCGCCGCCTCGGGAGCGGACGAGACACTGCGCCAGCGTCTGTATGACTTTGGCTCGAAAATCGGTATCGCCTTCCAGATTCAGGACGACCTGTTGGACCTCGTGGGAGAAGAGCGGATCGTCGGAAAAACGCTCGGCAAAGATTTGGAAAAAGGCAAACTCACACTGCCTTTGATCCACCACCTCGCGATGGCGAGCCCCCAAAGGCGAGAGGCGTCGTTGGATCTTTTGCGAGGGCTCTGGCGAGGCGACTCGACAGGCCCGGACCGGGGCGCAGGCGGCGTCGGCGTGGTCCAACTCACCGATGTGAAACACGAGGTTCGACGGGCGGTCGAGTCGACCGGGTCCATCCAATTCGCTTCTGAGAGAGCGAGAGCAGCAGTTCAGGAGGCAACGCGGTCGTTGGGCGCCTTGCCTGCCAATCGGGTGCATGGGCTGTTGCTGGAGCTGGCTCAAGCGGTGTTGAGCCGGGATCGGTGAGATGGTCGCTGGTCTTCTTGGCGGGTTTTGTTGACGTTGAGGCGGGTTGGCGTCGTCGGGCGTGGTCGCTATGATTCTCGATTCGCACGTACGGGTGAACACCACCCAGAGCATGTCATGTGAGAGGATTTCGAGCCGATGAGCCGATTCAATCGATTTGGGACCGGGCCGGTCAACGTCACCAAGAAGAGCGCCAAAGGGAAGATCTACATCGACTGGAAGGACGTTGACACGCTCCGCCGAATGATGAGCCCCAACGGTAAGATCTATGCCCGCAAGCGTTTAGGTCTCTCCGCGCGGGAGCAGCGAATGGTGTCCCAAGCGATCAAACGGGCGCGATATATGGGGCTATTGCCTTATACTTCTGCGACGATGTGACATTCTCGTTCGTGGATAGCGACTGTATTTGTGATGAGATCGAGCCACACGCCGTTGTCGTGTGGTTTTTTCATTTTGAGTCGGCTCCATCTTTGTAATGGTGTTATCGGTCGTGGCGAGTTGAAATTTTTCACCATTTTTGTCGTGTTTTAGGCTTTTCTCTTGAATGGGGGCGTAGAGGTGGTCATACTGAGGTGAGTTCGTTTGAGTATGACTCGCACTGCGAGGTCATTGCTCGGGCATAGAAATGATTCGGTTCGACGAGAGAGAGGAGTGAAGAGGGAACACGTTTTTTGCAGATTTTGAACGCTGACGATTTGGGGGAAACAAACGTCAGCGATCAAGGTTTGCGACAGATCAATCTTTCGATCGAGCGCTGCATGCAAAGCGGATGATCGCTGCGACTGGTTCGTGTGGCGCATCAAGACCGGTGAGCATGGGCGCTCGCAGAGATTTGGTCAGCCGGTCGTTCCGGCGACAAACGATTCCTTCTTTTTATAGATCAGGAACTGTTCCCGGTTGTTCGGGATGGTTCAACACGTGTGTCTGGATCTGTTTTCCAGACGAAGAAAGAAGGAAGGAACATCGTATGAAGATGAGCACTGCATTGATTGTGGCTGCCGCTGCGGGATTCGCAGTTGCGGGCGCAAACGCCGACTCGTTCAACGCGCGGTTGGCATCGAACTTCGGCAGTGGAACCGGAACCACAGAGGGCCCGGGCTCCACGTATCAAGTTGATGATGGAACTTCAGAGAACTCCGTCGGTCTGACCGCCGGCGGCGTGATCGCCTGGATGAACGCGTTCACCGTCTCGGGCGGCAACAGCAACATCACCAGCATCGACCTCACCTTTGGCACCACCGCTGGCTCAGGCCTCGTGGGTGGCGAGGCGTTCGACGTCTATGTCTGGTCTGGCACGCCGACCGGCGCAAACGCCCTGCTTGCAACCGCTTCGGGTAGCATCAGCCAGTTTGACAACGACGTCTTTCAGAACGTCGCCATCAGCGCGAACGTGGGCCCCGATGGCTCGCAGTTCTTCATTGGCGCCTCGGTGGCCCATGCCGCTGGTGTGTTCCCAATGTCGCTTGATCAGACGTCAGACGCGGGCGTCTCCTTCCTGGCCGGCGGCTCGTTCTTTGACGCCAACAACCTGGCTGGGTTGGACTTGCCCCCGGTCACCACTGGTGGCGTCGGCCTGCCCGGCAACGCCATGATCCGCGCCAATGCGGGAGCCATCCCGACGCCCGGCGCCCTTGGCCTGTTCGGAATCGCCGGTTTGGCCGCGACTCGTCGTCGTCGCCACGCCTGATCCCTGTTTCAATTGTTTCCTGACCGGGAACACATAAACACGATGCAAGCAACGGCCTCCAGTGCGGGGGCCGTTGTTCTTTTTGGACTGATCAGTCAGAGCGGTGATTCACGCGCCGGCCCCGTCAATCGGGCGTTGACTGCTGCAGCAATTCCTCCATCATGATTCGCGCCCTTCGAAGATGGGGAATGGTGATCGAGCCGCCCACGATGAGCGCGACGTTGAGCGCGTCTTCCAGTTGTTCCTTGGTCCAGCCTTGCGTCACGCACTGGTCGAGGTGGTAAGCGATGCAGTCGTCGCACCGGAGCACGGTCGATGCGACCAGCCCCAGAAGCTCCTTGGTGCGAGCGTCGAGTCGGCCTTCAGCGGCGCGGTCGGCGTAGGCGTCGGCGTCAAGGCGCATGAATCGTTTGACGCCCAGGTGGTCGGTGTTGAGAAGAAGCTCCTGACCGGCGGCGCGCTTGGCGCGAAAAGTGTCGATGGCGCGTTGGGACATTGGCGGCGTCTCCAGCGGGTGGTGGAATGAAATCGCGTCCATCGTCGCACAATCGAAAGCCAAACGCCACCGTGTTGAACATGGTTTGGGGCCGCGATCGTTCTACGGCGAAATGGTTTGGGTGGTTGTTGGATTTTCGACCGAAGGCTTTGATTCACCACGCGCCGGCAGGGCGCGAGGCGGAAGCGTGGATTTGGTTCGCATTTTTGATCGGGCGTCGGCGATCGCCTTGGCCTGTTGTTCAAAAATCTTGAACCGGGCGATCTTGACCGCGGTCACGCCGATGAATGCGGCCAGCACCATCGCAATGGCGTAGCTGACGCGGGCTCTGCCGATGCTGACGAACACACCCAAGGCGCCAAAGACCGCGGCGATTCCATAGAGAATAAAGACGGCGCGGGTTTCACCGAGGGCTCGTTTGAGCAAGTGATGGATGTGTTGGTCGTCCGGCTCGCTCATCGGCTTGCCCGCCATTTTTCGGCGGACAATGGCCAGCGTGGTGTCAATGATGGGCAAGGCGTAGATGAGCAGACCGGCGA
>Ga0114931_10007740_pt1 | contig 13100 bp, 13 predicted proteins | sample 2SBtaG_FD_89579 | JGI IMG/M metagenome (GOLD analysis project Ga0114931, IMG submission 89579) | Deep subsurface microbial communities from Kolumbo volcano to uncover new lineages of life (NeLLi) - 2SBTROV14_V59a metaG | ecosystem: Environmental > Aquatic > Marine > Volcanic | place: Kolumbo... | reverse complement strand
GATTCCGTAAGTTACCCTTTTTTCTTTGATCTGGACGATCAGAAATATGCGTTTTATCAGGGCGATGAAATGGGACGGTATGGGTTTGGATTAGCGAAAGTAGTGGCCCGCTAAGATGTGCCCTGATTCTATGAATTGGAAGAAACTCGGGAAAATTTTTGACCCTGCCGGGTATAGGCTTCCAAATGAATGCAAGGCGTTTTCACAAGCGCCACAGGCTCTGGTATTCGATGATTTAATCCGAATTTATTTTTCGACCCGTCAGGCTGACCAAAATGGCGCGTATCTGAGCCACGTCGCGTACGTAGATTTTGATAGGAATCTGACAACGATCCTGGGAATTTCAACGAAAACAGTCCTGCCGCTTGGCGGGTTAGGGTGTTTCGATGAACATGGAATCTTTCCACTAAGTGTGAAAAGATTTGGAGATCGAATCTGTGGCTACACGACCGGGCTAAACAGAAAGGAATCGGTAGGGATCGATTCTGCCATCGGTTATGTTGAGAGCGATGATGGGGGAAAGACGTTCCATCGAACTGGTCCTGGCCCGATAATGGCGACCGCACTTCATGAACCGTTCCTGGTTGCCGATGCTTTCGTTTCGCTTTTCGATGACTGTTATCATATGTGGTATATTCACGGTATCAAGTGGACCCGGTCCGAAGCCGATGCCCCTCCGGACCGGGTGTATCAAATCGCCCATGCCACGTCTGACGACGGCTTTTCGTGGCATAGGGAAGGGCGAAAGATAATAGCGACTGTTCTGGGGGGGGATGAATGTCAGGCAATGCCAACGGTCGCTTTTTACGGCGGCAAGTACCACATGTTTTTTTGCTATAGGAGCTCGTCCGATTTCAGAAAGAACAAGGCCAGGGGTTACCGCTTAGGGTACGCGTATTCGACCGATTTGGTTAGTTGGACGCGGGATGATTCCAGCTCTGGAATCGATGTTTCTGAAGCCGATTGGGACTCGGATATGATGTGTTATCCGAATTTGTTTGTTTGTGAAGGCAAACTTTACTTGCTGTATAATGGTAACGAGTTTGGTCGTCACGGATTTGGCGCAGCCGTTCTTGAGGGAATTGAGTAATCCTCTAGTATAATTTGATATACTATATTATAATACAGGACTTTTTTATGACTGAGTCTTTAGATAAACACCTTGAAGCTTATCAAGGGAATAGTGACTATGAATTTGACAATCAGCTGCAGTTAAAATGGTACCCCAAACGGGTTGTCGATTCCTGTCAGGGCTTGTCATCGTTGCTGGAGCTGGGTGTGGGCTATGGTTACACGACCAATCAGTTCAACAAGTATTTCAAAAGGCATGTTGTTGTCGATGCGTCGGCCGAGATAATCGGGCGCTTTTATACGGAATTTCCGGATGTGAATTGTGAAATTCATCAAGCGTATTTCGAAAGCTTTGAAACCGAAGAACGGTTTGATGTTGTAACGTTTGGCTTTGTCCTGGAGCATGTTGATGATCCTGTTCTTGTGATGAGCCGGTTCAGGAAATTTCTGACCCCCGGTGGCCGAATGTTCGCTGCTGTCCCGAACGCTGAATCTCTCAATCGACGGCTGGGACATCATGCGGGAATGCTCCCCGATATGAAAAAATTATCGGAACATGACCACCTGCTCGGGCATAAACGATACTATACGGTCGATACGTTTCGCGACGATATTGAAGCGGCTGGGTGTTCTATTGCGAAAATGGAGGGGATATTCCTGAAACCATTTATGACCAGGCAAATATTGGAGCTGAATCTCGATCCCCGGCTGATCGATGCCCTGTGTGAGGTTGCCATACCCTATCCGGAATTATCATGTGGTATTCTGGCTGAAATCGCGGTGAATTAGGGCTCAAGTATGTTGGTTCAAAAGAAGAACGTATTGATTTTCCCCGCAGGTTCTGAAATCGGCTTCGAGATATATGACTCATTAAAATATAGTCATCACGTTAATGTGTTCGGAGCTTCCGGGCGTAGCGATCATGCCAGTTTTCTTTATTCGAGTGAGAGATATATCGAAGATCCACGTTTATTCATAGACTGCCCTGAATTTATCGATTTTCTGAATGAGTGCCTGGAAAAACTTGATATCCAGTTTATTTTTCCAACGCATGATACCATTTCGTTTTACCTGGCTAAAAATCAGGCCAGATTGAAAGCAACGGTAATTACTTCCTGCGTTGAGACAAACGATATTGCACGGCATAAGTCAAAAACATATGAATTGTTCAGGAATGAATCGTTTATTCCCAAGGTGTACGCAGACCCGCCCGAAAATTTTGATGCCCCTCTTTTCCTGAAACCCGATGAAGGGCAGGGAGGTAAAGGCGCGTTCTGTGTGGAAACCCGCGCGGAATTGGAATACCATCTTCAAAGGAATCGATCTCTCATAATATGCGAATATCTGCCCGGCGAAGAATTAAGCGTCGACTGTTTTACCGATTTCAGGGGTCGGCTGTTATTTGTTGGCCCGCGTTCCCGTGATCGCATTAATATAGGGATTTCGTTTCGGACCACTTCGGAGGAACCGGACTCCGAGATTTTGGGAATTGCAAATACCCTGAACCAGAAACTGTCTTTTGACGGAGCATGGTTTTTTCAGGTGAAAAAGGACCGTGACGGGGCATATAAACTGCTTGAGATTGCCCCTCGGCAGTCAAGCACCATGGGACTTTATCGGTTCGCAGGTGTAAATTTTGCCCTTCTGAGCTTTTTCAACGCGCAGAAAATAAAGGTTAAAATTGGAACAAATCCCGGTAGGTTTCAATTGGATCGTTGTCTACGCAGTCGGTACAAAAGCGATATAATATACAATCATGTATATATTGATTTTGATGAAACAATAATCGCGGATAATAAAGCTCATCCCTTGGTCATGGCTTTTCTATATCAGTGCAGGAATAAAAATATTCGAATAACATTAATAACAAAACATGAGTACGATTTGGATAAGACGCTCGCACAGGCCCAGATAAGTAAGAAAATATTTAACCAGATCATTCACCTTAAAGTCAGTGATCGGAAAGTGGAACATCTTGACCCGGAGGGTTCGATATTCATAGATAACCATTGGGCTGATCGGGAAGTGGCGCGACGTTCCCTGGGAATTCCGGTGTTTGATGTTGATGCAATCGAATGCTTGTTAAAGTAGTGAAGGGATGAGGGGCCCTGCTGATTAGCCATGCAATGCTGGGTAAAAAAAATGGGAAAAAAATGAATACTATCCGGGATTACAATAAAGAATTGAACGACGCGAAGAATTCGGCCAACGAAAAGTATGTGTATTCGTTTGACTACGACGTTATGCATAGATTTATGGTCAGATCTTTTGCTCCGTTTTTTCGCCAAGGCAGGACGCTTGAACTTGGCAGCTATGCCGGAGCATTTACCAAACTATTGCTGGAGAGTTTCAGGGATTCCATTTCCGACATGACCTGTGTTGAGGCGGCCAGCGAGGTACTTGGTAAAGTTGAACAAGAGCTGCGAAAAAATGTCACGTTGGTGAATGCCACATTTGAAGATGTGGCTCTGCCACATAAGTTCGACAATATTGTTATGACCCATGTCCTGGAACATCTGGACGATCCGGTGATGGTTCTGAGGCGAGTAAATAATGAATGGTTGAATGATGGCGGTCGGTTTTTCCTCGTTTGCCCTAACGCCAATGCTCCTTCGCGACAGATTGCCGTGAAAATGGGTCTGATTTCTCACAACGCCGCTGTAACACCAGCCGAGAAAGAGCACGGACACAGGATCACTTATTCCCTGGATACGTTAGAGCGAGACGCGGTCGCGGCGGGCCTTAGGGTGGTTTATCGATCGGGAATATTTTTTAAAGCTCTTGCAAATTTTCAGTGGGACAGACTGCTGCAGACCGATATTATCTCTCCGGAATATCTGGAAGGCTGTTATCAGTTAGGGCAGCAATTTCCAGATCTCTGCTCAAGTATATTCTTGATGTGTGAAAAAGGTGACCAGTAGCTCAATTATGATCTCAGCGTCTCACCAAATAGATACTTAAACGACCAATCAAATGAAGTAAAAACATTTCACATAAACATTTTCGCATGACTTTTACTAATTTCAGCGGGAGTTTTTGAAAGGATGCTATGATCTGTATCAGGTCTACTCGGATTTATGCGCGACAGTATTCGTCGTTTTCCACAAATAACATCCTCCATGAATAGTAACCGGTCGAACGCGGGACCAAAGGTCAGCGTTTCCGTCATTACCTATAATCATGGGGACATGATTGCAGGCTGCCTTGAAAGCATCCTGGCTCAAGATGTCGACTTTGATTTCGAAATTGTAGTCGGAGACGACTGCTCTACCGATGGCACCCAGGAAGTTGTCCGTCGGTTCTGCGATGAATATCCCGGTATTATCCGACCGATCTTCGCCGAAAAAAATGCCGGAGACTATGGAAATACCAACTTCTTTAACATCAGCGAACAATGTTGCGGCCAGTATATCGCCCATATTGATGGCGACGATGTCATGCTGCCGGGCAAGCTGCAAAAGCAAGCCGATTTTCTGGATGCGCACCCGGAATGCGTTATGTGCGTCCATACGGTTCATTTGATGGACCGGGCCGGAGTATTGTTGCCGGGTTCTTCGCCGAGTCAACCCAAACCCGAAATAACTGATCTGGAATATTTGATCCTGAACGGGTGCTTCTTCGATCACTCCAGCAAGATGTACAGATTGTCGGCCAAATTACCGCGTCAGAACAAACGAACCTGCGATTACTATATGCATGTGTGGCAAGCGTTCCGGGGGAATATTGGATTCTTGAATGAGGTTCTGGGGGTCCACAGAATTCATTTTGGGGGTCATACCGCCCGAAAGGAAGTACAACTGGTTATTTTTGAATCCTATAGGGATGCCTATCGTCTTGCCGCCGACCAAGGTGTATCCCCAGATTTGTGTTCAAAAGGCCTGTCCCACAGTGCGTTCATGTTGGCTGTTTTCAGTTTCCTGGTCGACAAGCAAGAGTATGAACTATTTCGTCAGTACATTGAAAAAGCTAACGCCTACAAGAAGCTATCCGGTTCTCGTATAATTCTATACAAACTCAGGGGATTCCCGCGCACTGTTTCAATGTCTGTTCGAATGTTGATGTGGGTCAGAGAGAAATTATGGAATTTTTCAAAACGATAACAATTCGTTCCATAGACCTTCTGATACAGACCACAATTATCTTGCTCACAGCCCGATACTATGGTGCAGACGGTCGCGGATATATCGCGGCCGGCGTATCCATCGCATCGATCATCGGCGGAGCCGGCGGCCTTAGTCTTGGCAAAGTAGCGATAAGAATTCTTACCAAGCGTGATTTGGATATAGCAACATTTTTCAGAGAAAAATTTGCCACATTAATGCTATTGGCTCTTGTCCTGGCAATAGTTTCCGTTTGTGTCGCCACGGCGCTTTATGTATTAACGCCCTCTTTTTTCGGAGGCTTGCCTAGAAACATCACATTAATATTCATTGTATTAATCCCATATTATGTATGGATTACATATTCCACGTATTTATTTTCAATTGGAAATAAAATATTAATTCACAATAAAATTATTATTTACTTTAGAACATTTTATATAAGTGGGGCATTATTATTAGTAGTTATACTTGGCTCCCCTATAAAATATTTTATCGTATTAATGGCTGTCGTATTTTATGCCCAGATGGCAACGGAAATCACTTTATTGATCAGGATTTTCAAACCGAAATTATCCTGGGATGGCAAGGCAGCAATCGACTTACTGGCCGACGGTGGCCTCTTGCACGTTGATACAGTCGGTGGATACCTCCTGGGCGCGGCAAATATCGTCGTTCTGAATTATTATCTTCAGCCTCAGAGCGTTGGAATTTACCAGTTTGCCCTGCAAATGATAGCGTTGCTTGGCGTTATCGGCATGGTGGGACAGTTGTTTGCTTTTGCCGATATAGCAAAATACGGCGTGGACGACTGTTGGCCTCGATACAAACGGATTATTGCCGTTTCAATGGCGTTCCTGATCGCCGGCGCTGCTGTCGCTTATTTCGTATTCCCTCTTGTACTGGAACCCCTGGGCCTTGAAGAATTCGAGCCATCGGTGCCCATATTTCGACTTCTTCTGATTGCCGCATTCGGGCAAAGCCTTGCGTTGCTTATGGGGCCGCAATGGGTGGGCCGGGGCCTGCTAAAGACGATGGCCGGATTGACCTCCATAACCGGACTAGGGGCAATCATCCTGTCGCTCTATCTGGTGCCAAGAATGGGGATTTTTGGCGCAGCCTATGCCTATTTTGGCAGTTATGTCCTGGCTGCAGTCGCTAATACGGTGTTCATTATCTACCTCGAATCAAGATCGAGACAAGGAAAACGGGAGTTCTTGTGAGATATGGCGGGTCCCGGTGACACAGGCATGCCCAGCATCATTACCGTGAAAATGGATGCATCCGGTTCGTCAGGCCATGTCAGTATATTCCATGTCCGCTTGAGAGGACATTGTTGACGGTAGCGCAAATTTGCCTGACAGTTTCATGCGGCAACCCAGTAAAAAAGGGCAGGCAAAGAACGCGACTGGAAATATCCTGAGAGTGTCGCATGGGCGGTGACTGAACGTATGGCAGCAAATCCAGTGATGGCGAAAAATATACTCTGGCTGAAAACCCTTGTGCTCGAAGAGCTGTATTGACGTCATCCCTTTCCGCTTGGTCGCGAAACAGAACCGGATAATAACTGACAAACCCTGGTCCGATCCCGTCGCTACCAACGCCAATTCTTATGTCCGTGGACAGTTCCGCATCGTAAATGCTGGAGATATGTCGTCGAGTATCAATAATCATGTCAATATCGTCCAGCACACAGAGACCAACAGCCGCATGAAATTCAGACATCTTCGCGTTTATTCCAACTTCAGCAATCTGGTCGGGCGCGACAATGCCAAAATTTATCATCCTCTTGGCTCGGCCATATAGTGCCCTGTCGCCGGTGACAATTGCCCCACCTTCGACCGTATGGAACAATTTCGTCGCGTGAAAACTCAGTGTTGTAATATCGCCGCAATTAAGAATTGAATGCCCGTTATATTTTGTCGCGAACGCATGAGCCCCGTCATAAATAAGGCGAAGACCATGGCGTTCCGCGCCATCGGCGAGGGCCTCCATGTCGCAGGGAATACCATAGACATGAACGCCCAATATCGCCGAGCTTCTGGCTGTGATACACTTGTCCAGTCCGGTCGAATCAAGGGTAAATGTGCTGTCCCCAATGTCACAATACACCGGCTCCAGATTGTCCCAGACAAGGGCGCTGGTTGTGGCCACGAATGAATATGGCGTTGTGACGACTTCTCCTTCCAGCGCAAGGGCCTTGAAGCTAATTTGCAGGGCTAATGTGCCGTTCGCGACAAGTAACAAATGCGGTACATCAAGATATTCCGCCAGTCGTTCCTCCAGTTTTTGAACAAGAGGCCCACCATTGGTATAGAAGCCAGAATCCAGAATGGAATCGATGTAACCGAACAGTTTTTTCCGATTCGGCTCATAAGGTTTTACAACGGGCACCATCTAGGCAATATCTCTTAAGTACTTTCCGTACAGCGTATTTTCATAATTCTTTACATGTGCAAGGATATCCTCTTTGGATAACCAGCCGTTCTGGTATGCGATTTCTTCCAGGCAGGCGATTTTTAGCCCTTGTGTATGCTCAATGGCCTGTACGAATTGTGTGGCTTCTATCAGACTTTCGTGGGTTCCGGTATCCAGCCAGGCGAAGCCTCGGCCCAATATCTCGATGTGAAGCTGGTTTTCCTCAAGGTATAATTGGTTCAGGGCCGAGATTTCCAGTTCCCCCCGGGCCGATGGCTTTATCGCCTTGGCAAAATCTACGACCTGATTATCGTAAAAATAAAGTCCGGTAACAGCATAATTTGATTTTGCGACCGCGGGCTTTTCCTCGATTGACAAAGCGACTAAATCTTCATTGAATTCAACTACTCCGAAGCGCTCCGGATCGTTTACAGCATATGCAAAAATAGTCGCGCCCAAGGTTCGGCCACTAGCATTTTTCAGTTTCGGCGAAAACCCTGGGCCATAGAAGATATTATCACCCAGTATCAGGCAAACATTGTCTTCGCCAATGAATTCCTGGCCAAGGATAAAGGCCTGCGCAAGACCGTCAGGATTCGGCTGCTCGATATAACTGAAACTGATTCCAAAACGCTCACCGGTTCCCAGTAATCTCCGATAGTTGCCTATATCGTCAGGCGTCGTGATGACGAGAATCTCCCGAATTCCGGCAAGCATCAATACGGATAATGGATAGTAGATCATAGGCTTGTCGTAGATGGGGATGAGTTGTTTGGAAATTCCCTTGGTCACCGGGTATAACCGTGTTCCCCGTCCACCAGCCAGAATAATACCCTTCATATCAAATATCCGTCCCTGCAAAAATCGGTTGTTCGGAGAAATCAGCTGCAATGATTTAACTTAGCCGCCCCAGACGTTCACCTCTGTAAACGCCGCTTCGGACACGATCACACCACTCGGCATTCGCCAAATACCAGTTAACGGTTTTTTCAATACCGGTACGAAACGATTCCGCCGGTTTCCAGCCAAGCTCGGCCTGAATCTTGCTGGAATCTACTGCATATCGTGTGTCATGACCGGGGCGATCTTCAACAAAGGTTATTAGATCGGCGAAGTGCGTAACACCTTCAGGCTTAATGGATACGATTTTATCCAGCAACTCACATATTGTTTGAACAACATCGATATTCTTTTTTTCATTTCCACCGCCGATATTATAGGTTTCCCCAATTGCTCCTTCGGTCATGACCTTCATAAGGCCGCTGACATGATCATCAACAAAAAGCCAGTCTCTAACCTGTGTCCCCTGGCCATAGACTGGCAGCGGTTTTCCCGCAAGCGCATTGAGGATCACAAGGGGGATTAATTTTTCCGGAAACTGGAAGGGACCAAAATTATTTGAACAGTTGGTAACAAGTATTGGAAGACCGTAGGTCTTGTGCCAAGCTCGAACCAGATGATCTGAACCCGCTTTCGAGGCGGCATAGGGGGAACTTGGCGCGTAAGATGTGGATTCGGTAAAATATCCGCCGGATGTTCCCAGGTCTCCGTACACTTCGTCTGTTGACACGTGCTGGAATCGAAATTCTGCTTTTGATTTTGGCCCGAGAGTGTGCCAAAAAGCAGTCGCTACCTGTAGCAGCGTGCAGGTCCCGATAACATTTGTTTGAATAAACAGCTCTGGCGCATCGATCGATCGATCAACATGCGATTCAGCCGCCAAATGCAGTATCTTCGCCGGCGCGTGGTGGTAAATTACCCGCTCGACTTCCTGACGATCGCAAATATCAACTTGCTCAAAAGCATAGTTTGGAGACTGCGAAACATTCGCCAACGAATCCAGGTTGCCCGCATAGGTAAGCTTGTCAACATTAACCACCTGATTAGGGGTGTTTGATAGCAGATGCCGGGCTACGGCTGATCCTATGAACCCGGCCCCGCCTGTCACCAGAATTTTCAATTATCGTTCCTTATCAAATTTCAGCTTCCCAACAGATGGTCAGGCTGACATTCCAGCCCTCCGCCAGGCCCCACCGATAGCACAAGCTCGACGAATTTATCTATTAACGATCGAATATCGCGAGACGACAAAAATCAGGCTTATCATCATACCGGCCAGAAAGCCAAGAAGCACTATCAGCAGGCGGTTTGGAGCATGTTTATACTCAGCCTGAATGGCTGGGTCGATTGTTCGAAACACGTATTCTTTTTTGCTATTGGCGAGCATTACTTTTTGGAGGTTTTTTTCAATCAGAGTAAAGAAAACGTTCTGAATGTTCGAGACGTCTGTCTTCCGGAGTTGCGTCTGGAGAAATTGAATGTTCGCTTTAGATTCCTTGATATCCTGCGATCTCATCGTCTCATTCAAGTCATTCAGAATCCAGTCCACCCAATTTTTTGCCATTACGGGAGAAATGTAATCAATATATACTTTATAAAATCCCGATTTATTTGTCTCCCTTACGGAAAATATCGCTTTAAACCGCTTAAATGCCTCTTGGTCTGATGGCTTGGCCGACTTGTTCCCATTTACTTTGCGCACCCACGTTTTGGTTTTTTCGTTATAAATCTTTTCGTCAAGAATTAGTTTTTCGAGTTTTGAGTCCCACCTTTCGCCGGCAAAAAGAGGCACCAAAATCTCATGGTCCCGGATCACTTTAGTCAGAAATTTTCGTGACTTGAGCGTTTCGACTGCGATCTCGATTTTGGCTATACCCTTATCTTTCAGATTGACGCCCGCAAGGCTTGCCAACCCGCCGAACTGTCCAACCAGACCTGATAAAGCGCGGCCATCGGATTGGGCTGACGCTATGAGGGCCTCGGCACGATACGTATCAGGGAGAAAGGTAACAAACGCCCACGCTAATAACGTAGCCACAGTGGCACTTGCAAAAACAAGCCAGCGGCAACGCCAAATTTCGCGGGCTAAAAGGCCAAGATCGACTTCATCTCGTATGGAATGGTTTCCACTTCCGGTGGGCTCAGTTTCTCTCGCAACTTCTGGATTCGGTTCGCCGGTCATTGTCTATCACACCCACATCACTATTTTATGGCAACGATGCTGAAACACCTCGTTTTACACAACGCGGTCGCGATTCCAACCTTGATGAACAGTTATCCTAACATTGGCCGAATGACAATTGCGAATTGGCCGCTTCGTACCGAAGGGTATTTCAGCAGTCTTGTGGGGTGGAACGCTATTTTCAGTCTCCCCCACCACAATTCCGGTTTCAATTCATATCCGCCTTGAACCGTTGATCGATACATGTGCATGCCGTTGCGCTCGCCGGCATCCCCGCAGTACTATGGCAGTTCTCCTGTTTGGTCGATAAGCCTTCTTCTGCCAGTCACTTGTTATATGATTCTTGTAAGGAATCGCTAAACTCGCTTATTTTGGGATATACATGCGATTCTATGTAACCATAAGACAGGTCTATGTAACCGTGAGACAGGTTCGACGCATTTCATTATCTGTATAAATCCCAATTCAGAAAAAATGCCGCCGCCGACATATCAGGAGACTAACTCGGTGTCTTTCTCAACGAATACGCCTCTACCGACAATGTCTGTCAGCGCACCTCCGCTCGCGACACGTCACCGCCATACCAACCATGCAACAACATTCGTCGGAGAATTTCTCGTTTTATTCATGCTCATATTCGGGCCCGTATTAAATACACCAATTGGTTTTTTCGCCGATACAAGTTTTTTTACCGCTATTATCATAATTTTTTACTATTTTATAATAAAACGAACTAATACTATAAGTCAATATATCGTTTTATTATCGTTAATATTATTATTTATATCGGCGTTCGCGATATTAAATACAATTTTTTTAGATTCAAATAATACTATCGAGGCAATTCGCGCGATATCACGCCCCATCCGGGCCCTGGTTATTTTTTTAGGTCTCTATTCCTTTGCCGCTTCCTTTGCTGAAAGACATGGATATAAAGCGTTCGATCTCGGCATATCATTAGCTTTCTATGCAGTCGTCCTGCACGCCCTAATCATGATTTTCGAATTCGTCTGGCCGGCATTCAGGGAATTTATGGCGTCTATTGTCCTGTCAACCACCCTGATAAAAAGTTACCTTAGCTACAGAATGCCGGGGCTTGCAGGCGCCGGTGGTGCACAAGTTTCAATGGCTCAAAGTCTTGGACTCATCCTAGCCTGTCATATGATTGTAAAACCAAATATACGTCATGGTTTAATTGTCGGGCTAGGGTTCTTTCTTATTATAATTTCACTTGTACTGTCTGGACGTAGTGGCTTTGTTATTCTACTCATATTTATACCACTTTCTTTCGTATTTTATTCCATTTCTGAAAAAAGAATGATTCTGGGACCAACGATTGTAAAAACAGCAATACTTTTTAGTGTCGCGATAGTGCTTAGCGCTTTGTTTTACGATTCCCTCGTTGATAAATTCCCATCCTTGGAAACCGCTGTGTTGAGAACAACGGATACATGGCATGGATATCAAAGAACGGGCCAGTTTAACGATCTCACACTTAACGCTTTGGCACAAATGTTCATTATTCCTCAAAATTTTTTACATCTTCTGTTTGGAAAAGCGAGCTATCTGCAGAATAATGGTATTCATATTATTCCAACGGATATAGGTTATTTCCTTATTATTTGGGGTTATGGCTTTCTTGGGTCATTATTACATTATTTATTTTATTTTATTCTTATATATAACGTTATAGGCTCTTCCTTTATTGATAGACGAGACAAATTAATATGTATACTTCTTCTTGGCGCCGTACTTTTATTTAATGCTAAAGAAATTGTCGTATTCTCAAAAATGAGTTTTCCCATATCTGTATTCCCCGTTATTATACTTCTTTTTCGACAACATATAGAGTCTACAGTAATGGCGGCCTTAATAAAGAAATAATCGAAGTGTCCTCACTGGGGACAGGACTCAATTGATCCATAACTTCATGGCTAATATATGAATCATGACAGGGAAGTTTCAGCCGAATTTTTCGAAGCGTGTTGCCAGCCTTCGCATGTCTGTCATCGTGCGGAAAAAGCGCTCGACGATGTTGCATATTCTATAGAGACCGGGGTCGTATGGGATGGGCTTGCGGGCATTGCTCTTCGACGGGATGACCGCCAGCGCCGCCTGACCGGCGATGAGCTGACGGATGGCCGGGGGCGGTGTATGGACAATATCTTTTTCGAGCGATTATGGCGTTCGCACAACTACGAGTCCGCGTACCTGCATTAGCCAACCGACGGCTTCAAAGCCGAGCGCGTGATCGGCGACTGGATCAGCTTCTACAATACCGGGCGGCCTCACTCGGCCCATAATGGCCGCACCCCGGCGGAGGCCTACGTGGCTGGGCGACCTGTGGATATGCTGGACAAGGCTCGCGCCTTGCCCACATCCCCACAGGCTCAACAACAGCAACCAGGTGTGATAAACAGAATTATGGCAGCATGATCAGCAATCGGAATACACCTTAACTTCGCTGCCAGACTGTCCAAAGAAGTGGG